>Ga0209403_10000306_pt1 | contig 76839 bp, 76 predicted proteins | sample ArcticOcean_MG_C_8_FD_187440 | JGI IMG/M metagenome (GOLD analysis project Ga0209403, IMG submission 187440) | Marine microbial communities from western Arctic Ocean - ArcticOcean_MG_CB11_86 (SPAdes) (version 2) | ecosystem: Environmental > Aquatic > Marine > Oceanic | place: Arctic Ocean...
ATTTATTATTAGACCCAAAAAAGTTGATAAGCCGCCAATCAAAATCATACATTCAAAAATAATAATCATATAAGGTGGTATAGAAACTATAGGTTTTGCACTAGTAACTATCGGCCAGTCCATAGAAGTAAGAATCGTAAAGGCTGCACCCACACATGCTCCAAGGATTGCTCCGAAAAGAGTAAAGTACTTTACCTTGCTGGGCTCATAGCCCCTATCTAAGGCATCCTCGATTTCATGATTTGGAACAGGTGAGAATGCTCTAATATCTTCAAACCCTTTGCTACGTAATTCTTTAATCGTATCAATGAGCAGGTCTAGATATGAATAAATTGCAAGAATTTTTTTGTTACTATTCATGATCAGAGCCTCCATTCTTCCTAGGCACAGGGAGTATTTCTTTAATTTCTGCAATTGATAGTGCTGGCAAGGTTCTGACAAAAATCAGGAAGAACATAAAGAACCACGCAAAGCTTCCAACCGTTATCCCTAGCTCAACCCAAGAAGGCCTGTAAACCCCCCAAGATCCTGGTTCAAACTCTTTAGATAGAGATATAACAATAATATTAAACCTTTCAAACCACATACCAACATTGATTAATAATGAGATTATAAATAAAATAACTAAATTATTTCTGATTTTCTTAAACCACAGAGCATGTGGAACGATTCCATTGCAAAACATCATTGTCCAATAGAAAAATGCATAATCGCCATTCGCTCTATATAAGAATTGATCATATTCATATTTATTATCGCTATACCATGCAATAAAAAATTCTGTTAGATATGCATAGAAGACTATACAGGAAGTTAGAATAATCATTTTTGACATACCTTCAAAGTTCTCCATCGTAATATAATCTTCTAGTTTAAAAATTAATCTTAGCGGTATACAAAGAGTAATAACCATTGCTAGACCTGAGAAGATAGCTCCTGCAACAAAATATGGAGGGAAGATAGTCGTATGCCATCCTGGAGTATTAGCCATTGCAAAATCCCAGGAAACTACACTGTGGACTGAGATAACAAGAGGTGTTGCAAAACAAGCAAAATAAAAATAGGCTCTTGTATAAGTGCTCCACTCCCAATTTGAACCCTTCCATCCGAGAGATAAAACGGAATAAAGAGCCTTCTTAGTCTTTCCTACAACAGTGTCCCTAATTGCTGCAATATCAGGAATCATTCCTATAAAAAAGAAAACAGTGCTAATGGTTGCATAAGTACTCACTGCAAAAACATCCCACAATAATGGGGAATCAAAGTTTACCCATAATCCTCTTTGGTTCGGATAAGGCAGCAGCCAATAAAAGTTCCAAGGTCTACCTAAGTGAATTATTGGAAACAATCCAGCGGTTGCTACAGCGAAAACTGTCATTGCCTCAGCAATCCTATATATAGACATCCTAAATTTGGCTCTAAATAGAAATAAAACAGCAGATATTAGAGTTCCAGAGTGAGCAATTCCAACCCAAAAAACAAAGTCAGTTATATAAACTCCCCATAAAACAGGGTGACTATATCCAGCAACCCCCAAACCCGTATATACTTGATAAATAAAGCAGTAAATTCCAAAAGCAAGAAATATTAGATCAAAAATAAAGATAGACCACCAGCCCCAAGAAGGCCTGGTCAACATATTCATTACAGTTTTATTTATATTGGAATACTTATCTGCTTCAGCTATCTGACTCATGTTCTATCCCACTCAATTTTCTTAAGATAAGAGACGGAAGGCCGAGTGTTTAGTTCTTCAAGTAAAGTATAAGACCTCTTGTCTTTAACTAGTTTAGATATTTTTGAATTTTCCTCATTAAGGTCTCCAAAGACTATTGCCTCAGAAGGACAAACACTTTGGCAGGCCGTTACTACTTCGCCATCTCTTAGCTTCCTATCCTCATCTTTGGCAATATCTTTTGCAGCGGTAATTCTTTGCAAGCAGAAACTACATTTTTCCATAATACCCCTAGACCTAACTGTTACATCTGGGTTTAATTGCATGTTTAAAGGCTCTGGCATCTCGTACTTAAACCAATTGAATCTCCTGACCTTATATGAACAGTTATTTGAACAATATCTAGTGCCTACACATCTACTATAAACCATGACGTTAAGACCTTCGGGATTATGATATGTTGCAAATACCGGGCAAACAGGCTCACAAGGAGCGTTCTCACAATGTTGACACAATTGAGGAATAATTCTTGTATCTACCCTTACTGATGCCAAATAGTCCTCTTCTTCAGTCTGGAATCTTTCTAATGTAAGCCATGACATATGACGTCCATTACCTACCTGTTCTTTTCCTACTACTGGTATATTGTTCTCTGAATAACAAGCAGTAACACAAGCTCCGCAACCCGTACATTTATCTAAGTCTATATTCATACCCCACTTGTGTATAAAGTAATCGTACTCTCTGTACATATCTCTTTCTTCGTGGTGCTCTCCATCGTGCTCTTCATGGTGGTCCCCTACAATTTCAGCCAACGCTATTGTTTGAGCAATGTCTCTATTGTCTTGAGAATATGAATTCTGAACTTTTACTAGTTTTTCCCAATTTCCTGTTTTATTTATAGATACATTCTGTGATGTCCAATCAAGATTTCCCGAATCACCAACCATCTCTCCATTAAGAAGATTAATAGGGTTAACACCTCTATCTTTTGCGTACCTTCCATAAGAAGTATGTCCTTGTCCTAATGAAATAGAAATTGTATCTGGTCTCATTGCTTTCGATAAATAAGCCTGGGTTGTAACTTTTCCATAACTTGTTTCTACGTCAACAAAGTCACCTTCCACAATTTTAAGTTTCTCAGCCAATTTAGAATTTATTTCTACCCATGAATCCCAAACCGTAGTAGTTAGAAGATCTGGCAATTCCTGAAGCCATGTCTTGTTTGCACCTCTTCCATCATAAAATCTGTAAGATGGTGTGATAAAAAGATTAAGCGAATTACCTGAGTCTTTATTGATTTGAACATTAAATTTTTTCCTAGAATTAAAACTGAGGTCAGTCTTACTTGAAGCTTGGTTAAATACTCCACCATCTTTAAGTGATTTATTCCAAAATGTCCTAAATGAGCTTGGAGAATAAATACTCATCCAAGAATTTTTCAAATATTCTAGATATGAAGTTTCTTTAATTATATTATCCTGAGGCTCGATTTTATTATAAATAGACAGGATTGAACTACCGACTGACAAGTTTCCGTAAAGAGCCTTCATGACAGGTTGGATCAAGTATCTGAGCCCCTTCTTGCCTTCATAGTCTCCCCATTGTTCGAGAGGGTGTTGATCAGGAAGAATTAGATCAGATAGTTCCGATGTTTCATCCAAGGAAGAAGAGAAACTTACTTTATATGAAATCTTTTCTAAAGCCTTGCCAATTTCAAGTGAGTCCGGCAAAGAATAAGCTGGGTTAGCATTGTGAGTTATCAACAAATCGACATTGCCTGCCAACGCTTCTTCTCTAAACTTAAGCATTTCAGAATAACTCGACGCTTCTGAAAGCAAATAATGATTATCAAAATCGTATTTATCCAAATTGTCAGTAATATGGTTTAGTATATTAACTGCAATTACAGTCTTAAGCTGGTCCTCTCCTGTAGAGGAAATTCCTCCTGCCAGTGCGATAGCGGAACTTGAATTAACAAAATCATTCGCTATTTTTTCAATTGATTCAGTCGAAATACCAGTAAGTGTACTTGTTTTTTCAAGAGTAAAATCTGACAAATTAGTAAAAGTTCTAGGAATCGTATTCTTATTAAGTCTATTTATTTTAATATAGTTTATGATCCCTAGCGCCAGATAAAGATTAGTTGAAGGCTTAATAGGAACCCACTCGTCTGCCTTTGCTCCAGTTAAAGTAAGTTTTGGTTCAATCTGAACAAATTTACCCTTAGAGCCATTTTTAAGTGAGTGCATCTTTGCAAACTTTGCGCTGTACTCGTTTGGAGACAACCAAGTTTCTAGGAAATCTACTCCAAAACTTAGCAGGTAATCTGCTTCATCAATTTTGTATGTAGGTATAAGTCTTTTCCCAAATGAAGCTTCGTTAGCGTTAGCTATATGCTCAAAAGAGAAGGTTTCATACTTGATTCTCTTGGCGCCAATCTTATCAGAAAAACGATTTAAGAGCTTGTCTAATGTTCCAGTTGTGTTGTCAGTTATCATGTAAGTGTTTTGACTTTTTTCATTTAATTTTTTCCCAAATATATCTAGAGCTGAACCCCATGAAACGGGTGAGAGGTCCCCCCTATTGTTTCTAAAAAGTGGTTGCTTAATCCTATCGGGGTCATAGAGACCTTGTAAGGATGCTTGGGTCTCAGAAGAAACTCCACTATTTGAGACTGGATCCAGTGGATTGCCAGAAATAAAGATTGCTCTACCCTCTCTCACTTTAACAACTACTGAAGCACCCACAGGAGAATAAGGCAAGGCGGTTGAATAATAATTTGGTATCCCCGGAATTACATCATCTGGTGGAATAGCGTAAGAGACTAACTTATCTAAAGGTTCGGGTGAGCAGCCAGAAGATACAACTGCAGCTCCACCTATAGCCGTCAAAGCTTTTAGAAAATCTCTTCTATTTAATATTCCCTTCTTTTCTTTCTTTACACTCATAATTTACTCAGTATCTCTTAGTTAATAATGACAAGTAGAACAGTCTTTCAACCAAGCAACCTCCTTATTAATATTAATTAATTTTTCTTTTCCTGTGTCAGATTTATGCTGGTCACCTAATTTCCTATCAAAATCTTTATATAACAACCTAGATTGAATTCTACCTGTGTGAGACATAATTCGCTTATCGTGATCGCTCATCTTCGATATGTTAGTATGTTTCTTCTCTAGATCTTCGAATTTCTTGCTCAACTTCTCTTCATGACAACTTATGCACCAGCCCATTTGTATCTTAACGATTGGTCTTGGTATATCAACATTTTCGACCTCTCCATGGCAAGTTTTACATTCCAAGCCGTATCTTATATGTGGCTTATGCGGAAACTTGGCATGCTCAGGCACATAGTGATAATTCACCCATGTTATTGATTCTTTTCTATCCCAATAACCTGTTAATTTTTTTATTTCATTTTCAAAATTAATTCTCTTTCTTCCATCATAAAGATAATTCGTAGGGTCTATTGATTCATCTTTGAATTTATAGATTCTTTTAGGATCTTTTGAATCATACTTGCCATCAACGTACTTGTGACAACCCATACATTCCATAACCGAGGGAATACCAGGCTGTGAGGATTTTGCAACATAGGCATGACAATAAGTACAAGGGATCTCATTAACACCTGCATGAATTTTATGGCTAAAAGCGATTGGCTGATGAGGTTCATAGTCTTTTACAAAAGCAAAGTATGTAATTATAATGGTGGCTATAAAGGCTAATATTGTAACAATTGTGAGCTTCTTCGACAACTTTATAATTCCTCTATGATAATCTGATTGTGGGGACTGATAAAAATGATATCATAGTCAAAATGACTGTCAATTGGCGTATTTTCTCAAAAGTATTTTAAATTTATTTTTACATTTTTTTAAAAAATCTACTTGACTAAAGTTGCCACCTAAACTGGGTGAAAAAAAACTTTTCAACTGGAAATTACCTGATTTTAAGATGTTTTTTGATATAAGTGGGACAACTCCTAAGATTTTAATCTTCCTCTTGTTAATAAGTATAGGGTTGTGAATCTCAGATATATTAGGTCTTTTTGGATAAAAGTTCAAAATAACACCTTCAAAGATAATTTTCCTCGAAGTAAGAGCCTCATGAGACATAAAAGTATGGTTCAAAGTTCCAAGAAAAGGGGTAGCAACAAGAATGACCTTTGCTTTTAAAGATTGTATAAGATCAATTATCTCAAAATTCTTTGCTATAGGGACCATAAGTCCTCCAGCTCCCTCTATTAGAAGTAAATCGTATTTCTTTTCTAAAAGTTTAATTTTTTTAATAATTTCCAAAGGTTTAATTGGTTTCTTCTCTAGTAATCCAGCAGTAAAAGGATCTACTGGTTCTTTAAAAACGTTAAATTGAAAAAAATCTATGTTATCAGTTGAAGAGTTAAAATTTTTGACAATAGACAAATCAGAAGAAGAGACATTAAGGACTCCGCTTTCAATAGGCTTAATATAAGCGACCTTAATATATTTTTTTGCTAGTGATCTAAGCAGTAAGGATGAAACAAAAGTCTTTCCTATGCCGGTATCATTCCCTGAAACAAATAAAATCATTTATATTTATCTATAAAATCCAGAACTTCCTCACCATGAGATTTAGTATTTACTTTATTCCAAATATTTATAATTTTTCCCTTCTCATCTAGCAAGAAAGATGTTCTCTTCGCAGATCCTTTTTCATTAAGAACCCCATACTTTTTAATTATCTTTAATTCTGGATCAGGGACTAATGAAATTTTTAAATCATACTTTTTGGCAAACTTCTCATGAGATACTTCAGTATCCTTACTAACACCGAATACTTTTACCTTCAGTTTTTCAAATTTTTTAATTGAAGAACTAAGAGAACAAACTTCAAGTGTGCACCCAGGAGTATTATCTTTGGGATAAAAACAAATCAAAACTTTTTTTCCTAGATAATTTTTTAGAGAGTCTGAAGAGCCGTCATGCAGAGTGTATTCAAATTTTGGGGCAATGCCACCAAGAATCAAAGAGTCTCTCATGCTTATTAGTCCATACCCATACTAACCCTAGCTTCATCGCTCATCTTTTCTGGTGACCAGGGTGGGTCCCAAACAATTTCTACGTTCGCCTCAGAAACACCCTCCATTTCACTAACTAAAGTTTGAGATTCTAAAACAATTTCCCTGGCTGATGGGCAGCCTGGTGAGGTCATAGTCATTTTTAAATTTACCTTAGAACCATCTATTTCAACACCGTAGACTAGACCAAGATTTACTATATCGATGGGTATTTCAGGATCGTAAACATCCGACAAAACCTCTAGAACTTTCTCTTTACTTAATGACATATCTATGCTGACACCAAATCTTTTATAACCGACAAAGCCGAATCAAAATCTGGTTCAGTCGATATCTCAGGAACGTACTCAAGATATTTAATAGTATTATCTTTATCTAAAACAAATACTCCCCTAGCCAATAAGCCTTTATCTTTAATAAGTATCCCAAACGCCTGGCCAAATGTATTGTTCATATAGTCAGATATGTTTTTAACTTTATCAATGCCCTCTGCTCCACAAAATCTCTTCTGAGCAAAAGGTAAATCTGCACTAACAGTATAAATCTTAAGATTCCCCTCTATCTTAGAAGCTTCTTCATTGAAGCGCCTAGTCTGAGCAGAACATACTGGTGTATCTACAGATAGAACCACATTAAAAACTTTTACAGAATCTCCCATATCTGAAAGTGATATAGTAGGAACAAGACCTTGGTCACAACTAAAATCTGGAGCTGTATCTCCCACTTTAAGTTCAGGCCCCACTAATGTAATAGGGTTTCCTTTTAAAGTTACTGCTGCTTCTCTTTCGTTACTCATAAGAACCTCCGATTAACTATTAAGCTAAACAGATTAGAGAATAGTGTCAAGATACCATTCGTATTCTTATCCTTTCAATGGAATCTCGAGCTGTCATAGAATGTATTAAATTCTCACTTTTAAGATATTTCTCTAAAATTGATAAATATCTCCTACTAGGAAGGTTTCCCATTACGATTAAGATATTCCTTATTAACCCATCCTTCTTCACTCTCTTAAGTGGGCTTTTAATTTTCAACCTATCCCAGTCTTCCTCAACCATCAGAATTAACGATAAGATATCAGGCTCAATCAATTCATTTCTTGGATTAAAATCGCCCAACTCACATATAGTCGCCCTCTTGTTCCATGGGCAGACCTCCTGACAAATATCGCATCCATAAAGATTGTTCCTAAACTTCAGAGCTAAATTATTTTCTATATATTTCTTATTCTCAATTGTTAAATAAGATATACATTTCCTTGCATCAATTACCTTCTCCTCTACTATTGCTGAAGTAGGACAGGCGTCTATACACTTAGTACAAGAACCACACAAATCTCTTGCTGTCTTAGTATCATAAGTGAGCTCCTGATCAATAAGAATATTAGAAAGAAATACCCATGATCCTTCATCCTTATTAATTAGGCAAGAATTTTTACCTATCCATCCTAAGCCTGACAATGATGCATATGCTCTCTCAAGAACTGGGCCGGTATCCACATAAGATGTAGTACCAATTTCGTTTGCAAACAGGTCAGAAATTTGAGTTACTATATTTTTTAATTTCTTTTCTATAATTTTATGATAATCATCTCCAATTGCATATCGAGAAATCCAACCCTTGCTTCTCGAGTTCGCATCTAAAGAATTTTTTCTTTCGTTCAGTGAATTATAGTTTATCGCACAGCTTATTACCGACTTAAAGGATGGGGCAATCCTTCTAACATCTGACCTCTTTTCTGGGTTCTCCATGTACTTCATGTCTCCATGAAAATCATTTTCAAGCCAATCGACTAAAAATACTGATTCAGTTAATTTTTGTGCCTTAGATACACCTACTAAATCAAAACCAGAAGATAGGACTATTTCTTTAATTTTAGTAGTTAGGTCAACCTGATTTTTCATTTTTTATTTTCATATAAGAAACGTATTTTGTCTGCAACAGATTCAGCAGACAGATTGTCAGTTTCAACGAAACAACTAAAAGACTCATATAGAGCCCTTCGTGATTGGAAAATTTTAAGGCCTGTAGAATAAGGATCATCGGTATTCAAAAGGGGTCTAGAACTGTCTCTCTCAATTCGACTAAAAATAACATCATATGAAGCCTTGAGGTATACACAAAAATTACGATTAAGAATGTCGCGATTATTTTCTCGTAAGATTATCCCTCCTCCGGTTGAAAAGATAGTTTCAGTATGTCCCTCTGCTTCTTTTAGTTTAATAGTTTCTAAGTTTCTAAAATACTCCTCTCCGCTGCTTTCAAAAATTTCTACTATCTCTTTTGACTCCTGATCAACTATCATTTGATCTGTATCAAGGAAATCGAACTTCATTTTCTCTGCTAATAGAGAGCCTGTGGTGGTTTTTCCCGCACCCATAAATCCAACAAGAAAAATATTACTCACTTAGTCACCATCTTTTCTATATATTTTGCAATCATATCAAATTCTAAATTCACAATTGAGCCCAGAATCCAAGAGGCAGAAATTGTATTCTCTGAAGTATGAGGAATTATATTAACAGAGAAGATATTATCTTTTACTTTGTTAATAGTAAGACTAATTCCATCGACTGTTATAGAACCTTTTTCTATAATATATTTATTAAACTTTTTCTTAATTTTAAAGTAATACTGAATAGATTTCCCAGAGTTCTGAATCTTTGAGATTCTACCCACTGAGTCAACATGTCCACTAACGATGTGTCCACCAAAACGAGAATTAATTCCCATTGCTCGTTCAAGGTTAACCTTAGATGTTTTTTTTATATTACGAAGACTAGTATTCAACAAAGTCTCCTTCGATGCCAAAGTCTCGAAGAAAGTTTTAGTTTTTTTTGTAACTGTTAAACAGACCCCATTAACAGCAACTGACTCTCCGATTGAAAAGCTTTCCGGATTTAAAGATCTACACTCAACTCTTATTAAGAACTCTCCGGTCTTCAAGAGGTCAACCTTCTTTATTTCACCAACTTTCTCAACTATTCCTGTAAACAACTTTTTCTCCATTCATATATTTAATTAAATATACAACAACCCCTATAAAAATCATTGAATCCGCTACATTAAATGCTGGCCAATGGATTCCATGATAATGCAAATCTATAAAATCTACTACACCCTCTCTAAAAAACCTATCATAGGAATTTCCTAGTGCCCCGGAAAAGAATAAAAGTGAGACTTTCTTGTTTCTCGGATCTAGGTATAAAAATTTATATATTATATAAATAGAGGCAAAAAATGCTAGAAAGTGGATAAAAAATAGAAGCCCTTCTTGTAAGCCAGACAAATAACCTAATAAGAACCCCTTATTGTAAATCAACACTATGTTAAGGAAATTGTTTATGTCATACGATTCATTTAATGGGATTACATTAACAACAAGTGTCTTAGATAGCTGATCTATAAAAAAAAGAGTAACTATTAAGACAAAATTCTTCATCAAAAAATTCTGTTTAGTACATATTCCTTAGGGCCCGATGGAGTCTGAACAATAAACTCATCCCCCTGTTCTCGTCCAAGAACACCTCTCGCAAGTGGTGCCTCTATTGAGATACTGCCGCTCTCTGGGTTAGATTCTTCGGGGCCTAGAAGTTGATATGTCTTCTTCTCTCCAGAATCTAAATCCTCAATCTCAAAAGATAGTCCAAATACTAACTTTGATTTGTTTTTAATACTGTTTGGATCGATAACAACACATGAAGATAATTTGGTCTCTAATTCATTAACCCTTTTATCATTAAAAGACTGCCTATCCTTGGCTGTTTCATATTCGGCATTTTCTGACAAATCTCCTAAGGACCGAGCAAACTCTATCATTTTAATAATTTTTGGTCTTTCTTCATTCTTAAGACGCTTTAGTTCTTGTTGTAATAATTCAAAACCTTTGGGTGATATTGGCATTTTTTCCATAATATTCAATCAATCCTATTTAAAGTACTCTTGAAGAGGCCTCACGTTTATTATACCTTCTTTTAAATACTCTATTGCACTAATTGCAGCCAAAGCTCCTGCTATAGTAGTGAAATAAGGAACTTGTTTTGTTAAAGCAGTTCTTCTGATACTGAAAGATTCTAAAATTTCTTTCTTAGTTGAAGTAGTATTAACAAGGATATCAATCTCACGATTCTTTAATAAGTCAACAATATTACCATTTCCATCCTTTACCTTATTCACAAGCTTAGAAGCTATACCATTAGCCTTTAGATGATCATTAGTTCCCTTGGTTGAGACGATACTAAAGCCTAAGCTCACAAGATTTCTACATAAAGGAACTATCTTATCTTTATCTTCATCCTTCACGCTAACAAAAGCATTCCCAGAAGTCGGCAAGCTATTTGAAGATGCAATTTGTGCCTTTGCAAAAGCTGCAGGTAGCTCTATATCTATACCCATAGCCTCTCCAGTTGATTTCATTTCTGGACCAAGAATTGTATCAACGTCTGGGAATTTAATAAAAGGAAAAACGGACTCTTTGACACAATAATGATTTATTTTAACTTCATCCAAAAATCCTAGTTCACTCAACTTTCTTCCCGACATTACTTTGGCGGCAATCTTTGCTATAGGAACACCTATGGCCTTACTAATAAAAGGTATCGTCCTACTTGCTCTTGGGTTAACTTCGATCATATATAGATCACTTCCTTTAATTGCATATTGCACATTTATTAATCCTTTAACTTTTAACTTAAGAGCAATCTGTTTTGTTTTCTCTTTTATCTCATTCAATAAACTTTTAGATAATGAGTATGGAGGAAGAACCATAGTGCTATCACCAGAATGAACACCTGCCTCTTCTATGTGTTCAAGAATTCCGCAGATTACAACTTCACTTTGATCACAAAGAGCATCTACATCTATCTCTTTCGCATCTTTCAGAAATTCATCCATCAATAAAGGTTTCTTAAATGATATATTCGTCTCTTGATTCAAGTAAGTATCCAAATCCTGCTTTGAATAAACTATCTCCATAGATCTACCGCCAAGTACATATGACGGCCTAACAACCATTGGATAGCTAATTTCTTCGGACAGCCTAAGGGCCTCTTCTTTAGATTTTGCAATTCTTGATACAGGTTGGAGTATCTTCAATTCATTCATTAAATCTTTAAATCTTTCTCTGTCTTCGGCGATATCAATACTATCAGCCGAGGTCCCCATTATTTTTATACCAGATTTTTCCAATTCCAATGCAAGTTTAAGCGGGGTCTGTCCTCCCAGGTGCACAATCACCCCTTCAGGTTTTTCTTTTTTCAGTACAGCAAGAGTATCCTCAACTGTTAATGGCTCGAAGTATAGCTTGTCAGAAGTATCATAATCAGTACTAACTGTCTCGGGGTTACAATTGATCATTATTGTCTCATACCCTTCTTCTTTTAATGAGAAGGAAGCATGGACACAGCAATAATCAAATTCAATTCCCTGTCCAATCCTATTAGGTCCGCTTCCTAATATAGCAACCTTCTTTTTATCAGAAGGATAAGACTCATCTTCGCTCTGATAAGTCGAATAAAGATAAGGAGTAAAAGCCTCAAATTCTGCAGCACAAGTATCAACCATTTTGAAACACGGAAGGATACTGTGCTTGTCTCTAAAGTTCCTAATTTCAGATTCATCAACTTTCAATAAATTTGAAATAATTATATCTGAATAGCCATATCTCTTTGCTTGGAGTATGACCTCGGGATTTACATTTAGGATAGAGTAGGATTCGATTATTTTTTCATACTCTAGTATCTCCCTAATATTATTTAAAAACCATTTATCAATTTTTGTAATATCATAAATTTCTTGAACCGACATTCCCTCCCTAAAAGCCTCGCCTAGGTACCATAGCTTTTCAGGATTATTCGAAGATATGACTTCAAGAACCTTCTCCTTGCTAGCTTTTAGTTTATCAAAACCAATATTATCTACCTCTAGAGATCGCATCGCCTTCCCTAGGGCTTCCTTAAACGTGCTCCCTATGGACATAACCTCACCAACTGATTTCATTTGAGTACCAAGTTCGGCCTTAGTTTGAGGGAATTTCTCAAAAGTAAACCTAGGTATCTTTACAACTACATAGTCTAAGGTGGGCTCGAACGAAGCAGGAGTGTCCCTTGTAATATCATTAGGAAGCTCATCTAATGTATAGCCAACCGCGAGCTTAGCTGCAATCTTTGCTATAGGGTAACCTGTAGCCTTAGATGCTAAGGCCGAGCTTCTTGAAACTCTTGGATTCATCTCTATTACTACAACATCGCCATTCTCAGGATTTATTCCAAATTGAATATTGGAGCCTCCAGTATCTACCCCAATCTCTCGTATTATATCTATAGAATAGTTTCTTAGTATCTGATATTGCTTATCGGTCAATGTTTGCGCAGGGGCAACTGTAATACTATCCCCAGTATGAACTCCCATTGGATCAAAATTTTCTATTGAGCAGATTATTACAACATTATCCTTAGTGTCTCTTACAACTTCTAATTCAAATTCCTTCCACCCAATTATAGATTCATCAACTTGAACCTCAGAAATTGGACTGGCCTCAAGACCCTCTTTCAATAAAGTCTTAAATTCTTTAGAGCTATATGCAATACTTCCGCCTGTTCCGCCAAGAGTAAAAGATGGTCTTATAATCGCAGGAAAACCGATATCTTTGATCTGACCAAGGCCCAGATTATAATCAGAAATAATAATACTTCTTGGAACCCTAAGGCCTATGGACTCCATCGCCTTCTTAAAACTTTCTCTCTTTTCTGCTTTTTCTATTGCCTCAATACTAGCTCCAATCAATTCAACATCATATTTTTCCAAAATACCTTTGGCATCTAATTCCATTGCTAAATTCAATGCAGTCTGACCTCCGATTGTAGGCAATATTGCATCAGGTTTTTCTATGGAAATTATTTTTTCTAAAGTTTCAACATTCAAGGGCTCTATATATGTCCTATCTGAAAAATCAGGGTCCGTCATTATAGTTGCAGGATTGCTATTAATTAAAATAACCTTGAAGCCTTCTTCTTTAAGAGCCTTACATGCTTGGGTTCCTGAATAATCGAACTCGCAGGCCTGTCCAATTACTATTGGACCAGAACCAATTACTAAAATAGATTGGATATCAACTCTCTTTGGCATAATTTGTAAAAGTTATCTAATTAGTTTTGCTTAACGTAAATATTTCCGCCAGCTTCCCTAAACTCTTCAGATTTTTTCTCCAATTCTTCTTGTATCTCAGCACCTTCTAAGTATTCCTTGTCACCAAACTCTTTTATTATATCTTGAGTAATTCGCATTGAGCAAAATTTTGGCCCACACATTGAACAAAAATGTGCAACTTTTGCATTTTCTGACGGAAGAGTTTCATCATGAAATAACTTCGCTGTAAAAGGGTCTAGAGATAAATTAAATTGATCTTCCCATTTAAATTCAAATCTGGCTCTGCTAATTAAGTTGTCCCTAAGTTGAGCTGTAGGATGTCCCTTAGCCAAATTAGCAGCGTGAGCTGCAATTTTATATGCAATTAAACCATCTTTAACGTCCTGTTTGTTAGGTAGGCCAAGATGCTCCTTTGGAGTAACATAACAGAGCATTGCTGTTCCAAACCATCCAATCATAGCTGCTCCAATAGCTGAAGTAATATGATCGTACCCTGGGGCAATATCTGTTGTCAGAGGGCCAAGAGTATAAAAAGGAGCTCCTTTACATATATCTACTTGCTTGTCTATGTTTTCTTTAATCATTTGCATAGGAACATGTCCAGGTCCTTCAACCATTACTTGCACATCATGTTTCCAAGCAATATCAGTAAGCTCTCCTAAGGTGTCTAGCTCGGCAAATTGAGCTTCATCGTTTGCATCATAAATGGATCCAGGTCTGAGTCCATCTCCAAGTGAAAAAGAAACATCATATTTCTTCATAATTTCACATATCTCTTCAAAGTTTGTATATAAGAAATTTTCCTTATGATGAGACAGGCACCACTTTGCAAGAATTGAACCACCACGTGAGACTATGCCTGTACGTCTTTTAATTGTCATAGGTATATACCGAAGCAGGACGCCTGCATGGATTGTAAAGTAGTCAACTCCTTGCTCTGCTTGTTCTATTAAAGTATCTCTGTAAATTTCCCAAGTTAAATCTTCTGCGGCTCCATCAACTTTCTCAAGAGCCTGATAGATTGGAACAGTTCCAACTGGGACTGGGGTATTCCTAATAATCCATTCCCTAGTCTGATGAATGTTTGCACCTGTCGAAAGATCCATTAAAGTGTCTCCACCCCAACGACAGGACCAAACAGCTTTTTCAACTTCTTCCCCAATACTTGAAGTAACTGCTGAGTTTCCTATATTTGCATTAACTTTAACTAAAAAGTTGGCCCCTATTATCATTGGTTCAGCTTCAGGATGGTTTATGTTTGCTGGTATTATTGCTCTGCCTGAGGCGACTTCTGATCTAACAAATTCTGGAGTTATAGCCTCACTAGGTGTACTAGTATTGAACTCAACACCTTTATGTTTGGAAAGTAAATTTTCTTTTTCATTGAAAGCTTCAATATTTTGATTCTCTCTAATCGCAATATACTCCATCTCTGGAGTTATAATTCCCTTCCTAGCATAGTGCATTTGGGTTACATTCTGATTCTTCTTACCAACCAATGGTCTTCTATTTAAAAATTTCAGTGGAATCAAATCATCTTTTTCTCTCTCGCTATTAGTAAAAACAGAAGAAAAGTTTGCTGCAATTTCAACATCATCCCTATCCATAACCCATCTTTCTCGAATCTTTGGGAGGCCTTCTGTTATATCTATCTCTATGTCAGCATCTGTATAAGGACCACTTGTATCATAAGTAGTAAAGAAAGCATTACTATTCTTGGGATTAGAAGAAAAAAAATTATCAGATTCAGAAATCTGAATTTCTCTCATCCCAACTTTTACAGAAGAATGCAATTCTCCATGGATATAGACTTTCTTAGAATTAGGAAAAGGACTTCTGGAAATTGATTTATGTCCACTTCTTAAAATATTATTTTTATTTTTCATTTTCAACTACATTTTAACATAGATTTCGAAATTAGTTTATTTTGTAAAATAAATATCTTATGGATAATTAGAGTTAATGTATTATGTTATGGGTATTGAGACATCTTGTGATGAAACTAGCGTTTCTATCCTTGACTCTTCCTCTAAAGTTCTTTCTAACTCTACTTTTAGTCAAGTGGAGATTCATAAGGAATACGGTGGGGTAGTTCCGGAAATTGCCTCCAAAAATCATCTAAAAAAGATACTACCCATAATCAACTTATCATTAAGTGAAGCAAATAAAAAAATAGGAGACATAGACTATCTTTGCGTTACTAACGGTCCAGGATTAATTAACTGCTTAATGATAGGAGTAGCAACAACGAAAGCTATTTCACTGCTCGAGAATATAGACGTAATCCCAATTAACCATCTTGAAGGCCATATAGCCTCTTGTTTCATCGAAAACAAGATCAACTTTCCCTCCATATGTCTTGTTGCTTCAGGTGGGCATACAAACCTATATCTTCTTGAAGATGAAAAGAAATTCTTTTTAATTTCTTCTACTTTAGATGATGCTGCAGGTGAGGCTTTTGACAAAGGAGCGAAAATTTTGGGTCTCAACTATCCTGGAGGCGTTGAAATTGACAGGCTTGCCAAAGAGGGTGATAAAAATTTTCATTCATTTCCAATTGCGAGCTTAGAGTCTAGCTTAGACTTTAGTTTTAGTGGCCTCAAGACATCATTGAAATACTACGTTGAGAAGAAGGATAATTGGAAAGCTGATATTAACCATATTGCATCGTCTTATCAGGAGTCTATAGTAACCTCCTTACTAAGAAATACTCAGAAGGCTTCTATAAAATTTAATGCTAAAAATATCCTCTTCGCAGGTGGCGTGGCTTGCAACTCTCGATTAAGAGAGGCTGCAAGTGAATTATTTGGGGGAAAAGCTATCTTCCCATCCAATCAATTTTGTACTGACAATGGTGCCATGATAGCAATGCGTGGACTTCAAAAGATTAAGAGCGGGGAAACAAAAGTAGATAACAACTTCCCTGTATTTAGTAGTGTTAGGCTTACACCTCACCTAGGTTTGGGTTAATAAAATCAAAATCATCTATATTAATACCTTTAGACTCTAATATTCTTGATATTTCCTTAGGGACAATTTTAATAAATCTATCTTTTATCTCATCAAAAGTTCTCAATAGAATCAACCCTCTTCTACTATTTGTTGCCTCAACATGCCTTGTTAGAACTTCTTTTATCTTAACTAAGTCTTTGCTGCTAAGTGCCTCTACTGAAACCATATCTTTATTAACTTGATCATCAATATTCTCATTTTCATTTAATATGTAGGCTATTCCTCCGGACATACCTGCTCCCAAATTTTTACCTACTGGACCAAAGATATAAACTTCACCTCCAGTCATGTATTCGCAAGCATGGTCGCCAACACCTTCAATAACAGCGAGGGCACCACTATTCCTTACACAGAATCTTTCACCAGCTAGGCCAGCAGCAAACAAAGATCCCGCCGTAGCCCCATAAAGAACGGTGTTCCCAATTATAGAATTTCCTTCTGAAGAGAAGTTTGCTTCTCTATCAGGGTAGATATTAATTTTTCCTCCATGCATAGATTTCCCAACGTAGTCATTTGCTTCACCCTCAAGATTTATACCTACTCCATTAATCAAATATGCCCCAAAAGATTGACCTGCATTCCCTTTAAAATTAATAGAGATTGTATTATCTGGAAGACCCTTGTTCCCAAACTTCTTAGCAATGACAGAAGACAAGATCGCCCCAACCGACCTATCCTTGGTTCTTATTAACATATCAAAAGAATTCTTCTTAAACTCATGAATACTTGAGCTAAAGATATTGATTAATTCATAGTCTATAGGGTCTTCATTCCTAGTATTGTTTTCCATTACTCTCTTTCTAGTTTTCTCATTAAGTGGGTCTGGATCTGCAATTAGTCTAGACAAGTCAATATTATTAGTTTTCTGAAAATCAGCATTAGTATCGGCCTTTAAGTATTCCGTCCTGCCTATTATCTGATCAAGGGATTCAACACCAATACTAGCTAGAATTTCCCTGACCTCGGATGCAATAGAATAAAGATAGTTTATTGCGTCCTGTGGTACTCCTGGAAATTTTTTTCTAAGCTCTGGTTTCTGAGAAGCAATTCCAACAGGGCAAGTGTTAACATGACATTGCCTAGCCATCACACAGCCTAAAGCAACGAGAACTGAAGTACCGAATCCAAATTCATCAGCACCCAGGATTGCAGCTTTTACAACATCAGATCCTTTCTGAAAACCCCCATCTACGCTTAAACAAACCCTTCCTCTTAAATCATTCATTACCAAAACTTGTTGAGTTTCAGCTAGTCCCATCTCCCAAGGTATGCCTGCATGTTTAATAGAGCCTAATGGTGAAGCTCCAGTTCCACCCTCGCAACCAGAAATCTGAACATAATCAGCATAGCCCTTCACCACGCCCGCGGCAACAGTTCCTACTCCAACTTCAGACACTAGCTTGACTCCAACTTTCGCTTCAGGGTTCGAGTGCTTCAAGTCATAAATCAGTTGAGCCAAGTCCTCTATGCTATATATATCATGATGAGGTGGGGGAGAAATTAGTCCGACTCCAGGGATTGACAACCTCTGAGATGCAATTTCTTGAGTAACTTTTTCTCCAGGAATTTGGCCTCCTTCTCCAGGCTTAGCGCCCTGAGCCATCTTAATTTCAATCTGTTTTGCAGAAGCTAAATATTCTGGAGTTACTCCAAACCGCCCAGATGCTACTTGCTTAATTGCGCTGTTTCTTAAATCTCCATTTTTATCTACGGTAAATCTGTCTGGGTTCTCTCCGCCTTCACCACTATTACTTTTTCCACCAATCTGATTCATAGCAATAGCTACAGCCTCATGAGCCTCAGTGCTTAAAGCTCCATGCGACATTGCGCCTGTCCTAAATCTTTTCAGAATTTCTTCAACAGGTTCAACTTTATTTATATTAATTTCTATATCAGAACTAAACTTTAGCAAGTCCCTAATAAGGACAGGTGGTCTATTCTCTGACATGGTTACAAATTTTTTATAGTCCTCATAAGTTCCAGTCTTGGAAGCTCTTCTTATTGCCTTAAATACAGGCGGATTAAGAGAATGATACTCTCCGTCTTTCCTAAATCTATAAACACCTTTTTCTTTAAGTTTGTCATCAGGTTCACGATAAGCTCTTGAGTGAAGGAACAAAGTGTCTGATTGGAAATTATCTAGCGATACCCCGCCCAACCTACTTACTGTTCCAGGAAAAAATTCATTTGAAGTGTCTTCGTCAATCCCAATAATCTCAAAGATTTGAGAGCCCGTATAGCTAGCCACGGTACTAATTCCCATCTTTGACATAACTTTCAAAATTCCTCTCTCTAAAGCTAGCTTGTAGTTAGCCTCATATTGCTTAAGATCTCCTTCAAACTTACTCATCCAACTTGAAGAACTTGCAAAAGCCAAATAGGGGTTAACCGCAGAAGCTCCATAGCCTAAAAGACAGCAAATGTGGTGATCCTCTTTTACCTCGCCACTTTCAACTACAATAGATACACTCATTCTCTTTCCTGACAGTATCAATGCGTTGTGAATAGCACTTACGGCAAGCATTATTGGCAGCGGGCACTTCTTCTCTGATATCCCCCTGTCAGATAGAATCAAAACTGTTGCTCCATTATTAACTTTCTCAATTGCATTATTTTTAAGAGTGTCTAAGGATAATCTTAATCCATTCTCTTTATCTGAATCAAACAATGTGCTTAATTCTGAAACATTAAAAGAGGTTGAGTTTAGATTTCTTATCCATGCAAACTCTTTATTTGTTAAAACAGGAGAATCGAAGAATAAATAATTGCTAGCGTCTGATATCTTATCAAAGAAATTTGACTTGTCCCCCAGAACTACCCTTAAAGACATTACACTATCCTCTCTATATGGATCAATAGGTGGGTTGGTAACCTGTGCAAACCTTTGCTTAAAGTAAGAAAAGACAGATTGGGGCTTTGAAGAAAGTACAGCTATTGGTGTATCGTCACCCATTGAGCCAATTGGCTCCTTGCCACTCAAGCTCATTGGTTCAATTAATCTCTCTAGGTCTTCAAGTGAGTAACCAAAAGCTTTTTGTAGCAAAAGGAGACTGTCTTCCTCAATATGAGATTGCTCATCAATGTCAACTTCTGATGATTGAATTATTTGATTAGCGCTTAAGAATTTATCATTAGTCCACTTAGTAAAGTCTTTACTACTAGAGATACCTTCTTTTACCTCTTTATCAAAAAGTATTACTTTTTCTTTTGTATCTACTGCTAATATTTTTCCAGGACCAACTCTACCAGACCTAACTATATCTTTCGGATTGAGGTTTAGCATTCCTGCTTCCGATCCAAGAACTATCATATCGTCTTTAGTTATATGGTACCTTATGGGTCTCAACCCATTTCTGTCCAAAACTGCCCCGATATATCTTCCATCTGTAAAAACAATAGCTGAGGGGCCATCCCAAGGCTCAACTATACATGAGCTATAATCATAAAAGGCTTTGGTCTCTGGAGGTAAATCGGAATTCTTTTCATAAGCTTCGGGAACTAGCATGCAAATAGATTCTAGAATACTCCTTCCTGATAGCATCATTAATTCAAGAGCATTATCAAGCTCAGAAGAGTCGCTTCCTTCATCGTCTATGAAGGGTTTCAACAACTCTACGTCTTCATTCCAAACCTCAGAAATTGCACAATTCTCCCTGGCCTTCATCCAATTCCTATTTCCTTGAATTGTGTTTATTTCTCCATTATGACCTAGGGTTCTAAAGGGATGCGCCCTTTTCCAGTCAGGAAAAGTATTAGTGCTATACCTTTGATGAAAAATAGCTAGAGAAGTCTTGAAATTCGGATTTCTCAAATCTAAGTAGAACTGATCAAGTTGATGGGCCTGCAACATCCCCTTGTATAAAATAGTTCTAGACGAGAATGAGCAACAATAATAATTGTCGATAGAGCCAAGCTTGTTTGTTATTGTTTTTCTTAGTTTATATAAATCTCTCTCAAGATTACCCTGATTAGAGAAATCATTAGTTGAAATAAAGAATTGATATATTTCTGGCAGACTTTCTCTTGCCTTAACGCCAATAGAAGAAGGATTGGTTGGAACTTCTCGTACTCCAATTAAATTAAAACTTTCTGCAATCGTTTCCTTTATGGTCTCAAGACATTTATCAAATTCAGGGGTCTCAGCTCTAGGCAAAAAAAACATTCCAACAGCTAAGTTTCCTAAGGTTATATCTTTAACATTATTAGTAGCAAAGAAGTCGTTAAAAAGTTCAAAAGGTATTTGGGTTAGGACACCTGCCCCATCCCCTGTCTTTTTGTCTCCTCCTACTGCTCCCCTATGGGTAAGATTCACTACACCCTCTAGGGCTTTTTGAAGAATCTTGTTTGTTCTCTTACCATTAATATCAGCAACAAATCCAACACCACATGCGTCATGTTCAAACTGTTTCTCATATAAAAGCCTATTTTTTTTCATAACAAAACCAAGAAAGGATAATAATATATTTTACACTAAATAAAAGACAAAATTAAGATATTTTAAAACCAAAAATACGCATCTATATCTTCAATTACCCATCAAAATCGAAACTAATCTTTTATATAACCCAAAATCCTTTAATATATTATTTAAGTAATGAAACAAAATGTGCCAATAGTCTTATGCATAGCTGGTTCTGATTCAGGCGGGGGTGCCGGAATCCAAGCAGACATAAAAACTCTGAACACTCTTAAGGTTTTTGCTGCAACAGCTATAACATGCATCACAGCGCAAAACACTAAAGAAGTTATTTCAATAAAGAAACTTTCGGCGGATCTGATTTTCAATCAGATTGAAGCAATAAAGAGAGACTTTGAAATATCAGCAATTAAAATTGGCATGCTATACGACTCAGTCATTATGAAGGTTGTGAGCGAGTCACTAGAAGAGCTTAAAACAATTCCCATAATTATAGACCCTGTTATGATCTCTAAATCTGGGGACTACCTTCTAAAAACTAGCTCAATAAATTTCTTCAAAAAAAATATTATTCCTAAGTCTTACTTGCTTACTCCAAACATACATGAGGCTCTAGAGCTGACAAAAATGAAAAGAATAAGATCTCATTCTGATATAGAGGAGTGCTTTAAGAGACTTCGATCTTTAGGAGCTAGAAATATACTTATAAAGGGAGGGCACCTTAGTAATAAAGACTATTCCGTAGACTATCTAAATTTTAACAACAGAACAGTCTCCATATCTGGGAAGCGCCATAATACTAAAAATACACACGGAACTGGGTGTACGTTATCTGCCGCAATTTCTGGTAATATAGCCTTAGGGATGGATTTATTAAGTGCGACAAAGAAAGCAAAAAAATTTACAAATAACGCAATAAAGAATTCCTTTAACATTGGAAAGGGTTGTGGGCCATTAAACCATTTTGCATAGGAGAACTAAAATATGAGTGATAAAATAATCGACGGAAAACTGGTATCTGAAAAAATCAGAAATGTAATTAAAGAAAAAGCACAGAGAATACAAAAAGAGTTTTCAAGAGTGCCCGGACTAGCTGCAGTACTTGTCGGAGAAGACCCAGCATCACAAATCTATGTTAGAAATAAACGAAGATCTTGCGAAGATGTTGGAATATATTCGGAAGAGCATAAACTGTCCGAGTCTACGACCCAAGACGAACTTCTTTCTCTAATAGATAAACTAAATAACGATAATAAAATTAACGGCATACTCGTTCAGTTGCCACTTCCGTCTCACATTAACGAATCACTTGTACTAAACTCTGTTTCACCTGAGAAAGATGTTGACGGATTCCATCCCATAAATGCAGGTTACCTTTTTGAAGGGCAGCCAAAATTTATTCCATGTACGCCGCATGGAATAATTAAAATGCTAGAATTCTATAATGTTGAAATAGAGGGAAAAAATGCTGTCGTATTGGGTCGAAGCAATATAGTAGGTAAGCCTGCAGCGATTCTACTTTTACAAAAAAATGCTACGGTGACAATTTGCCATTCTAGAACAAGAAATCTAAATGAAGTATTAAAGAATGCAGACATAATAGTTGCGGCAATTGGTAAGGCTCACTTTGTAAAAAAAGAAATGGTAAAAGAAGGGGCGGTAATAATAGATGTGGGAATTAATAGGCTTGAAAATGGAAAACTAGCAGGAGATGTAGACTTTGATGGAGTTAGAGAAGTCTGCAGTCTTATAACACCTGTTCCAGGCGGAGTAGGTCCAATGACAATAACCATGCTGCTGTGGAATACACTTAAATCACTAGAAGAATCAATTGGTTGATTGTTTTACAATATAGTTTCCGTCAGTATCTTTCCCATCAAAGATTAGCTTAACCGATGGATGAGTAAATGGGTTCTTGTCAGAATCTTCAACAAGGTTCTGTTGAGAGACATAGGCTATATAAACACTCTTATCTTCATTTTCTGCAAGAATATGATAAAAAGGCTGGTTCTTACTTGGTCTTCTATCTTCTGGAATCCTATCTAACCATTCATCGGTATTATCAAAGATAGGGTCGACATCGAAGATTATTCCCCGAAAATCAAATTTTCTATGTCTTACTACTTCCCCTAGCTTAAACTTTGCAGGCTTTATATCCATATAAAAATGATATACATTCATTTATAGTTTTCAATAATTAATCGCATCTAATTTAACAATATCCTGATCTTCCAAACCTGATAGAATTTCCAATAAAGGCTTATTAAGAGTTGGATGTATTAGATTCGAATCCAACTCTATTAAAGGCATTAAGACAAAAGCTCTTAGATGAGATCTTGGATGAGGAATCTGCAAGTTTTTGTCCTTAAAATTTAATAAATCAAAAAAAATTATATCTATATCAATAGCTCTAGGCTTCTGCCTCTCGCTTAAGTCTCTTCCGAAGTCTAGCTCTATAGCCTTGAAGATCTGCAAAAGCTCAATGGGAGCTAATAAAGTTGATATCTTTAGTGCAATATTTAGATACTTACCTTGTGGAATATCTCCAATTGGAGAACTCTCGTAAATACTAGATATTTTCTCTATTTTGATCAATGCTCTATCGTCAGGTATGACTTCAGAACCTCTTGATTGATCGTCAAAAACATTAGGCAATAGAGGATAAGCAGATAGCCTCTTAATGGACATTTTTAAGTTTGACTCTCTATCTCCGAGGTTAGAGCCTAATGATAAATAAGCTTGATGCATTTTCTTATTATAATTTATTTTTTTGACTTGTTAATATTTTCTGTATATCTTGAATTTATGGTAAAAAAAATAAAAGCACTTTCCTTAAAAAAAACTAAAACTTTGGTTCCAACTTGGTCTATAAAGAAAAATCAACTTTATAAAAAATTCATCTTTTCAAACTTTTCAGATGCCCTAGGATTTATTGTTCAAATAGGGATTGAGTCTGAGAAACTAGATCATCACCCAACCTTGTCAAACACATACAATAAAGTTGAAGTTTATCTATCAACCCACTCTATTGGGGGATTCTCTGATTTAGATATCCAACTAGCTAATAACATTGACAATATTTAGTCTATTTTATAGTCATCCTTATCTACATCAACAATATCAGGATTATCTTCGGGCTGAGATTTTGGATTAGAAATATCTGGCTTAACAGATTTTTTCTTAAAGAATGTTCCGTACAACTTTGTTACAAAGAAAATTAGAAGAACAATCCCAAAGCCTACTGAAAAGAAGAACATTAGGCCCAAAAGAATTAATATACTTAAAATAGAAGATGCAGTAATCCTTAGGTTTCTCATCATTTCCTTTGCTTTTTCCTCTGTACTCTCTTCTTCTTCTCTAAAATCCTTCTCTTATTCTTTTCTTTTTCCATCTTTGTCCTGGCAATTGCCCTAATCCTACCTTTATTATCTTCTTCTTTCTCTTTAAAATCTACATTTTCTTTATCTTCTATAATCTCTGTATCGCTAACATATTGAACCTTATCCTGATTGTTTTTTTGATTCTCTAACTCAACTATTTGTTCAGGCGTTGCTGGTTGAACCGCCAAGAAACTCCTTAGTGCGTCATAATTAAAGCTTTCTATCATCTCCTCAAACATATCAAAGCCTTCTTTCTTGTATTCATTTAAAGGATTTTTTTGTCCATAAGCTCTTAAGCCAACACTATCTCTCAGGTAGTCCATCGCTAGCAAGTGCTCTTTCCAGCTCATATCTAAAGTGGTAAGTAAAATATACTTTGAAACAGGGGCGTATAGTTCTCCAAGTGACGTGATTTTTTCATTAATTTTAGACTCTACAAGAGGATTAAGCTCTTCTAAGCTAGCAAATTCAGAATCAAAATCAAAACCCAGGGTAGTAACTATTGAGCGGCAGTCATCCTCTGTTAAAGTCTTAGAGTCGGAATAAGACCCCTCAATATCTAAAAAAACCTGCTCTGATATAAGTGACAATGTCTCCGTAATTTGTTCATCCCTTAAGAGCTTGTTCCTTATCCCATAAATCACTTCTCTTTGTTTATTCTGGACGTCATCGTATTCTAGTAAGTATTTTCTTATATCAAAATTTCTCCCCTCAACTTTTTTTTGTGCGTTCTCGAGTGAATTTGTAATCATTTTATGCTCTATAGGCTCGCCTTCTTTCCAGCCAAACTTTGTCATCATTGAAGAAATCCTTTCAGATCCAAAAAGCCTCATTAAATCATCCTCCATCGAAACAAAGAATTGGCTTCTGCCTGGATCACCTTGTCTTCCAGACCTTCCTCTAAGTTGATTATCTATCCTTCTTGATTCGTGTCTTTCAGTACCTAGAACGACTAAGCCCCCAAGGTTCAAAATCTCCCCCTTCTCTCTTTCTATTGTATCAATTGAGGTCTTCCCCTGATTATTTTCCTCTGAAATATAATCAGGATTCCCTCCTAATTTAATATCCGTTCCTCTGCCGGCCATATTGGTCGCAATTGTTACAGCTTTCAATCTTCCTGCTTCAGCAATGATATCAGACTCATATTCATGATTTTTAGCGTTTAACACCTTGTGCTCAACACCTCTTTTCTTTAATGCTCTACTTAATTCCTCAGATTTTTCAACAGATATAGTTCCTACTAAAACTGGGTTCATCTTGTTGTTAAAATCTATAATACTTTCAATTACAGCATTAAATTTCTCTTTCTCTGTTCTATAAATTAAATCATTCAAATCTTCTCTTATCATGGGTGCATTTGTGGGAATCACTACAACTTTTAAATCATAAATATTATCAAACTCACGGGCTTCTGTATCCGCTGTTCCGGTCATACCTGACAACTTTTTGTACATCCTGAAGTAGTTCTGAATTGTTATAGATGCAAGTGTTTGATTCTCTTCTTCAACATTCAAATTCTCTTTAGCTTCTACCGCCTGGTGAAGACCTTCGCCCCATCTTCTAGTTGGCATTAACCTTCCAGTAAACTCATCTATTATTACAATTTTTTCGTTCTCTACTACATAATCCTTATCTCTCTCATACATATGTAGAGCCCTTAAGGCCTGATTAATCGAGGAAACAGTTGACAGGTTACTAGGGTCATAAAGATTAGATAAATCTAGATTTTTTTCAATTTTTTCTATCCCAGAATCAAGAATAAAAACTTGTTTAGTTTTCTCATCTTTAGTAATATCATCTTGACTTAAACTTTTAGCAAGATTATTAATCTGAAGATAATTAATAACTGAACTCTCTGTAGGACCAGAGATAATCAAAGGTGTCCTTGCTTCGTCAATCAAGATACTATCAACTTCGTCCACTATTGCAAAAAAATGACCAGATTGGACAAGCTCTTCCATAGAGTACTTCATGTTGTCTCTTAAATAATCAAAGCCAAACTCACTATTTGTTCCGTAAACAATATCAGCTGAATAGGCATCTTTTCTTTTTGTCTCTACTAAGGAATAGTTTTCTAAGTCATCGCAATGAACAAGGAAGGAAGAGTCATTATTTAATATACCCACCTTCAGACCCAAGGACATATATATTGGAGACATCCATAAGGCATCCCTTCTAGCTAAATAATCGTTAACTGTTATTAGATGCACACTGCTATGTAAAGAGTTCAGCACAACAGACATAGAGGCCACAAGAGTTTTACCTTCCCCTGTCTTCATTTCTGCTATTTTGCCTTCATGTAGGATTATTGCGCCTACGAGTTGAACATCAAAGGGTCTCATCCCTAATTTTCTTTTAGAAACCTCTCTAGTAATAGCTAAAACTCTATCAATGTAAACATCCAAGTCTTCTGACTTTGATACTTGAGTTTTAATAGTCTCAATTTCATTCTTAAGTTCTAAATCTGAATTATTTAAAAAACTCTCTTCAAGATTATTTATAGCAATGACTATTTTATTAATTCTAGCTAGTTCTCGTTTGTTGTCGGAACCAAATATTTTTTTGATTATGTTTAACATTGCAAATTCAAATCTTAGAAGATCACTCTGACAAGTCTACAGGAATAACTTCACTTAGACCTTCTAACTTTGATGTGATTCCGATAAGCTTATTCGAGAACTTCATTGTTTTTTTATTATGAGTTATAATCGCTACTTGAGATTTTTTTGAAATCTCTTTTAACATAAGACCAAATTTAGTTATATTCTTGTCGTCTAATGGTGCATCGACTTCATCAAGAAGTAAGAAGGGTGCTGGCTTAACAAAGTACGCGGAAAGCAACAAGGCAATACCAGCCAAAGCTCTTTCTCCTCCAGAATATGATTTTAGAGTTCTATATTTCTTTAAACCAATTTTTAACATTACTTCAATTCCAGTATCTTTAAGTGAGGTTGGATTTGTCAGGATCAGTTTTCCCTCTCCCCCACCGAATAATACTTTAATATACTCATCGTACTTACTGCTTATCTTGTTAAATGTCTCCATAAAAGCTGTCTCGGATTCCTTATCAATCTTAGCCATCGCCTTATTAAGATTATTAAGAGATTCATCTAAATCATTAATCTCAGAATCCGTAAAATCAAATCTATCTTTAAGCTTTTGGAACTCCTCAGGTGCCAATAAGTTAACCGGGCCAAAACCTTCTATGGAATTTTGCAGTTTCACAAACTTAGACTTAGACAAAGAACCGTCTTTCTCGAGTTCTTCAATCTGTATGTCTTCATCACTCGAGATAAGCTCTATATCATAGTTATTAAATTCAGGATTAATGCTCTCAATAAGCTGAGCTATCTCCAATTCTACTTTTTGAACATTTGAATCAAAATTTAACGACTCACTTCTTCTTTCATCGATTATATCTTCATTGTTTTGCTTCTGAGCAGTCAGATTAAGCAAAAAATTCTTAGCTTCCGATAACTTATTCTTCGCATTTCCGATTTCGGAAATTGAACAATTCTCTTTTTCATTAAAATCTTCAAAAGTGTCTTTCAATTCTCCTAGTTCTATAGAGTTGGATTCAATCTTATCTTCTAAATCAACTATCCTGGAAGACTCTCTTTCTATTTTTATGGAAATCAGGTTGATTCTTTCTCCTAAATTCTTTCTCGAATCACCTTGCTCATTAAGCGAGGCCTGAAGATTCTCAATCTCACTCCTCTTAGATTCCATTACAGCTTTAGAGCTAGATATATATTTTGCTTTTTCTAAAAGATTGAACTTTTTTTCAAATTCATTCTTTTCCCCTATAATTATATTAATTTCAGAATAAATCTCTTCGAGCTTCTTCCTCTTAGAAGTAAGGTTTATCTCTAATTCACTAAATTGAGATTTCATGTTTTCGTTTAAAGAGGTTTCAGCAGACAATTTTAGATTAAATTCGTTAAGCCTCTTGGCTATAGAATCATATGATTCTGAGTATGAAGCAATTTCAGCATCAAAGGACCCTATTCTATTGTTTATATCAAAAATCTCATCTTCTATATTTTTAATCTCAATCCCAACTAGGTCTATATCCTTATCATGTTCCACTTTAAGTTTGTTTAAATCTTTTATTTCATCCTTTATTTGCAAGATATTATCCGGGGCTGATCCAACAGATATGGAACCATTAGAATCAAAGAATTCGCCGTCTCTAGTCACAAAATTAAAGCCAGGAAATTCATCTCGAGCCTTTATTGCATCAAGGATAGAATCGGTAACATAGGTATCTCCCAGGATTGAGGCAAGAAAGGGACGATTTTCTTGATTACATTCTATACAATCCATTATTCTTGTTCGATTCACATTAAGACTACCGCCTGCTACCTTTCTATTGTCTAAAGAAATAAAGGTCCCCCTTCCTGTGCAAGTACTCTTAAATTTTTCAATTGTATCAATTGTATTTTTCTCATTGTTAATTAGAATCCACTTTAACTTTTCTCCTAAGGCTGACTCTATAGCTTTTTCATAACCTTCTTTGGATTTAACAAAATCAGAAACAGTCCCGTCAATACTTTTACCTTTCAACTGGTGAACGAAGTTCCTAATCCCTTCCGGTAGCCAACCATATGTTGACTCAATGTTCTCTAAAACTTTAACCCTAGACTTCGTGGCTTCGATGTCGGAGTTAATCTTTAAATACTTTCCGTTTATTTCCTTGAGTCTAGCATTACCTTCAAATAAGCTCTCGGTTTCTTCTTTTTTATTTTTTAAGCAATTGTCCCTTATAGACTCAAGTCTTATTGAATTATCTCTAATTTCTTTCATTTTTATTTTAATATCTGATATAGATTTCTCTAACTTCTTGGACTCAACCTCATAATTAGACTGTCTTGCTGATAGGTCATTCAGCTCATTTTCAATAATTGAATAGCTAGTTTTCGAAGAAGAGTATCTTTCTACAGCGTCTAGCAACTTATCTTTAACCTCATCCTGAGATAATCCCAAACTACTTTCGTTTTCCAAAGAAGAAGAAAAATTTACCTGTTCATTAATATCGATCAATTTTCTTTCTAAAACTTCATAGTTTTTATCTACGTTTTCAGTTTGCAAGATAACTCCGTCAACCTCTTCCTTAAAATCACTCTTGGAGCTCTTTGCTCTCTCTAATTCTTCAATTAATAAAAGGTTCTCTTTCTGTAAGATATTAACTTGCGAACTTGTACCGATTTTTTCTTCCTTTAGCTTGAAGAGCGAAGAATTAAGCTCATCAAGCAGACCTACTACCTCTTCCTGCTGTCGCTGATTTGTGGCGATATTTATCTTTATCTCACTTCTCTCTTTCTCTAATTGCAGGGTGTAGTTATTGAACCTATTCTTTTCATCTAACGATTTAGATAGTCGTACAGCAAGCTCCCTGTACCTATTCTTATAAAACAACTTCTCCAAGCTCTTAAATCTCTCGACTAACTGGGAATATTCATTTGCTTTCTTTGCTTGTTCTTCAAGTGAGTCTCTTTGCTTTCCTATCTCCAACTGAATGTCTCTAGTTCTTTCTAAATTATCTTCAACTAACAGTATTTTTCTTTCTGTTTCTGCTCTTTTAGATTTATATATAGACAGACCTGCAGCTTCATCAATTAGATTTTTCTTCTCTTCAGGTTTCGAAGTTATATAAGTATCAATCTGTCCTTGGGGTATGATAGTAAAGCTTCTTGATCCTGCCCCAGCTGACATTACAACATCTGTTACATCTTTAAGCCTGCACTGGGTTCCATTTAAATAATATTCACTTTCTCCAGATCTATAGAGTTTTCTTTTTATCTCAGTTTCAACAAAATCAACATCATCCTCATTTTCAATCAATAAGGATACTTCAGCAAAATTCTGCCTAGGGAGATTATCGTTACCATCTGCAACGACTTGGGACATTGAGTCAAGTCTTAAAAGCCTGGGGTTCTGTTCTCCTAGCACCCACCTCATCGCATCAAGCAGATTGGTCTTTCCACATCCATTGGGCCCAACTATGGTGGAAATTTCGGAATCAAAATTTATAATTGATTTTTCATAGAAAGTCTTAAAACCTTTAATATATAAGGACTTTATTCTCATTTTTGCAAATAATAAGATAGATTAGTTATAAAGGCAATAGTTAATATTCTTAATGTCGACTATGGCAAAACTAATCAATATACTTTTTATTGTATTTAATGATTGAGTTATCAAAAATTTCAGACAAGAAAATACGATAAATCTTTTCTTTTCTATATAAAGATAGGTCTTTTACTATTTTATCTTTATCCAACAAAAGGAAATCTTGATCTGCTTTTCTTATTTTTTCAATAAAGATTATAAATCTTTCAGATCCATCATATATTATCTGATTAACAAAAACCTCTTCCTTTAATGAATCGAAATCAATTTTGCTACCTAGAACCTTATTAAAATCACCAAAACTTAGATTGTAATTGTACTCATAAGTATAATCACTATTATTTTTTATTGATTCAAAGACTAATCGATTATTTGATTTATCAATCTTCAATAAATCGCCAAGTATCCTATTCTCATATTCCAAGAGATAGTTTTCATTAAGAGCTGCCTTGGCCTGCTGTCTCGTCAGAATCGTTCTATTAAGAACTGAGACCAAATATATAGCATCACCAGAGAAATGGACATAAGCTTTGCTCTGATCAAAATTAGACGCTCTTATCTTCTTTAGCAAATCTTCAGGTAGAGACTTTGCCGCCAAATCTAAACTAAAGCTCTTAACTTTTCCAATCAATCCAGCTTCTTCTACAATTTCATCAAAATTTTTCGTCTCAGCTAAGGTGGAGAAGTATTGATATTTCTTTGGAAAGATATTGAGAGCAATCCTTTGACGAATCAACTTCCTTGCATCTTCATCAGGAATATCAGAATCATTGGATGAATAATTTAACACAAAGGTATCAATATCTTTTTGGGAAATTTTTACATCTTGTGTTAAATACTCGTAATCTAGTTCTGTTACCATATAGGTAAAATTTGATTTATCAGAGCTATTTTTCTTGCTCTCGATAAAAGAAACTATCTCATCTTCTGTAAAATCTCTGACTATTTCATTCGAAGTATTAGGCCTAATGATGTAAAAGTTTAATTTTGAAGAATCGTCTCTATATTTAACTTCAACCTCTTTCTGGGAGACATAAATGAATGAGGTAATATAGAACTTTAGTTTGTCATTAAGAATTTCCTCCTTAAGTATTTCCTCAAAAACTTCTACATTTAGTCCAAAAACATTTTTAACCTTTTCTTCATACGAATCAAAACCAATAAAAGAACCACCTCGTTTGAACAATTCCGTATCGCTTATTTTCTCTTTTAGCTCTGCATCAGAAACGTACAATCCCAAACTAGTCGCCTCAATTGAAGACGATTTTCTTCTTGCAATAGTATCAATTATTTCTTTATCAATAATCTCTAAAGCTTTTTTGTCTCCAAGGAGCTTTTTTGGTATTTGCAGATACCTTGCTCTTCTGAAATAATTAAATTCTTCTAAAGTTATATCCTGCTTGTTAATACTAGCTATAACCTTATCAGACATACCAAAAGAGATTATATCAGAGCCAACACCAAGGCTAAGAACAAGGCCTAAGCCTAACAAGGCTACAATAAACTTAAAGATAAAACTTTTAATATAAGAAAAAAACATCATTAAGAATATAGCATATAAGAACCGTATTTTAACAACATCTTCCCACATTGTGTAAAATAACTAAGTGAAGAAAAATATCGGAATCGTAGGGTGCGGGATCATGGGCCTTTTAGTTGCCTATAAGTTCCTCAAGCTAGGCCATAAAGTTACAATCTTTGAAAAAGAAATAGGACCAAGTCTTAATAACTGCAGTATGACGGCGGCTGGGATGCTTTCTCCTTATTGCGAACTAATACATAGCGATAAAAAAATCTTTGACCTTGGTTGCGACTCTACCTTAAGATGGAATGAAATTATAAAAGACCTAAAGAAAAAAATATTTTTTAAGACTCGAGGAAGCTTGGTTCTTTCTGATCGAGAACATGAATCTGAAATTAAATCAATTTGCTCCAGAATTAACAAATACACCAACTCTTCTTTTAGTATCCTCTCTAATAAAAAAATAAAGACCTTAGAGCCAGAAATCGACTCGACAGAGCTAATTGGCTTATTCTTTAAAGAAGAAGGACAGATTGATTGCAATCAGATTATAGATAATTTAATAAAATTTCTGCTAGATAATGATTCTCAAGTTAGATTTGGGTGTGAGGTAAAGAAAATTCGGGACAACTCAATCTTCTTAGCTGATAAAGAAAAAATCATTTTTGATCATGTAATCGAATGTAGCGGCCTCCTTTCGTTAAACAATAAAAACAAGCTTCGTGCAGTTAGGGGAGAAATAATAGAAGTTGTTGCCCCAGAAATAAAGATATCAAGGCCTGTAAGGCTTAATCATTTTAGATATCCTGTTTATATAGCCCCTAGAGAAAAGGGTGTTTATTTAATTGGATCCACAGAAATTGAGAGTGAGGACTTCTCACCTGTCTCTATCCGTTCAGGTTTAGAGTTATTAAATTCTTCAATTGCAATTTGCAAAAGCTTTTCTGAGGCAAGGATTATAAAACTGTCGACAAACTGTAGGCCTGCTTATCCAGACAATTTGCCAAAAATTAAAATAAAAAAAGACTACATATCTGCTAATGGTCTTTTCAGACACGGATATCTACTTTCTCCTGTAATTGCAGATTTAGTAGTTGACTATTGCCTTAAAGATAAGAAGGATAAGAATCTAAGTTACATTTATAAGTAAATGTTATGAAAATTTTGGTTAATGGTAAAATAGTTCAGATTCAAAAAGAAGCCAACTTGGTAGATTTTATAGAGATTAATTTTTCGTCTTTGACTTCATATGCCATAGCTCTTAATGGCGAATTTGTTCCTAAATCAAAGTATCAAGATGTGAATATTAAGAATGGAGATAAGATTGAGGTAGTCTCAGCCCAGCCTGGAGGATAAATGCAGATTTATGATATCAAGTTAAAAACAAAAATAATCTTAGGTTCTTCCGGCTATCCATCGCCAAAGATTTTTTTGAACTGTATAAAAATCTTGAAATGCGAAATGGTTACAGTCTCTATTAGAAGAGTAAATAAAAGTCAGGATAATGCTTTTTTTGAGCTAATTAAAAAAACTAAATGTCACATTCTCCCTAATACTGCTGGGTGCTTATCATCTAGAGAGGCAATAGCAACAGCTGAAATGTCTAGGGAAATCTTCGAAACAAACTTAATTAAACTTGAAGTTATAGAAGATGACATCACATTGAAACCTTCAATGAAAAATACAATTAAAGCTGCTGAAACTTTAATTAAAAAAGGCTTTGAAGTCCTGCCATACACTACAGATGACTTTAAATTTGCAAAAGCAATGGAATCAATAGGTTGCAAAGTAATTATGCCATGGGGCTCTCAAATAGGCTCTGGTCGAGGACTGGAAAACCCTGAGAAGCTAATAAAAATTCGTCAGGAATTCCCTCAACTTACACTAATAGTTGATGCGGGGATAGGAAGGATATCTCACGTATGTGAAGCTTTTGAAATTGGTTATGATGGGATACTGCTCAATAGTGCAGTTTCAAAATCTGACTACCCTGAGGAATTCTCTAGGGCACTTGGTCTCTCGGTAGAAGCTGTGGAAAGATCTATCAGATCAGGATTGATTCCTAAACGAAGTTACGCATCTCCCTCCACTTCATCAATAGGGCTACCATTTAAAAAATAAAAGGGTTAGTTGGATTTCACAGACTTATACAATGTAACTTCAGAATCCTTAGTTCTTCTTTGAATTAAGAAAAGACAATTCTGCCCTATCTTTATTTCCTTCATTACTTCATCGTAAGATTCAACGTCATCAACGATATTCCTATTTATTTCAAGTATGACATCTCCCTTTTGAAAAGTCCCTGTTTCATCTAAGTTCTTTGCAATATTAGAGATAATGATTTTTGTTTTTTTCTTGTCTAAAATATCTGGAATTTCATTTACAATAATTCCAAATCTTTTTGCCCCAGTCTCTGACTTGGCAATCTTTCTATTCTTTACTTCGGGGACATCTCCCAGAATAACATCAAGAACTATCTCATCTAGGCCTCTTAAAACTTTTAACTTAACAGCTGTCCCAGGCTTTAATTTGCTTATCTCTTTTGGTAAATCTTCGTAAGTAACTATCTCAACTTTATTAATATAAAGAATTATATCTCCTCTCTTTAGCTTCCCATTAAATGCTGGTCCATCATTAAGGACTCTGCTAATCAAGGCACCTCTAGTAGATTCCAAACTCAACGAATCTGCTATCTCAGGAGTTATCTTTTGAACGACTACCCCCATCCAACCTCTTTGAACCTTCCCATTAATCTTCAAGTCTTCAATAACATTAAGAGCCATTGAAATAGGAATTGCGAATCCAATACCTTGCCCATTTGCGGCAATAGCCGTATTCACTCCTACTACTCTTCCTTTAAAATTAAACAAAGGTCCTCCGCTATTACCCCTATTTAGTGCGGCATCAGTTTGCAGAAAATCAACATAAGTGCCAAGACCATCTATGTATCTGCCTTTTGCACTTATTATTCCGGTTGTAACAGTAGCACCGAAACCAAGAGGATTCCCTATTGCAATAACACCCTCACCGATTCTTAGCTTATCTGAATCTCCTATTTGAACTTCAACTAAAGGACTATTAGAAGATATTTCAAGAAGAGCCAAGTCTGTCCTTGGATCAGAACCGATAACTCGGGCGGGGTAGCGGTCTCCACTATTAAGAACTATCGATATGTCGTCGGCATTTTCTATAACATGGAAATTGGTAACGATAAGGCCGGTGTCAGAATATATAAAACCTGACCCAAGACCTTTAGTTGTCCTGGGCTGTACATCTTCTCCAAATTGCCTCCTAAAGAAATCATCAAAAAATGGATCTCCAGTAATGTTGACATTTTGCTTGCTCAGATTAGTAGTTTCAATTCTAACGACGGACTCTGTTAATTCTTCTATTAAGTCAGGTAAATCGGAACTATTTAAGGATTCCGAAGCTAAAGGGAGAGAAAAAAGTAAAGACAAGGCAATAATAAGAGGGACGAAGAATTTTTTCATATTATAACAATATATACAATTGGCAGTATTATTTCCACTTAAATATCACCAATATGATAGTATAAAAAATATATGCGTGAAGTTTTTATAGATAATGTTTCTATGACCAAATTTGGCCGTTTAGATTCTTCACTTAGAGATCTAACAACTAAGGCAGGCGAGGAATGCATAAAAAATACGGACAAGAAATTAGACTGTTTGCTTATTGGGGCAATGAACCCTGAAGAGTTCAGCAGCAACTCTAACATATCATCTCTTGTTGCAGATTATTTGAATATTCAAGGAATCCCATCACTAAGAATAGAAACTGCCTCATCGTCAGGTGCAGCTATATTTAGCCTAGGGTGTAGTTTGATTAGCTCTGGTGCATACGACAATATACTTCTTGTTGCAGCAGAAAAAATGTCAGGCCTTGATACTCAAAAGGTCACAAAAATTTTAGCAAAAGTTATAGAAGAGAATGAAAGACTTTCTGGAGCAAGTATGCCTTCACTTGCTGCTATGGTAACCATGGCCTACAAACTTAAATATAAGATTGACAAAGAGCTGCTGAGTGAGATTATGAGGACTATAGCAATCAAAAATCACCATAATGGTTCTCTTAATCCTCTAGCTCACTTCCAAAAAGAAATCTCCGAGGAGGATTATAACAATAGCAAGATTATTTCAAACCCCTTAAAAATGTATGACTGTTCTCCTATATCGGATGGAGCAACAGCTCTAATATTGACCTATAAAAAAACAGACGTTAAGGTTTCTGGATCGGGTCAAGCTACTGACACAGTTAGTCTTAAAAATAGAATATCTTTAAGCAACTTTGCTGCCACAAGGCTCGCTGCAAAAAAAGCCTATACTGCCTCATCTCTAACTCCTAAAGATATTAACTTTGCAGAGGTACATGATGCCTTTACAAGCTTCGAGGCGATTAATACGGAAGATTTAGGTTTCTTTAATGAAGGGGAGTCCTACCTTCATATATTGAGAGGGGAAACCAGGATTACTGGAAGTCTACCAATCAATCCGTCTGGGGGCTTAAAATCAAGAGGCCATCCGGTTGGAGCAACCGGATTAGCTCAAATCATTGATTGTGTATATCAAATGAGAAATTTAGTTTCTGATTCTAGGCAAGTCCCAAACAACCAAATAGCATTGTGTCATTCAATCGGTGGCATGGGTAACAATATATTTGTTAATATTCTTGAAAAAGCTTCCAACAAAAGAAGCAGGGAACTCTTCACTAGTAAAATTAATCATGAATTAATCCCAAAAATTAATGACAGTAGCGAAATGATTAATGAAAACGAAGAACTAGAAGGTAGACTTGCTAGCTATACTACTCTTTATGTTACCCCAGAAGGGTTTGACTCCCCTTTAACTCTTGGAATAATTGATACTATGAAATATAAAAGAATTTTTGCTAGAGCTCTTTTTGAAGGAGAGTTTGAGATTGGTGGGAGAATAACTATCTTTAGAGAAAATAATATCGTTTATTTTAGAAAAACTTCCTATGTCGATCAAATTAAATTCTTTGCGAGGAGAAATATAAGGAACGTCTTAGACTTCTTTGAATAATATGAAAGTTATTTTTATGGGTACACCAAATTTTGCTCTTAAGAGTCTTGTTGCATTAAAGGCAAACTTCGATTTAAAACTTGTAGTCACGCAACCTGATAAGCCTGTGGGAAGAGGTAAAAATATTATCTTTACCCCTGTAAAAGATTTCTGTTTAAATCAAAGAATTGATTGCGTACAACCGGAAAAAATAAAGAACAATGTAGAGCTAGTAAAGAAAATTAATCTTATATCTCCTGATATTATCTGCGTAGCAGCATACGGAAAAATACTTACTCAAGAACTTCTAGATATTCCTAAAATCGGATGCATTAATATACACGCTTCTTTGCTACCAAAGCTAAGAGGTGCTGCACCCATCAATAAATCTATAATCAATGGTGATACTGAAACAGGGATAACTTTAATGAAGATGGATGCCGGAATGGATACGGGGGATATAATATGTAGCACCAAATTAAGAATTCAAGAAGATGACACAACAGCTAGTTTAAGTGAGAAACTTTCAGATTTAGGAGCAGAAGAGATAGTAAAACTAATTAAGAATCTCGAAAAAGGTTCGAGTCTGCCTTTAGTCAAACAAGAAGAAAGACAAGCTACATTTGCCCCTAAAATGGAAAAGAATGACGGCCATATTAATTGGGCGAAGAGCTCAGAGGAAATACATAACTTAATTAGAGGATGTAACCCTTGGCCGATAGCCCACACATCCCTTAATGGATCAGCAATAAAAATATACAAGTCTAAATTGAACAATTCAGAGAAGCTTCGTGAGGGTGAGATTAAAAAAGTTAACAACCTACTTATAGTAGGTTGTAAGGATAAGAATATTGAGATAATTGAGCTTCAAAAAAGCAGTCAAAAAAGAATATCTGGAAAAGATTTTATTAATGGAATTGCTAATATAGAAAATCCAAGTTTTATTTAATTGGTATATCTACTGAGAAAGATGAAACTTTAATCTTTTCTATTAGCTTATTGTCCCAACAAATACCTCTAACTAATTTCAATCTTTCTTTGGGAACAAACAAGATAACATTGACTCCTTGAGTCATTGACAGTTTCCACCTTAATATTGACTCATCATTAATTGTAAAATCAACCTCAACCTCACCAATCATAACGACTTGACCATGGTTTCCAAAAATTATGTCTGGATATATCTCCCCTAAAGGGTTGATCTTGGATTGAAACTTATTGACTTTAATCTCGTTGAATTCTTTTGAATACTGACTTTGTATTTCTTCTATAACCCAATCATGAAGAAGAATATCCCTACTGCTTTCTTCCATAAGAGTTACTCCACATCAGCTTTTCCTTAAGAACATTGAAATATTCTGTCTCCTTAGACCTTAAGAGCTTGAACTTCAGATGAGATTTTGAGACTTCAAGCTCAAAATCACTCTCCATTTCCATACTAGCATTTCCGTCAAAAGTTGCATAGACGGGAGACTTAAATGAATCTACCCTAACTCTAATAACCGACTTGTTAGATATAACTAACGGTCTATTGGCCAAAGTATGAGGACAGATAGGGGTAATGATAACCAGGGGTAGTGATGGTGTAACAATAGGGCCGCCTGCAGATAGAGAATAAGCAGTCGAACCTGTGGGAGACGAAAAGATAATTCCGTCGGCCCTTATATTAGATACCAAGGATTTATCAACAAACAAGTCTAGATTGATTATTCTTGCCAAAGCACCCTTATTGATTACCACATCATTTAAAAAATACTTCTTATAAATCAGTTTTCCGGACTTAAAGATTTTAGCCTGCAATAAATCTCTTGTGTCTAAGACTAAATTATTTTGAAAAAATTCTTCTAGTAACTCTTTCAACTCCCCTACAGGTGCCTCAGTTAGAAATCCGAGATTTCCTAAGTTGATTCCTATCACAGGCTTCTTATTCTTTGAAGCTGCCTCTGCTATATGAAGAAGTGTTCCATCTCCACCTAAGACAATTAAAACATCTGACTTCCTTATTACATTTTCCCTGGAAATATACGAAACAGATCTATCACCTTTTTTGGCAAAGAAGTCTTCAATTAAAACTGAAGATTTCTTATTAATAAGAAATTTTACCAAGGTTTTTTTAACCTTCTCGAAATTTACAAGATTAGGATTAGCAAGAATACCAAAAATCATTATAGATATATTATAAATCAGATTAATAAATTTGTATCCTCAACTATTTCCTAGTTGAGAGTAGTTTTTCAATCAATCCTTGAAGACTTCCGTCTAAAAAAGAATCTACATCTCCTATCTCTGCATCTATCCTATGGTCTTTAACCATTCTATATGGATGCAAAATATAGGACCTGACCTGACTTCCCCACCCAATTTCTTTTTTTTCTGAATTAGCCTTGCTTTCTTCATCTTTAATTTTATCTACTTCTAAATCATACAATTTAGATGAAAGTATTTTCATTGCCGTATTCCTGTTTTGATGCTGAGATCTTTGATTCTGACATCCGACTACAATTCCGGAAGGAATATGTGTGATTCTAACAGCAGAATCTGTTTTATTAATATGTTGTCCGCCAGCACCCGCCGCCCTAAATGTATCTATTCTTAAATCTTTATCTTGGATTTGAATATCAATATCTATCTCAACTTCTGGTGAGACAGATACTGAAGCAAACGAAGTATGCCTTCTTTTGTTAGAATCAAAAGGTGAGATCCGAACCAATCTATGGACACCAGTCTCGTTTTTCAAATATCCATAGGCAAAATCACCCTGAATAAGAATCGAGCAATTCTTTATTCCTGCCTCTTCTCCATCCAAAAAGTCGAGAAATTCCGCCTTAAAATTATTTACTTCAGAATATCTCATATACATCCTAGACAACATGCTAGCCCAATCTTGTGCCTCAGTGCCTCCTGCTCCAGAATTTATCGACAAGATTGCATTCTTACTGTCATCTTTCCCAGAAAGAATAATTTTAACTTCAAAGTTTTCGATCAATCTTTTCAACGAAGACAAAGAGCTCTCTATCTCTTTCGCTATGTCTTCATCAAGCTCTTCGTCTTTGTAAAGGTTGCCAATATCAATTAATTCATTTAGATCATTGTCTAGACCTTTAAACGAATCTATTTTCTTATTAATACTAGAAATCTCTTTTAAAACAATTTGAGCACTCTGCTGGTTGGACCAAAAGTCACTCTTCTCTGACTTAGCGAGCAAGTCTTTCAATGTAAGCTCTAGAGCATTGAGGTCAAAGATAGCCTCGTATCACTTCAATTTTTTTTGTTAAACTTTTCAAAGTTTGCATAAATTCAATCATTTTTTAACTCAATAATTAATGTTATATTAAATTTAACATTTTTATAATCTTTAGGGAGTAAATTTTGAAAAATTATGTACTAACACCAGGGCCGGTTCCAGTTCCAGAATTTGTAATGCTTGAAATGGCTAAGCCTATAATCCACCACAGAACAGAGGAATTCGAAGAGATTTTCTTTAAGGCCACACAAGGATTGAAGAAGGTCTTTATGACAAAAGAAGAAGTTCTAATTCTAGCTTCATCCGGCACAGGTGCTATGGATGCTGCAATATCTAACACTCTTAGCAAGGGAGACAAAACGTTAGTTATCAATGGTGGCAAATTTGGAGAAAGGTGGCTAAAGATATGTAAGGCTTACGGGGTTGATACAGTGGAAATCAAAGTTGAATGGGGCAAGGCAGTTGATCCATCTCAAATAGAAGACATTCTTAAGAAAGATAAAGGTATTAAAGCTGTACTGATTCAAGCTAGTGAAACTTCTACCGGTGTTGAACATCCCATAAAAGAAATAGCCAAGCTAACTAAAGATAGGGATGACATAATTTTAATTGTTGATGGGATTACTGCGGTAGGAGCATTTCCGGTTGAATTTGATAAATGGGGAGTCGATATTCTAATTGGAGGTTCACAAAAAGCATTCATGATGCCTCCTGGACTAGCCTTTATAGTTCTAAGTCAAAAAGCCTGGGAATTCAATAAAAAGTCTAATCTTCCAAAATTCTATTTAGATCTTAGCCAAGCTCACAAGAATAGTCTTAAAAAAACCTCACCTTGGACCCCTGCAGTTACTCTTATAGTTGGACTAAACGCTGTTTTGGGATACTTTGATAAAATTGGACTAGATAGATTGTACGAAAAACATTCAATTCTATCTCAAGCTACTACTGAAGGATTTGAAGCGATAGGTTTAGAAAATTTTGCTAAAGGGTGTACAAGCACTGCTCTTTCTGTCATCAAATCCCCTGAAGGTATAGATGCAGGCTTAATAGTAAAAGGATTAAAGAAGAAATATGGAATGATAGTTGCAGGTGGACAAGATCAAGCAAAAGGTAAGATTTTTCGAATAACTCATATGGGCTATGTAGACAAGGCTGATATAATTGCTGTAGTTGCTGGGGTTGAGGGTATATTATCCGAGTTAGGACATAAATTTACATCTGGAGCTGGGGTTTCAAGAACAACCAAAATTCTAGATAGGCTATAAAGCTAAAGAATATTCTTAAGTTTAGATAGTTTATTTTCTAATATACAATCCAAAAGAACTAAATTAACCATTGCTTCTGCAATAGGGACTGCGCGTGGACAAAGGCATGGATCATGCCGTCCTTTAACCTTAAGATCTTTAGACTTACCTTTACTATTGATTGACTTTTGCAACTGAGAAATAGACGATGTAGGTTTTAAAGCAAATCTTAATACAATATCGTTTCCATTAGTAATGCCACCTAAGATTCCACCCGCATTATTACTTTTAAATTTAACTTTTCCTTTTGACTTCCCAAGCATAATATCATTAACTTCGGACCCCTTCATTGATCCAACTGAAAAACCCAAGCCAATTTCAAAACCTCTAACACCACCAATACCCATTATTGCTGATGCCAGTCTTGCATCGAACTTTTCAAAAACCGGTGAGCCCAAACCTGCAGGAACACCTGAAGACCTAACCTCTATTACCCCACCTATAGAGTCACCCTCTCTTCTAACAGAATCTATCAGGTCGCCCATCTCTTTAAATTTCGATTTATCAGAGATCCTCAAGGAGTTTTTTTCAATATAATTTGGGTCAATTTTTTCACATTTAATATTTCCAATCTGAGAAACAAAGCCAAAGGTTTTAATCTTCATAGATTTTAAAATTTTTTTTGCTATTGCACCTGCCGCTACTCTACCGACGGTCTCTCTATTTGAAGACCTGCCGCCTCCTCTATAATCACGAATTCCAAATTTTTCATCATAACTGAGATCAGCATGCCCAGGTCTATAAATATCTTTAAATTCTTCATAAGATTTAGATATTGCGTCTGCATTAGGTATCAACATTGAGATAGGGGTTCCAGTAGTCATGCCATTGAAAACACCAGATAATATATCCACCTTGTCAGCCTCTTTTCTTTGAGTTGTATACTTACTTTGACCAGGTCTTCTTCTATCAAGTTCAAACTGAATATCTTTCTCGGAGACCTTAAGACCTGCAGGGCAACCATCCACAACAACTCCTAAAGCCTTACCATGAGATTCTCCCCATGTTGTGATTTTAAAAATATTTCCAAATGAATTTCCTGGCATTTAAATAATTTTATATTCAAATTCGCATAATGCAATTTGGATGATCAATTAAACTATAAGCATGGCATCGCCATAACTATAAAAATTGAATTTTTCTTCAATAGCAAACTCATAACAAGACTTAGCTAAGTCGTACCCTAAAAAAGAAGATACTAGTATTAGCAATGTGGATTTGGGTAGATGAAAGTTGGTAAGCAAAGCATCTGTTGATTCAAATTCAAAACCTTCATTAATAAAGATATCGGTCTCGAACCATTCGTTAGATTTTTTCTTGATAAGACTAAAAGCCTCTAGAGCTCTTAATGTAGTCGTTCCTACGGTAAGAACTCTACCATTATTATTCCTCACTCTCTTTATTGTCTCTAGAAGTTGAGGATTTACAGAAAACCTCTCTTGATGCATTTTATGATTCTCAACTTCTTCAACTTTTATTGGTAAAAAAGTCCCCATCCCAATATGAAGAGTTAAGAATTCGGTAGAAATATTCCTTAAGTCAATTTCTCGTAACAAATCTTCAGTAAAATGTAAACCTGCAGTAGGGGCAGCTATGGAGCCAAGAACTTTAGCGTAGACCGTCTGATAATCTTCAAAGTCCAAGAAATCAGGCTCTCTGTCTAAATATGGAGGAATAGGCATCATCCCGTACTTATCAATAAATACTTGAGATTTAACATTAAAAGTGACCATCCAATCCTTCGTATATGAGTCCTTGAATAACTTACAAGTTAGTCCTCCAGAAAGAACAAAGTTTCTTGGCTTAGGCTTTCTAGTAAGAACCTTCCAAGTATTCTCCTCTATTTCCTCAACTAAGAGAATCTTTTGCTGATTACCGTCTTGATCCTTTAGAATCAAAGAAACAGGATTTACTTTGGTGTTATTAAAAACAAATAAATCTCTCTCAGAAAAATAATCAAATATCTTATCAAAAGTTGTAGAAATTATTTTCTGTGATTTCTTTTCAACAACTAGTAGCTTTGATGTTCCTCTTGGCTTTCTTGGCCTGTCAGCAATTAATTCCCCAGGCAGGTTGAAATCATATTTAGATAGGTTCATTTACTTTTAAGCTTATCAAGAATAAGTCTTAGAGAATTAAGTTTAATAAATCCTGTTGCATCTTTTTGATCATAGAGATTGTCTTCCTCAAATGTCGCAAGGTTAGCGTTATATAAAGAAAACTTGGATTTTCTACCTGACACAACAACATTTCCTTTATAAATTTTTAACCTAACATCACCAGAAATATTTTTTTGTGACTGTTTAACTAATGCCATTACCGTAGACATCTCAGGAGAGAACCAGAAACCATTATAAATCAACTGTGAAATTTTTGGCACCAAAGAATCACGAATATGCATAACTTCTCTATCCATAGTTAGTGACTCGATAGCTCGATGAGCTATATTTAGAATTGTACCACCTGGTGTTTCGTAAACACCCCTAGACTTCATACCAACAAAACGGTTCTCAACAATATCAACAACTCCAACTCCATTCGTACCACCAATTTTATTGAGTTTCTCTAGCAAGGTAACAGGGGAGAGTTTTTTGTTATCGACAGCTACCGGTATACCATCTTTGAAAGTAACTATTATACTTGTAGCTTTATTAGGAGTTTTTTCAAGTAATCTTACAGACTCGTACATTTCTACTGGCGGCTCAGTCCAAGGGTCCTCCAGTACCCCACCTTCATAGCTAATATGGTAGATGTTTCGATCACAACTATAAGGCTTTGCTTTTGTGACTGGAACTGAGATTTTATTTTTTCTAGCATAGCGAATACAATCTTCTCTAGATTTAAGATCCCATATTCTCCAAGGGGCAATAATTTCTATATCAGGACTAAGAGCATTAAAAGAAAGTTCAAATCTAATTTGATCATTTCCTTTTCCAGTGGAGCCGTGAGAGACTGCAAAAGATTTTTCTTTTTTTGCTATTTCAATTTGTCTCTTCGCAATTAGGGGCCTAGCTATAGAAGTTCCTAGTAAATAATTTCCTTCATAAACGGAACTAGCCTGAATCATAGGAAAGACATAGTCTTTAACAAATTCATTTCTAAGGTTCTCTACGTAGACCTTCTTGGCTCCAACATCTTTTGCTCTCTTTGCAATAGCCTTAAGGTCTTCACCTTGGCCAAGATCTGCTATATAAGCAATAATGTCAGCATTATAATTTTCCTTTAGCCAATGAAGTATTATGGAGGTATCAAGGCCTCCTGAGTAAGCAAGAACTATAGATCTCTTTTTCATATAATTAAATCTTTGTTATCCCTTCATAGTCAAATAAATAAAAAGTAGCCTTCTTGGTTCCATAGAACTTCTCGAGCGAGTAACCTATATACTCTAGCTTCTCCAAGTTTTCTCCATCATAAGTAGTTTCTTTCTTTTCATCTGAAAATTCGCAAATCAACTTTAAATCATCAGGCATCTTTACATCAGCTGTTGGCTGAGTCGTAAATACAACTTCTAGTTCTTTCTCTATAGGCTTATCTGAAGGCAAAGTAAAACCAATTGATAGGTTGGAAGATACAAATTCTAGGACATATAAGGTTAGAGTGGTGGGGGAGCTTCCCTCAGGTGCACCAGTTACAATCAACGAATAACTAAAATGCGGCAGCTTGTTTTCTTTCATAGAAGACTTCAACATATCATAGTCTTCATTAACAACTAGACAACCAATATTTAACATTACCATTCTCCTTATAGTCTCTTATTATTTTATCTAATAGTTTTAATAATACTAATCTGACTTTTATCTCTTGAGCCATCTGCCCTATAAGAAAAAAAGCCACCATCACATCCAGTGCAATTAGTTATTGATTCTACATTAAAAACTCCACAATTATTAATAATTTTTTTATTAATATTTGCAAGATTTAGAAAATGTTTACCTTCTATGAATCTATAATTATCATTATCTAAATCAAATTTATCTCTGAATTTTAAATACATGGTAGTACTAACTTCATAGCAACACAATCCAATAGAGGGGCCGATTGCACAAACCAAGTCATCTCTATTAAGCTTATAGTTGTCTAGAATGTCCTCAATAACATTTCGAACAATCTCGTTATAAGTACCTCTCCAACCAGAATGAACTGCCGAAACAAAAATTCCACTTGTTGATGTTATTAATATTGGAACACAATCAGCAGTTTTGACTCCCAAAAATAGCCCTTTTATTGAAGTTACTATAGCATCACCATCCAACTGATTGCTGAGTTTAATCATCTCATCATCCAAATTAACAACCTTGGTACTATGAACTTGATGCAAAAAAAATACTTCCTCTTTGTTAGGTGTAGTAAAATTTTTATTGCCAAAAAAGTGGACAACTGAAGGATTGTCTCTTAAGAGCTTAGACTTAAAATAATTATTCATAATCGCCCAAAACATCAATAAATTTATTAAAATCGTCCGGTATTTCTGAGGTTATCTTCATAATCTCTCCGCTGGCTGGATGAGTAAATTCAATTGATCCCGCGTGTAGCAAGTGTCTATTGGTAACTTTTTTTAACTCTAAATCTAAGCTCCCAGCAAACCCTTTTCCATACACTTTATCTCCAACTACAGGATGCCCTATTAAATCTAAATGAACTCGAATTTGGTGAGTTCTTCCTGTTAATGGGAAAGCCTCAATTAAAGAATAATTATTAAACCTCCTGCTAATTCTCCATCTTGTTTCAGCCTTTCGTAGTGACCTAGAATTATTAGAAATCTTCACTCTATTGTTCTTATCTCTGCCTATTTCAAAATTTATTATTCCCTCATCTTTATCTGGAACTCCATAAACAATAGCAAAATATGATTTTTTAACTTTCCTTTCTTTGAATTGATTTGAAAGACGATTGTGAGCGTAGTCGTTCTTTGCAACTATCATTACTCCAGATGTTTCTTTGTCTAACCTGTGAACAATCCCGGGCCTTAGAACTCCCCCTATTCCTGAAAGATTCTTACAATGAAAAAGAAGTCCGTTTACAAGAGTAGGTGTATTAATTCCTGCTCCTGTATGGACAGGTATCATAGGCGGCTTTTCTATAACTGCCATATAGTCATCCTCATAAAAGAAAACTAAGGGGATATCAAATGGCTCTAAAGATGAGTCCTTAAGTTTTGGAAAAGCTACAGAAATAGAATCGTCAAGCTTGAGCTTGTACGATGCCTTAGTACTTGAGCCATTACATAGCACAAATTCATCCTTGATTAATTTTGTAATATAAGACCGAGACTTTTCGGGAAAGTTCTCGACCAAAAACTTATCGAGCCTCTTCTCGATTTGGCTAATTATTATTTTTGATTGCCATATCTTATTATCCATTTTATTCTTAGTATATATTAGATGAGATTGTTTGATGATAAATAAAAACAAAAGAATTGAGCTAAGATTTGGTCTTACTGCCCCTGGATCAATGTGGAACCTCCTATACGAAGGCATGGAGCAGAATATCAACCTCAGGACTACCTTCAAAGGAAAAGATGAAGAAAGTATAGAAGCACTAATTAAATTCGGAGAAATTTTAAAAAAAAAGAAAAATTATGATATCAACATCACTACTAATGGGATAGAAATCAATAAAGAGCTACCAATAAATGATTTTAAGAGTGGAGAGAAATGGACTGATTTAATGACAAAACTAAAAGACGAAATTATAAAAATTATCTAAGCAAATATTTCACCTGAATTAACTATTTCAATCTTTCCTCCAACATCAAGTAGAAGCTCCCCATTTAAGCTTAAGTTTACTATTTTTCCGTCTATTTGTTTCCCATTCTTAAGGACAGATACAGTTCTTCCGAAATCAGGATACCTCTTTAGCCAAAAATCTAATATTTCTTTATATTTCTTATGTTTAAACTTCTGAATCCAACCGAAAAAAGAAACTAAAAAAACTAATATTAAATCCTCTCTTGAACAAGAACCACCAGTCTCTGACTTAACACTTGTTGGCTCCAGTCGATATTTAAAATTTTCGGTATCAAAATCTTGGCTAGTCGAGTTAACATTAATACCAACTCCTACGATTAAGTATTTAGACTTATTATTTTTAAATACAGCCTCAGATAATATCCCAGAAATCTTCTTTGATTTTACTAAAATATCATTTGGCCATTTAACTTCAGCCTTTAAATTAAGACTCTCAATAGTCTCTACAACTGCATTTGCGGTCAAAATTGATAGGAGGCCTAAATGGTCCCCATCTAAGGGGTAATCTAAAATTAAAGATAAAGAAATATTCTTTTCTCCAAAAGACTTCCACTCTCTACCGTCTCTTCCTCTACCTTTAGTTTGATTGTTTGCTACAATCACCGTTAAATGAGAAGGATTATCAAGAGATTTTGCATAAGAGTTAGTAGAATCAACTGAATCAAGTATGATGACCGTATTCATAGGAGAGCTTAGAATCTTATTCTTACGAATCTTATCTCTTAAATTCAACAACAATTAAAGACCCAACCTATTTACGTCTCTATACTCACTAATGATAAGAGCCATCAGACTGAGGGAAACCGCTCCACAAATTAGAGATGAGCCTCCATAGCTAAACATCAGCAAAGGTATCCCAACAACTGGGAAGAGACCTATAGTCATAGATATATTTATTAATAAATGAAAAAAGAAATATGAGCTTAAGCCAAAAAGGAGAACTTGAAGAAAACTGTCCCTGATCTTATTCAAGAAGAGCAAGGAATATATAACTATAAATGAGTAGAGACCAATTATTATCATTGAGCCAAGAAAGCCAGTTTGTTCTGCCCATACAGAAAAAGCAAAATCAGTATGCTTCTCTGGCAAAAATTTCAATTTCCCCTGTGAACTGTTCCCTAAGCCTTTTCCAAAAAACTTACCAGATCCAATAGCCACTTTTGATTGGATGACATTGTACCCATAGCCAGATGGATCATTTTCTGGATATATAAAACTCGTTATCCTTTCCTTCTGATAATCCTTTAATCCATAGTTCCATACTGGCACAGATAAAGCTACAATTATCAACAGAATTGATAGAAATATAGTCTTATTGTAGGAGAAACTAATAATTACAGACAATGAAATTCCTAGCAACATTAATGCTGAGCCCAAATCAGGCTGAAGCATTATCAGAACGAAAGGGAGGGCAAAAAATGCCAGCCCTAAAACGTATTTTATCAAATAAGATTTAGAATAAGCTCCAAGGTCAGAATAAAATTTTGCAATTATAAATATTAATGAAATCTTAACTAACTCAGAAGGCTGAAAAGACATAAACCCTCCAATGCTAATCCAACTCTTAGCGCCAGAGATCTCTTCACCAACTATTAAAACAAAAACTAGCATAAAAATAGAAAGAAGATAGAAAGGTACGGAAACTTTTTTAATCGTTTGCAGTCTCAACTTAGATACGACAAAGAATATAACAGCCGCTACAATCATCCAAAGGAGCTGCTTAAATGCATATGAGCTGAAAAATGCCTCATCGCTAATAAAAAGCAAATTAAGAAAACTTAAAATCATAATTAGAAAACCTGCCATAAGGATCTTGGCATCTGGCCTTGCCATAAAATTGGTCAATTACTCTCTCCTTTGAGGTTTAAATAATTATTCTTATAATATTTAACGACCTTCTTAATTATAGGTCCTGCAGATCTTCCACCTGATACTCCATTCTCAACAAAAACAGTAACGACTATTTTAGGGCTTGCGAAAGGATAGTACGAAGTATACCAGCCATGATTTTTGAACTTACCTGAATTATATTTTCTGGAGCTTTTTGATATAACCTGCGCTGTTCCAGTTTTACCCGCCAGTTGACCATCATCAAAGGCATCAAAGCCTGTGCCACCATTTTCATTCACAACTCCTAACAATCCCTTCTGAACCAACATTAAAGTTTTTTCTGAAATTGATAGATTCTCATTTTTAATATTTTCCCCATCATTAGTGATTCTTAAATTAGGATAAGAACCATTCGATGCAATTATAGAAGTCATTATAGATGCCTGAAGAGGATTTATCGTTAGATAACCCTGGCCAATTGCAACATTGGCCATATCACCACGGTAGAATTTACCTTTAAGATACTTGTCAATAAAATTCTTATCGGGAATAACACCAGGCCTTTGTGGGAATGGGAGAGCCACTCTCTTACCAAACCCAAAATTCTCTAACCATCGAGAATAGGCTTCAACTCCTAGAGACAGCCCAGCCCTATAAAAGAAGACGTCACATGAAGAAATCAAAGCCCTAACCACGTTAACTTTTCCGTGACCGCTCTTTTTCCAACATCTGAACTTTCTTTCTCCTAATTGATAATATCCTGGACAGTAATACTCAGTCTCTTCTTCAATCGCCCCCTCTTCCAATGCAGCAACGGCTGTTACAATTTTTATTATAGACCCCGGTGGATTTGAAGAAAGAAAAGCACGATTTAAAAGAGGTTTCTCACTCCCGGACCTTAAATTTTTCCAAATTTTCGTTGACATACTCTTAGAGAAAAGATTGGGATCAAAAGAAGGCTTGCTTACTAGTGCCAATATCTCACCTGACTCTATATCATGGACAATTGCAGCTCCGTTAAAATCTCCGAACGAGTCATAGATAAGCTTTTCCATCTCTATATCTATAGTTAAACTTAAATCTTGACCGGGAATATTTTTTATCTTTCTCTTGTCAATTGAAACAACTTTCGAAAACACCTCGCGACCCCTGCTGTCTATCAACAAATATCTCGAACCATTTTCTCCCTGGAGTTTTGAGTCGTACACCTTCTCTAGTCCAGATGCTCCTAGTCGTGTCGACAGAAAAGACCCATAGACAAAATCTCGCTTATCGTTTGATTTTAAATACCCGAATTTATGAGATCCCACTTCATTAAAAGGGTAAACTCTTAAGTAATCGACAACTAGCTCTAAAGATTGAAAAGAATTCGATCTACTCTCTATTTTATATATGATGTCTAACTTCAAATTCTCTTTGATTAAGAACCTTTTATTTTTATTCGAAGAAATCGCAGCCTTGTTGAGAACTTTTTTAACTATTTCTTTTCTAATACCCAAGTCGAACACAAGAAACTTCTTTATCTCTGACAAATCATCTATTGAACTAGTTTTATAGTAAAGGTTAAGAACAGGCTTGCTAACTGCAATTTCTTTTCCAAACCTATCAAGAATTGAGCCTCTTGGTGAGGGGACTAACACTTCCTTTAAAAAATTATTTCTAGAAATCTGTTCGTACTCTTCTCCATTAATAATCTGGATGAAAAACAGCCTTACAATAATAACTATGAGTAGAGCGCTTACTATTAAGATTGATAAGTTAGGTCGTTCACTTTTGGCCATGAGGTATATTTAATTATAATCAATAAAATCGTAGAAACGAAAATATTGTATACAAGTGGAAGGGCAATAAAAGAGAAAAATTCTAAAATTCCCACATCAAAACTTATCCAATAGATAAGGAAGTTTAGTAAATAAAACAAGACAAGAAATATTACAGATAGTAAAAAATCATTCTTTAAATTAGACCAAAAGAATCCTTGAACATACCTTATAAAGAAATAAGAAACTAAAAGTTTAGACACTAACTCAATATAAGCAAAAGAATCTGATAAAATTAAGTAAAATACCAGCATTCCTATAGCCATCAGTATCTTAGGTCTGGTAGTTCCAGTAATTAAAAAAAGAAATAAATAAACGAGTGAAGGGTCCACGTGGCCCCCAAAGTCAATTGTACTAGAACCTGGATAGATAGGCAGAACTAGCATGAAGAAACCAAAAAGAAATAGTAGAACCAAGTGTCCCTTAATCATTAACAACTATCATCAGAAACTTTATATTTCGCGGATCTATTAAATTTTTTAATCCTAGGTCAAAGAACCCTTGATCTCCTTTTATATCTGAAATTTCCCCCACCTTAATACCAGGATATTCTTTAGATGTATTTGTCGCGATGAAGACATCATCTCCTAAAGAAATTTTTTCTTGAGTTGTAATATATTTAATTCGAGAAGACACCCCGTTACCTTGCAGTATCCCTGGAATCTTCTTTGGGCCTACAAAAACCATAATTGTAAAATTTGGGTTATAAGCAAAAATTATTTCTGAGGTATCTTTTTTGACTTCTGATATTTTCCCTACTAGTCCATTCTTTGAAATACCAAGTTGTCCTTTTCTGATTCCATCTTTTGAGCCCTTATTTATAATTCCTGAAGAGGTAAAACTGAAAGGGGAAACTATTACGAGCTCTGAACTTATAGATCTTAGATTTTCAGGAATTTTATAATCCTGACTCTTTCTTAGTTCTGCATTCTCCTGAATTAAGGATTCACTTATTTTAATCTTTGCCTCTAGCATAGAAACTTTTTCTTTTAAGATGGAATTATTAGACAAGTAATCTGTATTGTAAGATAGCTTACTCACAAGAAGGCTTGATAAGTAAAAATTGAAATTTAGACTAAAAAAAACAAATACTACTATTGAAACAATGGTGATTATAAAAAATTTCTTTATATTTCTTTTTGATAACATCTATCAACTAAAGCGAAATCTTTCTAAGTGTATTGATTTCCTCTAACGCTTTTCCACAGCCCCTGACAACGCACATCAAAGGATCATCAGCAACTGTTACTTTTAGCCTTGTTGCTTTAGACAATCTCTCAGACAAACCCCCTAGCAGGGCTCCTCCTCCGGCAAGAACTATTCCGTCAACCATTATATCTCCCGATAATTCAGGTGGAGTAGAATCCAAAGTTTCAACTACAGTGTTAATTATATCTATTACAGATTCATCTAGGGCCCTTTTTGTGTCAATTGCAGTTAATTGAATCGATTCTGGCAAACCCGATTCTAAACTTCTTCCCCTTACTGCCATTTTTAAACTTTCGCTTGGAGTATCTCTAACATCACAGACTGTCTTCTTAACATTCTCAGCCATATTTTCTCCAATCAATAAACCATAAGTACTCTTCACGTAGGATATAATTGCCTGATTCATTGAATCTCCAGCAGTCTTAATAGACCTACTAATAACTAGGCCGCCGAGAGAAATAACTGATATTCCAGTGGTACCGCCTCCGATGTCTATAATCATTCCGCCTCTCGAGTTCATAACACAATCCATATCGGCCCCTAAGGCCGCCGCCATCGTTTCTTCAATAAGATAAACCTCTCTGGCTCCTGCTGATTCTGCAGCTTCTACAACAGCTCTTTTCTCAACCGGAGTAATTCCTATAGGAACTGATACGACCACCCTTGGACGAACCAAGAAATTATTTTTATGAAATTTTGAAATAAAATATTCCAACATTTTCTGCGTTACTTCAAAATCTGCTATTACGCCTTCTCTTAAAGGCCTAATTGCTTCGATTGTACCTGGTGTTTTACCAATCATTTGCTTAGCTTCGTCCCCAACAGCAAGAATATTAACATCACCAGCCTTATCAACTTGAACTGCTACTACAGATGGCTCATTGGCCACAATTCCCTTATCTTTTATGTAAACTACAACATTTGCAGTACCTAAATCTAGACCGATATCAATTGAAAAATAGTTAGCAAGCTTATCCCAAATAGTATATTTTTTTTTCATAGAAGTAATTATGGTTTATATAATGATTTTTTTCAATTTATTTTAGTTTCTCACCTGAAAGGAATTCTAATCTAAAACTCTCGTACTTGAATGAAGCAAGATTATCAATTTCAATTGACCTATAAGTTCTTTCGCTCTTAGGCTCAATAAACCCTGACAATTTGAATCTTAAAGTCTTTAACACCTTACTTTTGTCATCAAGAAGAATTAATTTAAAAGTAGGGTTAAAAATTCTATGATTAGATAAATTTAAAATCTTTAGAGAAGCCAGCCTACCTATGTTGGCATCCAACACCAGGATTTCTTCATTGGAGTCAAACTTTATGAGCTGGGAAGCTTTATCATTGTCATAATTTTTATTTTCTAATCTCCCTACGCTATCTTTCGTTTCAACTTTCTTTAATTCAGGAGAAGATCCAATCATGCTGGCAGATAAAATAGTTAAATTAATCTTACTAAAATCATTATCGACTATTCCAAAATTAACTTCTGAAAAAATTCTCTCTGAAAACGGTTTGATTTTTTCCTTAATCTTGATCTTCTTTGATGAGATAGTGTTGCCCCCTGAATTAATAAACCTCATTTCAAGAACCAGATTCTCATACTCATAGCGACTCTTATTTGACAGATCAATCGTCATTAAACCAATAGTACTTCTACTCTTATTAACTATAGTAAATTTATTTATCTTCAAATCCTTTCTTGGTAAGGGAGTATCGGCCACATCCTGAAAATCTGACAATTTAACGAATTTCGACTTGCCACCCTTCTCTAAATATTCCCTGTAGTTAATTAGTTCTCCTTTAAAAACAGACAGCTGAACATTAGAGAAATAATCTATACCAATTCCAGGAACCTGAAAATTCTCAACATTTCGAGTTTCTTTAGGACCGATTACTCCTCTAACCTTAAATGGAACTGATTTTATTGAATTTCCTTTCTGATCTAAAAAATTTATTGAAAAAACTATATTTTTAAAAAAATTTTCACTCTCATTCTTAAATTTTAGACTGTTCACAATTACAACTTTTGAAGTAACATTCTCTACAACATGGTCAAAGCTTATAATTTTAATAGCATTTTCAGCTAGGATCTTAATGTCATCGTCGACATAGAGCAATTCAGCCGAAAGAATATTGACAATGGTTTCGTCAGGGTCGAATGGTAGTATTGGTAATGTCACAATCCTAAACTTCTTCTTTGCATTTGCTTCTAACTCACCTGACATAGGGACAATGAATTTGTATAAACGTTTATTCTTGTTGTATATAAGAACCTCTAATTTAATATTTCTGTAATCCAGGCTAGAATTATTAAAGACTTCTATATATTCAAAAATCCCAAGAGTAGTTTTTGCTTTTTGTTGCCACTTAAAACCTACCACCTTAATCTTAGAGAGATCAGTGACTTTATTAATATTTTGGCGCAACTCGCTATCAATACTAGCCTCTGTGGCGAAGGCAAGCAGGCCTGCAAATAAGAGAACTTGTATAAAAAAGCAACTAAAATTTTTCATAATATTTTATTAAAAAATAATATCAGATAAACTCTAACATGTAATTACTGCTGGAGGATACATGCAGAAATATATTTTACTTTCTTCTTTGACAACATTAGGCAGAAGAACCTTAAAAGAAAGACCTGCAAGGATGAAGGAAGTTGATGATGAAATAAGGGCTATGGGAATTAAGATTTTAAGTCAGTTTGCGACCCTGGGACCTTTTGATTTTGTCAATATTGTTGAAGCACCAAACAACGAGGCTATAAGCAAACTCTCAATAGAACTTACTTCTCGAGGAACTCTACAGATTACAACCTTGCCCGCAATCGATATTGATAAATTTATAGAGAAATTAAATATAGAGAATGATTAATAATATTAAGAGGTTACTAAATAAAGTTAAGGAGCAATCTGTTAATGTTCCTGGATATAAAGCCAAAAAAATCCTTAAAATTTACATATACATATCAATTGTCGGTATTATTCTGCCTATCCTATACCTAATATTTATTTTATTCTATAATGTTATAAATGCTTAACGTAAATTTAGACTTAACTTCAACCAAGTGGCTTATAGTAGGTGGTGGCTCAGTGGGAACACGAAGAGCCAAGAAAATTCTTCAAGAAGATGGAAGCGTAAAGCTTGTGTCACCAGAAATATCTAAAGGTCTAGCTAAGCTAGAAATGAAATATAAAGAGCTGAAGATAATAAAAAGAAATTTCAGGGCGACTGATATAAAGGATCAGGATTTTATTTTAGCTTGTACAAATAACATCGATGTAAATAAGAAAATTGTAACTATTGCAAAATTAAAAAAAATATTAGTTTCTAATGCTTCAGATAAGAATGACAATAACTTTTCTTTCACCTCGTCTGTAGAATTGAATAAAAAAGTAAAAATTAATTTTAGTACTGGAGGCTCTAATCCTTCTTTTAGCAAACTATTAAGAACGCTCTTTGAAAAAAATCTAAAAAATGAAATCCTTAGCTTATATAAGACTCTAGACAAAGAAAGATCATCTTTAAAGTCAAAGGCTGGGGATAGACTAATAAATGAAATGGAATATACTATTAATTCAAAATTAAATACTACAAAATCAACCAAGGGAAATTTATAATGGGATCCACCGACACAACTAAATTCTATAAGGGACAAAAGATAATATTCGAGAATGAATTATGGGAGATTGTTGAATTCCAGCATCGCGTTATGCAGGCCAGAAAGCCTATAGTTAAGACTAAATTGAAAAATATCATTAACGGCCTAACTCAAGAAAAAAGTTTTAGATCTGGGGACATGTTCCAGTTGCCTGACTTAATGACAAGAAATGCTCAATACCTTTACTCAGACACCGTCAGTTATACATTTATGGATTTAGAAAGTTATGAACAAATTGAAGTTACTCAGGAAGTTATTGGAGAAAAATCAAATTTTCTCAAAGAAGAGATTAAAGTTCAACTTCTTCATTATGATGGAGAAATTATCGGAGTTGACCTCCCTACAAGTGTCGAACTTAGAATCTCTACAACAGAGCCGGGCCTAAAGGGGGACTCTGTTACTGGGGGCAGTAAGCCAGCAGAGCTCGAGACAGGTGCCCATATTGCCGTACCACTTTTTATCAATATAGACGATATCATTAAAGTTGACACGCGAGATGGGAAATATCTTGAAAGAGTTAAGAAGGCCTAATACTTATAGAATGGTGCTATCGAATATCAAAAGTTAAGAATTTTTTATAAATCAACATATCATTTTAATTTACTTTATACATCTTATCTTTTACAATTTTTTTATGAATAAAATCAAAATCTTTTCTGGATCTTCAAATATAAAACTTAGTAAAGCCATATGTAAAAAACTAAAAGTTCCATTAGGGAAGCTTAATATTAGAAGATTCAGTGATGGTGAAATATTTGTAGAGATAAATGAAAGCGTTAGAGGGAGTAATGCATATGTAATTCAATCAACCTCTGGTCCTGTAAATGAAAACCTCATGGAACTATTTATCATTGTTGATGCATTAAAAAGAGCTGCAGTAAATGAAATTACAGCTGTAATACCTTATTTTGGTTATTCTAGACAAGACAGAAAAGTCACTGACAGGTCACCAATTACTGCACGTCTAGTTTGTGATTTACTAATAAAGTCTGGAATAAAGAAAATCGTAACAATGGACTTGCATGCCGGTCAAATTCAGGGATTTTTTGATGTTCCTGTTGACCATCTCTACTCATCACCAGTTGCCCTAAACTATATAAGGAAGAACCATAAAGACTTCGTTATAGCCTCACCTGATGCTGGTGGAATGGAAAGAGCTAGAGTTTTTGCCAAAAAACTTAATGATGCTGGTCTAGCGATGACCGACAAAAGAAGACCTGGGCCAAATATAGCCGAAATAACAAACGTTATAGGAGATGTTGCAAACAAGAACGTTATATTGATTGACGACCTCATTGATACAGGTGGGACAGCTGCAAAATCGGCCGAAGCTTTAGTTAAAGCTGGAGCAAAGAGTGTGTCTATGTTTTGTACTCACGGTGTACTTTCTGGGGATGCTCTAAAAAATATTGACAATTCTTGTATTGATGAACTGATAATTACTGATACAATAGATAATCAAGAAAAATTGAAAGGGTCTAATAAAATTAAAGTTTTGACTGTATCTACTCTAATTGCTGAGGCATTAGATAGAATTAGGAACAATAAATCTATTAGTCAGTTATTTTCTTAGGAGAAAAAAATGGTAATCGTTGAGATGAATGTAACAAAAAGAGAAGACCTTGGTAAACAAGCAAATAATAAAATTAGAAAAAGTGGCCTTGTTCCTGCAGTTGTTTATGGAAAGAATAAGGAAAATGTAAATATCAGTGTTGATCCAAAGGAACTTAAGAAGCTCCTTAGTAGCACTGTAGCAAGAGAAAATTCAATTATTTCTATTTCTATTGATGGAGACAAAGAAAAAAGAAAAGTTCTTTTAAAGGAAGCTCACCTAGACACTCTTACTAGCGCACCTCTTCATCTTGATTTCTATGAAATTACTGATGGTGAGAAACTTAAACTAGTTTGTCCTTTAACTTTTATCGGTAAGCCAGAGGGAGTTAAGCAAGGTGGCGTAATCCAGACTCTGTCAAATCAAATTAGCATAGAGTGTATACCTGAGAATATACCAAATGAAATTAGAATCGATATAAGCGACTTAAATATAGGAGATACATTATTCGTAAAGGACCTTCCTGTAGAAGAAGGAGTTACGGTATTATCTAATCCGGAGAGTACAACTATAAGCGTCCTGGCTCCAAGAATTGTCACAGAAGAAGTAGAGGCTGAAGAAGGAGAAGAAGGCGAAGAAGGCGAAGAAGCTAAAGAAGGCGAAGAAGCTAAAGAAGAAAGTGACAAATAGCAATATAACTTTATTGGTCGGTCTGGGTAATCCTGGTGAAAAGTATGCCTCAACCAGACATAATATTGGGTTCTCTTTTATTGATTCTTTTTCAATCCAAACAGGTTTTAATTTAGGTGAATCTAAGTTTGACTCATTCTTCGGAACCATTAGTAAAAAAAACGAAAAGATAATAGCTATAAAGCCTCAAACTTATATGAACAACAGTGGAGATTCCGTGAAGCTTGTAAAAGATTTTTACAAAATTCCTCCGGAACAAATTATTGTTGTCTACGATGACCTTGATTTACAAGTGGGTCAGATAAGAATAAAAGGCGATGGTAGCTCAGGTGGGCATAACGGAATAAGTTCAATTATTGAAAAGATTGGAAGCGACAAGTTTACAAGAATTAGAATTGGCATTGGAAAACCAGAAGAAAAATCAATGACGAACAAATACGTTCTTTCAAAGTTCACAAAAAATGAATCCAAAATTGTCAATAATATCAATAGTTTAGCAGAAAAGATAATTTACTCTATAGTTTTTGAGAGTATTTCATTTGCAATGAACACATTTAACAGTAAAATTCAATGAATATTACCTAAACTAAGTCACATAAAAGGAGGAGAATATGGATTTAACAAATCAGTTTGTCACTTATGGCGGAATAATTCTAGCAGTACTTGGATTAATTTATGCCCAAGTGACTTACGTAAACATAAGATCAATGCCAAGAGGAAATGATCTTCAGAAAAAACTAGGGGTAACAATTTATAATGGTGCGATGTCTTTTATCAAAGAAGAATACAAATACATCGTAATCTTTGTTTTTGTAGTCGGCTCAACACTTTTCTACTTTTTGGGCATGCATACAGCCTTAGCTTATTTTGGAGGAGCAATACTATCTATGACATGTGGATGGGCAGGAATGACTTCTGCATGTATTGCAAACAGTAGAACAGCGGAAGCTGCTAATACTGGAGGGCAAGGCCCAGCTCTTGTTACTGCCTTTAAAGGTGGTAGCGTTATGGGTTTCTCTGTAGCCAGCCTTGGAATATTGGGGCTTGCAACTGCCTTTACTTTATACTTTAACAATACGACGATAACTGAAGAACTTCTAGTAAGTTTTGCTACTAACATTGGAGGATTCGCAATGGGAGCAAGTTCTGTTGCATTATTTGCAAGAGTTGGTGGCGGAATCTATACCAAAGCAGCAGACGTTGGAGCTGACTTGGTTGGTAAAGTGGAAGCAGGTATACCTGAAGATGACCCAAGAAACCCCGCAACCATTGCTGATAATGTTGGAGACAATGTTGGAGACGTTGCTGGTATGGGAGCAGATTTATTTGAATCATATGTCGGTGGGGTAATTGCAACAATAGTAATAGCCTCGAATATGGCCTATGGTCCTGAAGCTAAATTTGCACTATATGGGTTCCCAATTATTTTAATTATCGTAGGAACACTAGCGTCATTCATAGGAACAAAAGTGGTTGACTTAATTCAGAACTCTGAACCATCTGGCGTCCTTAGAAAAGCATCGCTAACTGCTGGGATTTTATTCCTAGTTTTCGCATATTTTTCACTGAACTGGGTAGGTTCTAATTCTGGACTATCGAGCTCAACCATACTAAGCATATTTGCTTGTTCAATAATTGGTCTATCTTCTGGATCTTTAATTGGAGGAATTACAGAATACTACACAGCAGGTAAGCCTGTTAAAGAGATTGCAGCAGCTTCTACTAGAGGCGGCGTGGCAACTAATATTATAAGTGGACTATCTGTTGGTATGATGAGTACTGCACTTCCTATTATTGTAATAGTACTTGCTATTTATTTATCACATAGCAGTTTTGGACTTTACGGAATTGGTATCGCTGCTGTAAGTATGCTTTCAACTATTGGTATCACAATGTCTGTGGATGCATACGGACCTATTGCTGACAATGCAGGTGGTATAGCCGAAATGGCAAAACTAGGGCCTGAAGTTAGAAAGATAACTGACAAACTTGACTCCTTAGGCAACACAACTGCTGCTATAGGTAAAGGTTTTGCTATCGGATCAGCTGCACTTACTTCTTTAGCATTATTTGTTGCATTTGCTGCCGCTACTGACTTAACTTCGGTTGACATACTAGACTTCAAGGTTGTTTGCGGACTTCTAATTGGTGGAATGGTTCCTTACCTATTCGGAGCTATGACAATGGGAGCAGTTGGAAGATCAGCTGAGAAGATGGTACAAGAAGTAAGAAGACAATTTAAAGAAATAGCCGGGATTATGGAAGGCACAGGTGAGCCTGATTATCAATCCTGTATTAAAATTAGTACTGAAGCTTCTCTAAAAGAAATGATACTTCCGGGAATTTTAGCTCTCGTAGCCCCTATAGTCATAGGACTTCTTTTAGGATCAAGTGGCCTTGCAGGCTTCTTGGCTGGAGCGTTAGTTTCCGGAGTTGCCCTCGCATTGATGATGTCAAATGCTGGTGGAGCTTGGGATAACGCAAAAAAATATATTGAAGAAGGTAATGAAGGCGGAAAAGGTTCTGAAGCCCATAAAGCGGCAGTTGTAGGAGATACAATTGGTGACCCATTCAAAGATACGTCTGGGCCTGCTATGAACATTTTAATCAAGCTAATGACAATAGTTTCATTAGTTGTAGCACCTATCTTCTTATAAGATGAGTTCTTTAAGCTGCGGCATCGTAGGATTACCAAATGTTGGAAAATCTACAATATTTTGTGCTCTTACAAATGCCGCAGTAGAAAGTGCAAATTATCCATTTACTACAATAGAACCCAATATTGCCATAGTAGATGTTCCAGATACTAGATTAGACTCTCTAGCAGAATTGCTTAATTCGAAGAAGAAAGTCCCAACAACTTTAAAATTTGTAGATATTGCTGGACTTGTTAAAGGAGCAAGTAAAGGTGAGGGGCTAGGAAATAAATTTCTAGGAAATATAAGAGAAGTTGACTCAATTGTCCATGTCTTGAGATGCTTTAAAGGTGAAACAACCCATGTGATGGAAACGATAGATCCAATAAGAGATTTAGACATAATAAGCCTGGAGCTAGCAATTAGCGATCTTCAAATTCTCGAGAAAAGAATTGTAAAATTAGAAAAAAACAAAAGAGGCGGCGACAAGAAAGCGATTGAGGAATATCGAATAGTCGAGGGCTTAATAAAATCAATTAACAACAATGAACCTGTTCCATTATCAAAATATACCGATTTGGAAGAAAGCAGAATGATCAAGGAGCTCAATCTAATATCAACAAAACCTACTATATACATCTTGAACTTTGGTAACGAATCAATCGACTTGGAAGAAATTAAGAAACTTAAGTCCAAGATTGAAGAAAGGAAAGAATCATTTGTTGAAATATATGGGTTGCTAGAAAATGAAATTAAAGACCTGGAAGAAGATGAGAAAAAATTATTTCTTGACGACTATAACATCAAAGCACAGGGCCTTTCTCAATTAATAGAAAAATCATACTATATTTTAAATTTAATAACCTATTATACTGCTGGTCCAGAGGAGAGCAGAGCTTGGAGTATAGGTGACCAAACTAAAGCACCTAGTGCGGCAGGAAAGATTCACACTGACTTCGAAAAAGGTTTTATAAGGGCCGAAATTATTGAATTCCAAGATTTTATAAATAGCGGCTCAGAGGAAGACTCTAAGAACAAAGGCCTAATGAAATCTGAGGGAAAAGAATATATCGTTAAAGATGGAGATATAATTCACTTTAGGTATAATGTTTAACAACCTGTTGTCAAGTTTCTTGACCAGCAGACCATAACAGGAGGTCAGAAATGACAAACTTATATGAAGTACTATTTATAGTACCAACTACTATTTCTGAAGAAGACTTTTCAGAACTTTCAACTAAGCTTAAGGATACAATTGAGAATAAACATTCATCCGAGATTGTGAAGTTTGAAAAATGGGCAGAAAGAAAACTTGCCTATACAATAGACAATAACCAAAACGGTACATACCATATATTAGAAACTAAATGTACGGCTGATGGAATAAAGGAAGTCGAAGCAATCCTCAGTTTTGAGAAAACTAAAGTTCTTAGATTTCTAATAGACAAAATTTAGCTTAAAGGAGAAAGAAATGGCAGAAAGAAGAGATTATGACAAGAGAGAAAGACGACCTAGAAAAAGACCTGCTAAACTACTAGAAGGTGACACTAAACTTAACTATAAAAACGTTGAGTTGCTAACAAACTTTATAACTGAGAGAAAGAAGATTGCTCCTAGAAGAATGACAGGATGCACTGCTCTTCAACAAAGACAAGTTGCTCTAGAGATAAAAAAAGCGCGCTACATGGCACTGCTTCCTTATGTAGTGAGCCATAAATAGTATCGCCACATGAAGATTATCTTAATTGCAGACGTAAAAAAACTAGGCAAGAAAGGTGAAGTGCTTGAAGTTAAAGATGGACAAGCCAGAAACTACTTAATCCCAAACAATCTTGCTATTGAGGCAAACAAAAAGAATCTTAATGATTTGAACTCCCGTAATGAGTCTATACAGAAGAATGTCCTTCAGAGTACGGAAGCTGCAAGAAAAATAGCGGGGCAACTTGAGAAAGAGCGACTACTCTTCGAAGTTAAGGAGAACTCTGGAAAACTCTTTGGATCTATAACAACATTGTTAATTCATGAGAGACTTGCGAAATTAGGATATGAAATTGATAAAAGAAATATAGATTTAAAGAAGCCTATTAACGCCCTCGGAGAATTCAAAGTTAGGATTAAATTATACAGCGAGGTTTTTGCAAATATCTCAATACAAGTTAAGCCTATTTAAATTGACAATAAATAAAAAGTTGTAGTAATCTATCAACACAATGATATTAAAAATCATACCGGGCGGAGCATTTGTTGAAAATACTTACATTATTCAGTCTGATAAAAGCAAGGAGCTCATTTTAATTGATCCGGGAAGTCAAACCGATGAAATTGAAGAGTCTCTAGCTGAGTTAGAATTTGACTCAGTTCACATTTGGAACACGCATGGGCACCTAGACCACGCATATGGTGTTGACTACTTCAAGAAAAAGTATGGTGCTAAATTCTCTATACATAAAAAAGAAATTCCTATTCTACAAGCAATGAGTACAGCGGCAAGTAGATTCGGCATACCTGAATTTAATAATGCTGTAATACCAGAAATTGAGAAATTTATTGAAGAGAATAGAGAGTATTCTGTTGGAAATCTAAAATTCAACACAATACTGGTGCCTGGCCACTCACCTGGAAGTATCTGCTTTCATTTCACCAAGGAACTTAACCCAGAAGAAGAATTGGTGGAGAACTTTATTATATGTGGGGACACAGTATTTGCTGGTAGTGTTGGCAGGGTTGACCTAACTGGAGGAACGAACATGGAGGAATTAGTTGGAAATATTACAGAGAAACTCCTCTCCTTAGAAGATAGTACTATATTGTTCCCAGGACACGGTCCAAGAACAACAATACAAATTGAGAAAGAATCAAACCCATATTTGTCCGGCATGTTTTAATGGACACAAACTTTATCAGAACTTTGATGTACTTGATAATATGCATATTGATCGGTTCAGTTGTAATCGAGTCTAGAGGAATAATACTTCTTCAAGATAAAAATACTGATCTTAAGTCAAGAATTGAAAAGAAGAAAGAAGGGAATGTTTTGTTAAGGACAGAGTTAGTGCTCCTAAAAGACAATAGAAGATATCTCTCTATTTTAGCAAGAAGAAATCTGGGGATGATAAAACATGGAGAAAGAGTATATAAATTTAATTACTAGAAATGTCTCAGGAAATAAAAAAAATACTTCATACCCTCGGAACAAGTCCACAAAAGAACCTTGGGCAAAACTTCCTAATTAATAAAGACAAGATTCTTAAAATAGTAGCTGAAATCGAAAGAAAGAGCTATGACACTATTATAGAAGTTGGCCCCGGTCTAGGCTCAATAACAAAAGAGATACTTAAAATGCAGACTGAAACGATTTGCATTGAAAAAGATACTATATTGTATGACTACCTTAAAGAAGAATATAAGTCTTATGAGAACTTTAAAATCTTTAACAAAGATATACTTCGGTGCGAATTAAAGAATATCGGTCAAGGAAAAAGGCTATTCTTTGGCAACCTCCCTTACAATATAGGCACAAAAATATTAGATAATTTTGTGGACACTTTTTGTTATGAAGACAACTCCACAGGAATATTTATGTTCCAAAAAGAAGTTGCTGAGAAAATACTTTCAAAAAAAGGATCAAAATCATATAATGGTTTCGTAGTTAAAGTTAACAGCTTCTTTAATATCACGAACTTGGTAGACCTAACGGAGTCTGACTTCTGGCCCCAGCCAAAAGTTAAGTCTGTTTTAATAAAACTTGAGAATAGGAATAAAAAATTTGGCAAAATCTACCAGTATGAAGAATTTTCTGAATTTCTATTCTATTGTTTTTCAGAGAGAAGAAAGAAGCTAATCAACAACTTGCAACGACACTACTCTAAAGAATTGGTTATCTCTGCCTTAAAGAATCTAGAATTAGACGTCAACATTAGAGCTCAAGATATTGATGTTGATATTTTTTCAGAATTTTTTAAGATACTTAAAAATAATAGATCTTAGTTAATAATTTCTCAATAAAAGGTCTGACTGAATAGTTGTAGTTGTTAACTATTATTGAAAAAGCGTAGAGATCGCCATTCCTTCCATTAAAGAAACCTGACAAAGAGCTCACCTTGTTTATATATCCTGTCTTTGCTTTCAAATTAGTATATAGCGGTTTTGACTTAAATCTCTTACGTAAGGTTCCATCAATTCCAGCAACAGGCAATGAATTGTAGAATGTATTAAAATATTTTGCATTTGTTGCATACTCCAACAAGAGAACCATAGATCTAGTGGTAATTTTATTCTTTCTTGATAGGCCTGAGCCATCACTAATAGAAAAACTCTTTCCGTCTATTCCCACCCTCCTGATAAGAAAATTATTCATCAACTTTGATGACTCTTTCCATGATCCAGGTGTTCTATAAAAATTAGCTGAGAGCTTTTTAAATAGATGCTCCGCATATAAGTTGTTACTTCGCTTATTTATAACTCTAACGATCTTTCCAAGATTTCTAGATGAATGTTTGTATGTTAGTTTAGTAAAACTTAACTTCGAACGAATTGATATCTCTGACAAGATAATTCTTCCTTTAAACTTAATATTCTGTTTTCTAAATTCACGTTTTAATTTAACACCTAAAAGATAAAGAGGATTATCTGTCATAAGCAAATCTTTACTACTTTTTGTCTTATAAAGATTCTCATCTATGGAAACTGAAGAAATATGAGGAGCCCAAGCAAGACCTCTCCATGAATCTTTCCAGTTCTTGTTAAAATAAGGTGGTTCATAATAAGTGTTATCTAATATTATGTCTCCTTCTATACTTCTTAGTCCTTCTTTTTTAAAAAACCGAACTACCTTTACAAGGTCCCTAGAAGTTAAACTTGGGTCACCTTTTGTATCAACATAAAAATTTTTTACAGATTGTGACGAGCTATTAAGAACGTCTGCTTCCGAGGGTTTTTTGGGAGAGCTATTTACAAAGAAGTATGAGTCAAATCTATAATTAGCACCCAAGTAATCTAAGAAACATAAAGTTGTAAGAATTTTTTGGTTAGATGCCGGAATCAACTTTTTGTCAGAGTTGTATCTTGAAACGACTTTACCAGTTGTAAGATTCTTAACATAAATCCCCAGATTAGGACTTAACTTTAACTGTTTATTTATAAGATCTGTAGTAGATTGACCAGACGAATTATTTATAACACCAAAAAAGAGGATAGAGAAAAAACTTATAAAAACTAATGAGAATCTGACCATGTATTACCAAACCCTATGTCTACGACTAAAGGTACATTTAATGTTATACAATTAATCATATGATTTTCAATTTTTTTCGAAACCTCAGAGATTTTATTTTTTTCAACTTCAAATATTAATTCATCATGAACTTGCATTATCATTGCACAATTGCTGACTAATGACTGATCATTATTAATTAGAATCATGGCCATTTTAATAATATCGGCAGCAGAACCCTGTATTGGACTATTAATTGCAGCTCTTTCTCCCGCAGCTCGAAGCATGAAATTATTAGAGTTAATATCAGGCAAATATCTTCTTCTTCTCAAAATTGTTTCTGAATAACCTCTGTTTCTCGTGGTATCAATAGTTGTTTGAAAGTAGTCCTTAACTGCAGAATATTTCTCAAAGTACTTTTGAATGAAAGCTTTCGCAGTTTTGGTATCTTGATTAATTTGTTCAGATAATCGTTTTGACCCAATTCCGTATAGGATTCCAAAATTAATTGTTTTAGCCAACCTTCTTTGGTCTTCATTTACATCGTTCATATCAATATTAAAAATATCCCCTGCTGTAATTGAATGTATATCTAGATTTGATTTAAAACTATCTACCATAACTGGATCCATAGAAAAGTGAGCAAGAAGCCTTAGCTCTATTTGGGAGTAATCAGCAGACATAATTAACCTATTTTTATTAGCTGATGAGAAGGAGTCTCGAATTCTTTTACCCTCCTTGGTCTTAATAGGTATATTCTGCAAATTAGGACTTCTTGAAGATAGCCTCCCTGTAGAAGTACCTACTTGATTATAAGAAGTATGAATTTTTCTTGTTTCCTTATCTACTAACTCTGGCAATGCATCTATGTAAGTTGACTGTAATTTTGAATAAAATCTATAAGATAGAATCTCCTCGACAACTCCATGTTGGCTAACAATACCTTGCAAAGTTTGTGAATTAGTTGAGAACTCACCTGTTTTAGTCTTCTTATTGGGCTTCAATCCTAGTTCATTAAATAGAACTTGTCTTAATTGTAGAGGTGAATTTAAGTTAATCTGTTTTCCAATGAACTTGTAAATCTTTCCTTCGATACTGTTAATAATTTTGTAAAATTCCTCAGATAATTTTGCTAGTCTTTTTGAATCAATATTTACTCCTTGATGCTCTATTTCTGCTAGGACTTTAATAAAAGGAATTTCATAGGCTAAGAAATTATCAAGTAAGTTATATTCTTCTAATCTTTCTAGCAAGAAACTATAGAGCCTAAATGTAAGATCAGCATCCTCACATGAATAAATTGAGGCTTTATCTATTGAGACATTAGCGAAAGGAATAGACTTTTTATCGACCTTGGTAACCTCTTTGTACGAGATCATTTTATAGTCCAAAAATCTTCTTGTTAAATTGTCCAAGCTATAACTTTGCAAGGAACTATCAATTGAATGTGCGGCAATCATGGTATCAAAAAAAATACCTCCAAGATTAATTCCGTAATTCTTAAAAATTATGAACTCGTATTTTAAATTTTGTCCTATCTTTTTAATACTTTCATTTTCTAGAATTGGCTTCAAGCTTTTTAAAACAAACCCAATACTCAACTGGGAAGTGTCTTCAGAATGAGCTATAGGAATATAATATCCAGTACCTTCCTTAAAAGAAAAAGATATCCCCACAATTTTTGCACTAATTGGCGATATTGAAGTTGTCTCCAAATCTAATGATAGAAATTCCTGATTTTTTAATTCTGCCAATAAATCATTAAAATCTTCTTTCAGCAGTACTGTTTTATAATCAGAAGTATCATCAGAAACTTCACTCTCTTTTTGTTTTACAAAAGAATCAAATTCTAATTCTTTAAATAACTTATTTAATAAATCAAGATTTGGACTACAAACCTTAAAATCCTCTATATCATCCTTTATAGATAAATCCTTCTTTATAGTTACTAAAATTTTGCTAACTTTTGCATCATCCTCATGCTCTATCAAAAGATTCCTTATTCTTTCTTTCTCTATATTCTCCAAATTCTTATACAAGTTCTCAATGGTCCCATATTCTTTTATAAGGGGAGCAGCTGTCTTTGGTCCAATGCCCTTAACACCAGGAATATTGTCTATTGAATCTCCGACCAAGGCAAAAAAATCGATCATTAATTCTGGCCCTAAACCGTACCTCTCTTCTACCTCTTTGATACTAGTGGTCCGCCCCTTCATTGTATCAATCATGTTGACATTTTTATCTATTAACTGAACAAAATCTTTATCACCAGAAATAATAGAAATTTTATTCTTGTCTTTAAACTTATCCGTAATTGAGCCGATCAAATCATCAGCCTCGTAGTTTTCTAATTTAATTGTCTTTATACCACTTGCCTCTAAGAATTCTATAATCTTGGGGAATTGGAGAGAGATATCCTCAGGTGCTTCTCCTCTATTTGCCTTATATTGTTGATAGATCTCGTTCCTGAATGATGTTCCACCTGAGTCAAAAACTGCAACCAGATACTCTGGCTTAAAGTCTTTGAGTAATTTGTTGAACATATTTATGAAACCGTAGATTGCATTCGTTGGGAAGCTTTTTGAATTAGTCAAAAAAGAAACAGCGTGATATGCTCTGAAAACATAAGAGCTTGCATCTAATAAAAATATCTTCTTAGAGCTCATTAATCGTTAAGCTTCTTAGCCAATTCTCCATTCTCCGACATCTCTATACAGATGTCGCAACCACCAACAAATTCTTTATTTATATAGAGCTGTGGAATAGTAGGCCAACTAGAAAATTCTTTTACACCAGACCTTAAATCTTCGTCAGATAATATATCGTAAGTCTGATAAGGTACATTCAAACCATTAAGTATCTCTATAACTTTGGCCGAAAACCCGCATTGTGGAACATTTCTATCTCCTTTCATAAATAAGACAATTAAGTCTGAAGAAATAGCTTTTTCTATAAAATCCTTAGTTTCTTCTTTCATTTTTAATCTCCTTTTTCCTGCTCTATAGGGGTAAAGGTCTTCATTGATAACGCATGAATTCTTTCTTTCATATCGTCACCTAAGGCAGAATAAACTACCTTGTGACGCTCAAGCGTGGACAACCCCTCAAAACTTATACTTACAATAACAGCCTCAAAGTGAACCCCGTCCCCTGTAACTTCAACAGTTGTATTGGGTATAGAATTTTCGATTTTTTCTTTTATATAACTTTCTTTCATAAAGGGATATTATAACTTATCAGGGTGAAAGTTGGACAAACTAAAAAATTAATCCTAGCTTATTCAGGATAAACACAATACTGAAAGTCCCCAAAAAAAATAATCCCAATAGAGATAGGGCTTTAACTGCAAAGTGTGGGCGAGAACTTGCTGGAAAATCTGAGTTATATATAAGTTTGTAATTAAGATAAGCCAAAAAGGGAGAGGTCAGAAAAGAAAGTATCGTGGCGAAATCAACCAAGAGACGCATCTCACCAGAAAAATAGAATATAACCATTAAAGTTCCTAAGACTACGATTAGAAGGAAGAGCTTTGTAGATTGTTTCTTAAGAAAAATCAATTCTGTACATTTACTCAACACCTTAGGAAATGCATCGAGACAAGTAATGGTAGTGCTAAACATGGCGGTAAAGGCACATAAAAGTATTAGGCCCCTAGCCCCTTTGCCTAAAGAGGAATATAGCTCAGCCAATTGGCTAACAAAATTAGATGCGCTAGATGCAAACTCTGTGCCAGAACCATAGAATACATTTGCGCCCAAAATAAGAAATACTACTGCTAGTACGGTTGTGGTTATATAGGAAAAATTAAAATCAAAGCTATTATCCTTTAAAGTAAAGTTAGAGTTTTCTTTTCTCTTCTCCATTATCCACACTGAAGTCCAAGCAGATAGATCAATTGGTGACGGCATCCATCCAACAAGTGCGATTAAAAAAGTTACTCCCGCATAAGATAAAATCTCTGGTCCTACAAACCCATCTGAAGGAGTTAGTGCAACATTTCTTGTCATAAAAACCGAAATTACCGTTGAGACAACAAGAACCAGAATTAATGCCTTAATAATCTTAATGAAAGATTCTCCTTTAACCAGGAGAATAATGACTACACATGAGAACAATATAACAAAAGATGCAGCAAACAGACCTATATTTAAGTCTAACCAATTTTCGAAAATAGCAGCCGTAACCAATGTTACTCCAGCTTGAATAGTGAACATAGTACTAATTGTTAGAGCAAGGTATAAATACAATGCCCACTTTCCTATTTTCCTGTAACCGTCGAGAACTGTTTCATTCTTAACAACTGTATATCGAGTGGCAAATTCAAAGAATGGGTACTTCAGAAGATTTGCAAGAATTACAACTAAGATTAAGGTGTATCCATAGGTTGCCCCTGCCCTAGTCGATTGAACTATATGCGAGACACCTATTGCCGCTGATGCCCAAAGTAGGCTTGGGCCTAGTAAGCCAACTTTATCTCTGATTTTTCTTAACATTTAGTTATTATATATATAATTTTTATTAAGGTTAATATTTAAAAATATGGCTATAGTTAATTCAGTATCAATTATAGGTTGTGGCATAAGCGGAATCTTTGCCGCTTTAGAATTAAAAAAGCATGGTGTAAGAAATATCCAGCTGTTTGACAAGTCCCGCGGTGTAGGTGGTCGGCTAGCAACCAGAAGGTCGAATGAAGGGAAGTTTGATCACGGCATTCAATGCATAGAGCTAGATGGACTTTTAAACTTGCCAGAAATAAAAGACTTAATAAATAATAATATTCTTATCGAAACTCAAAAGACTGGTTTATTTATAGGATATGAAGGTATGACTAGCGTAGCCAAGTTCCTTACAAAAGATTTAAATGTATCTAAAGAATTCAAGTTAACTAGTATTGATAATTCTGAGAGTTCTATGTTCCTGAATTTTGAGAATGGACAGAGAATAACTACCAACTCTGTAATACTATCCTCACCTATCAGTCAATCTATAGAAATAATAAAAAAGAGCAATGTAAATATTAATCCTACTAAGTTTACTGAAATCAAGAGACTTGAATACTTCCCTGCTATAATAATCATGGTTGAATCTGAAAATGCTATTAATTTGGATAATGAATTTATTCAAAACTCTTCAAGTGGGACATTCACAACCATCACAGATAATTTTAAAAAAAGAATTTCAAAAAAGGAAAATTTCTATACTTTAATTTGCTCTGAGAACTTCAGTGCTAAGAACTTTGAAAAAGAATACCAGGATATCAACTCTTCATTAAAAAATGAGCTGGATACAATTTTTAGTAATAAATACAAAATTCTTTCTAATCACAAATGGAGATACTCTACACCTAAAAATTTCTATCCAAATGATGACTCTATCAATATAGGAGAGAATGTCTTCTTAGGCATGTGTGGAGATATATTTACCAATGGCAGATTTGATGGGGCAATCAAATCTGGCATATCTATTGCTTCAAAGTTTCTCGAAAATGAAATTTAACAATATAAAACTTTCTGCTGGGATACTTTATGTAGGCATTATAGTGTCATCTGTTCTTTTGTCCCTACATCTAGATCTTAGTAGGATTCTTATATCTTATTTGGGAGATACTTTAAAAACTGCATACATCTACTTTCTGCTTGTTCTTATAGTTACATTACCTCTTGACATATTAGCCAGTAAAAAGTTAAACACTCACAAAGATAGTGGAATTAGTAAAATCCTAGCCTCGAATTGCCTACTCTTTCTAATCTTTATTTTTTTTATTAATATGATTAACATCGTCTTTAAAATAGACAATGTTCTTTTTGCTTTTATTTTTTCTATCTTACTTCAAATATCAATACTTGTTATACAAGAAGTTATTACAAGCCTCATCTTTAAACCCAAGAAGGAGTCCTTCAATAGCTCTTCTCTATTGATCATCAAAGACGCTCCAAGTTATATGACTATGAACATAATGCAAACTCTTAGAGGTTCAAAGATAATAGTTCCAGAACACTGGACTAAGCATAAACACAAAAACTACCAGTTCCATTTAGAAAGATTCGAGTTAATAGAAAATAAAAAGATTTACACAAAATCAATTTTTTTTAGCATCCTTATTAATGCTATATTTTTTACTCTTATCTACTTCTATTATATAAACACCAATGTTTCTTCAGTATATTTCATAATAAATCTCTCATTAATATTTAATCTAATTTCATTTTTATACATTCTAGTACTTCCTATATTAAGTCAAAATGGTATCACTAACACTGATAATATAATGAAGAATAGGGACTCGAAACTTTTTCAAGAGAACCTCTTAATTTTCGAGAACAATCAAGATAAAAATAAAACTAGAGGCAAAATTGTCGAGAGAATCTTTTATCCGATCCCGTCCATAGAAACAAGGGTTAATTCAGACGACAAGAAGAAATTCGCACTATCTAATGTATCGAGACTAATTATATTATTCGCTTCCTCAAGTTTATCTATAATTTTCAAAGGAGTTCATGGTAATGCCGGAAAACCAGAAAACTGGCTACTCCCTCCATCGGAATGAAAAATATATATGACAACATAATAATTGGAAGTGGTCTAACTGGTCTAACAATAGCAAAACTTTTATCATCGAAGAAAATTGACTATATAATCTTAGATAAAAATAAAGATGCTGGCGGCAGGATTTCAACCAACAACTCAACAAGATATAATTTAGATGAAGGGTTTCAAATTTTACTCGAAGATTATCCAAACCTAGGAATCTTCCCTGAGATAAATAACTCATCCTTTAAAAAATTTGAATCTGGCTTTATTACAAAGAAAGGAAACAGCTTGTACAAGGTACTTAATCCTTTGAAGAACATTAAGGGTTTCTTCTTTGATAATAGTTTTCCGGGTTTTACTTTAAAGGATAAGTATCTATTAGGAAAGTTGATATTTTTATCCAAAAAATATGAGAATCAAGAAATTCCCGTAAAGAACTTTCTTAAAGACTTTGGTTTTAGCGATACATTTATTAATGATTTCTTTATTTCATTCTTTCAAGGTGTTTTCTTAGATAACAACTTAAATGTGCCTCTAAAGTATTTCCTTTTTATATTTAGCTTATTTTCTAAAAGTAACGTCAGTATCCCAGTCAATGGAATGAATCAGATAGTTCAGGAGATTTTACTAAAACTTGATTCATCAAAATTAAAATTAAATAAAGAAGTTGTGAATATAAAGGCTGATAGTATCGAGACAGATGATGGCGAGATTTTTTATTTTAAAAAACTATTTTGCACTGATCCGCAAATTGAAAAATTAATAGATAAGAGATTAAACCAAAATTTCTTTAAAAGAATCTCGTATAATAGTGTTCAATGCTTCTACTTCCTGGCTGACATGATAGACTTTGACGATAGATTTATATATCTATTTCCTGAATCAAAAAATATTACGAATATGTGCTTAAAAAAATTAGAGGACGATAAATTTATTATCTCAGCCTCTTCTTTGAGTATGGAAATATCTGAAAATGCTATTGAAAAAGAAATTTCGATCTATTTTGATAATATTAAGAATATAAAATTTCTAGAAGCTTTTAAAATTTTAAATGCTCTACCGTCAAATCCCGAATTTTTTAATTTTCAAAAGAAATCCTTTTATCAGTATTCTTCTAATATCTATTTTGCTGGCGACTATCTATCGTACCCGTGCTTAAATGGATCAATACAATCTGCTGTTAACCTGGTGAGGTCCTTAAGTAAATGAATTATGTACTTCTCTTTTATTCTAATCTTATAGTTTCGGCAATCTTACTTGGTCTTATCCTTGTAATACAATTTGTCCATTACAAATCCTTTAAATTTATAGACACGGATAAGTTTGTTGATTTTCATAAGTTCCATACAAAGAATATTTCCTTCTTAGTTATTCCACTGATGATAACTGAGGCTGTCACTTCAATAACAATATGTTACTTCTACTTTTCTCTACTTTCACTAACAAATCTACTGTTAGTAGCCCTCATTTGGATTACTACATTACTCCTACAGGTCCCCAGTCACAATAAACTCTCTACGGGTAAATCAATATCTGAAATCAACAAGTTGCTTGCTGGAAACATGATCAGAGTATATCTTTGGTCTTTTAAAGTTATTGTGACAACTCTTATTGTATTATAATTGTATTATAATTGTATAGTAAGAATTTCGTTCCAATTAGTTGTATAACTTTGAGATTTCTTTTCCCTTTTCATAATCCAATCACGTGATATTCCTGTTACAGCGTACTTTAAAGTATCTCTGCCGTAAGAGTTATTTAGCTTATCAAGCACTCTCATAAGACTAGATTCCCTAACTATTGAGGGGACATTGTCTACTAGTGAATACTGCTTTGAAGCAGAGCTCTCTAAGCCAGAAAGAAATATGTGGGCCTTCTTGTAGGCTAGACCTTTTTTAAATATAGACTCTAAAATACTCTTTCCAACACTAATCAATCTTGATGTTGAATCTGTAGAAGAAATTAATGATTGGGTCTTAATAAAAAATTTATAAGATTCTTTTTGGCTAAAGCGATTAGTGGAAAGGGCGACTGTAATAGTCGAACAGCTTGAACCTTGGGATCTTAATTTCTCAGCAGCACGAGATATATATGTTGAAACTGCCTCTCGAAGTGACTCTAGGGTGTGTATAGAACTACCAAAAGCCCTAGAGGTAGTAATCTGTCTCTTAGCGCTCGGTAGAAAGTCAAGATTAATACATGGGACACCTTTAAGCTCCAGGATAGTACGAACAAGAGTCACAGTTCCAAGACTTTTAGCAAACTTATGGTCAAGGACACTCAACTGATAAGCATTATATATTCCTTTCTGATAAAACTTTTTTTCTAGCCTTCTTCCTATTCCCCAAACTGAGCCTACAGGTAGATCTTTTAAAGCTTTTGGGAGATCCTCTGAAGTAGAAAGACAATATACCCCTGTATTCTTTTTTGCTACTCTTCCTGCCAATTTAGCGAGAGTCTTTGTTTTGGAGATTCCTACAGATACCGGTATGCCAGTCCACTTTAGAATTTTATTCCTCAAATGAACAAACTCTTTATGTAATCTCTCAACTGAAGAATCTTCAACACAAACAAATGCTTCATCTATCGAATAAACTTCTACATCTTCAAAATGCTCTTTAATGATAGCCATCACCCTATTAGACATATCGGCATACAAAGTATAGTTAGAAGAAAAAACCTTCACCGATTGTTTAATGAAAATGTCCTTGCACTTAAAAAAAGGTTCTCCCATTTTGATTCCAATTTTTTTTGCCTCACTAGATCTAGCAATAACACAGCCATCATTATTAGAAAGAACAACAACTGGTTTGTGTTGTATAGATGGGTCGAAAACTCTTTCACACGAGGCATAGAAATTATTACAATCAATTAATGCGACATACTTACTCATATTAAACTCTATGTATCACGAAAGTAACGACTCCCCATATATCGAAATCTGTTTCCTCCGTCACCTCTATTGGACTAAACTCATCATTCTCGGGATTCAAGAAGACCTTACCTTTGGCTAGCCATACTCTCTTCACAGTTAACTCCCCGTTTATATGAGCAATCACCACGCTCTTATCTTTTGCCTCTACAGCCCTATCTACAACTAAAGTATCCCCCGAGTTTATTCCCGCATTAACCATAGAATCTCCTTCAACCTTAACAAAGAAAGTCGCTGACGGATTCTTTATTAAAAGCTCATTTAAATCAAGATTCTTCTCGACATAATCATCTCCTGGTGAAGGAAAACCTGCTTGGACTCTTGCAATAAGCATCGGATACTTTTCCTTGCTACCGGCATAGGAGCTAATATCAGAGATGTTAGATTTTATCTTTGGAAATACCATTAATGATATTATACCAAATATTTATTTACTCATTCGCGCTTTAATAAAAAACCTTATTGAAGCAATGAAATAAGGAAAAAGAACGATAAACATCATTGACCTAAATAAGACCGCAACTGGTCTATTTACACCTTCACAAGTCAATATTTCAGAACAAGACAACAAAAGGGGAAGCTCTTTAATTCCACCCCAACATACGACTAGCCCCACTACTGTTAACATTACAGCAATGTGTATCGCCATCCTCTTTCTATTTACGTTATTTGCAACCAATCCCAAAGTAAAAATTAATGAACCTAGAATTATAGGAATTAGTACAGTAAAAGTTTCATATAAATAATATCCCAATCCTCCAAGAAGAATTAAAATTAATCCCGTAATTTTAGTAAACAAAACCATAAAGAATCTCCTTTAGTTTGTAAGATAGTAGTAAATATAAATAATAAATCTATAAAAATCACTTATATTATCTCAAAGATAGTTCAACCAAGGCTAGGCCCAACTTCCTAAGATCCTCACTTATACCTAAATGCCTCTCAGAGTTAGTACCTTCTATGTTGTTTAGGGTAAACGGAAAATATATTTTTGTATAGATAATGGCTCCGGAGGTAGGATTTGAACCTACGACAAAGTGATTAACAGTCACCTGCTCTGCCAACTGAGCTACTCCGGAATAAT
>Ga0209403_10000307_pt1 | contig 76534 bp, 71 predicted proteins | sample ArcticOcean_MG_C_8_FD_187440 | JGI IMG/M metagenome (GOLD analysis project Ga0209403, IMG submission 187440) | Marine microbial communities from western Arctic Ocean - ArcticOcean_MG_CB11_86 (SPAdes) (version 2) | ecosystem: Environmental > Aquatic > Marine > Oceanic | place: Arctic Ocean...
CCAGTTCCAAACCATAGGTGGACACCACCATTTGGATTTGTACCACAAGGGCCTCCAATAGTATATCCACTTGAAACATATGACCATAACCCACTAAGGGTGTTTCCTGAAAAGTCATCAGTTTGTAATCCGCCTAATCCAACTGTTTCAATATCAAGACTTTCTCCACATGCAATACTGTCTCTTACAGATACCAATGTTATTTGACATTGACTGTAAGACTCGATTGTTAAAAGGCTAATAAATAATATAAAACCTATTTTTAGATTCTTTATAAAAGTATAATTCTTATTCATATCTTATATTTATATTTTGTAACTCAAATTTTGTGAGCTTAACAATTTTCTTCACTCCAGGCATATTAGCTAAACTATCGCTAAATTTTGAGAAAATTCTTAGATTATTTTGTGTACTGCAATTACCAGTTACAAACTGATTCGCATTTATTAATACTTCACTAAATGATTCATTAGCATTATCTTCTGAACAGTTTATACATTTTTCATCATACCATGACTCATGATTCCAACTTACACTTACTTGCTTATTAGTTAAATTTGTAATTTTTAAAATAACAAATTCTTGGTTGTATCTATCTGAATATTCACAGTTTAAATATTGATATTCTATTTTTACCTCATTATCTGAATAGTAATTCGTCCAATTATCAGTTGGTACTGCTTTCAAACTAGCACTTAAAAAGAGAAATAATACTAGATATAAAAATATGTTTTTAAAGTTCATAATTTGTTAATATGATTAATGTATGTTACAAATATAGATAATTATAGTTAAAATTGAAAATCAAAAACTAAATATACTAGGTTTCTTTTATTTAATAGAATATATAAATTAATGGTTTTACTAAATAATTATTTAGATTTTTTAATAAAAAAAACAGAAGATTTGTTATATTTCTTTAATATCGGTTATTAAAACCCAGCCTTTTTCCCCATTAGTAATGTTAATATTTACCCAATCTCCTATTTGGTCATTAATCTTAAGTTTAGTTCCAATATGTAGAGTAAATAATTTAGTTGATTTTTCTGATGGCGCACTCATAATATCAGTTGATGTTGCGTAAATTATGGCTGATCTATCATTTAAATAATCCTTATTTACACTAATTGTGATGATAAATAACATTAATGCTACTGATAGCAAACTTATTTCAACTATATTATTTTTACTCTTAAAAAGACTATATGTTGAGAATAACAACATCGTCCAAATTGATATAAGCGTTAAAATAAACCAAGTATTAAAAGAAATAGAATTTTTAATTTTTCCCCAGAGTTTTTTGTAAAAGAGCTCAGGCATAACATCTATTTTATCTATTAATTTTGATTTACATAAGCTTAGATTTTCTTTGGCATCATTAAAATTTGGATTATGTTTTAATGTTTTTTCATAATAATATATTGCTTTATGTATTTCATTAGTTTTAAAATAACAATTACCTAAATTGTAGTATAGTTCAGGACTCTCTAAATTATTAATAATGATGCTGTCATATTTTACTATTGCAGCTAAATATTGTTCGTTGGCATAATCTTTATTTGCATTTAAAAATAAACTGTCATTTGCTAGGGTATTAATGCTAGAAAGAATATTAATTATAATTATTATTTTTTTCATTTTAATTCTGATTCTACATCAATAATTATTTGTTTTGCTTCTGATAATGTATCTGACATTTGTTTGTTTTTATTAGATGAAGGTGCATATCTAGCAAATTCACAGTCATTAATAAGTTCAATAAATTGAATTTTCACATCTTTCTTTACATCAAAATCATTAAAATAAAATTCAATACTTTCTTTTGAAAGATCAGCAATTTGAACCTTAAATTTATCTGCAAAGTAACCCCATAGAGATTTTTCTATTTCTTCAAAAAACCCTTCAAAATTTCCATTTTTAATACATTCACTAGCATTTTTCAGTCTCTTATTTGCAATTTTATTTGCAACTTTATGTTTTCTGTCTAATATATTTGTAATGTCATCTTTTTTAAAGAATAAAATTATTCGAAGTGTTATCATTATTAATATTGGTAGGAAAAATAAAATATAGAATAATTTTAAATTTTGGGTTTTATCAGATTTATTTACTAAGACTGTATTTGTCTTAATATAATTTATATCCTTATTTGATGCTGTGATGTCCTGTTGCCTAATTGGAACATAATCTTTTTCATTGTTTTCTGATTTAAGTACTGATATGTTAAATTTAGATGTTCTTTTAGTAACATATTTTTTTGTTTTTGGATTAAAATAAATAAAATTATAAGATGGAATTTCATAGTTACCTTCATATCTTGGGATTAAGAGATATTCATAAGTTTTAGTACTTCTTCTGTTTCCTCCTTCAAATATTCTATCCTTAATTTTCGGGTCATATACCTCAAAATCGTCAGGAAAATCTATTTCCATTGCTTCTATTAACTCAATGTTTCCTGTTCCAGTAATCTTAATAGAATATGTTATAGCATCATTTGCTTTTAATTCTTTTTTATCAATACTTGATGAGACATTTAGTTCTCCAACTGCTCCCATGAATCCTTTAGGTTTTGGCTCGGGTAGTTCTGAAACATTTATTGTTATTGGTTTTGAGGAAATAAGCTCCTCTCTAATGTTATAGCTATTAAAAAAATTTGCAAAAGGATCTCTTCTATTCTGTTGATTTGTTATTCTGATTCTGCATTTAACTTCAATAGGGTCAATAGTAAGTTTGCCAGATTTTTGAGCAGTTAAAACAGTTTTTTTAATAACTGCTGTATTATAAGTAACGCCATCTATGATTTCTCTTTTGAACCTGCTTGATGCCTCTAGATCTTTTTTCCAAAAACCATTTAAATTTGGCAATGATGTTAGTTCAGTGTTTTCTAGATTTAATCTTGTGTGTAATTTATAGGTAACAATAATTTGTTCTCCAGTATAAATATTTCTTTTGCTGGTGGTTGTTTTAATATAAAGTTGATTTCCACTTACTACTTTTGTGTTATTGTTATTTGTGTTTCGCTTTTTTTGGTTATTAGTAGATTGAGAAACTTGTAAAATTTTATTTTTTATTAAATAATTTTCTAATTCATTGCAATTTCCCTTTTTGCATTTTGAGATTAAATTACAATCAATCTCAGCACCATTAACTATACATTTTTCAGACTTTTTACCATTATTATTTTGCTCAATTTTAGTAACATAAAAAGCTCCTAACTTGTTTGTTCTCAATTGAAAACTATTTTGTTTAGAAGAACTCATATGAATTTGTGCATTTGCCAGAAAGCAAAACCCTAAAAATAATATGAATAGAATTTTTTTCAATTTACCAGTCTTTTAATATTTTTATTTTTTGTCCTTTTACTTTTTTCTTTTGTAATTTTTCTTGTAATTCTTTTTCTCTTTGTTCAAGTGCTTCGAGCATCTTCTCAGCATCTTCTTTACTCATATCGTCCTTTTTTTGTTGATCCTTTTGCTGTTCTTGTTGTTTATCTTCTTTTTGTTGTTCTTGTTGTTTATCTTCTTTCTGTTTGTCTTTCTGTTTGTCTTTCTGTTTGTCTTTCTGTTTGTCTTTCTGTTGATCTTGTTGTTTATCCTCTTTCTGTTGATCTTTTTGTTGATCTTGTTCTTGTTGCTTCATTTTTTGAGCATATGCAAGATTATATCTTGTATCTTCATCTTTAGGATTTTGACGTAAAGCATTTTTATATGCTTCAATAGCGAGATCAGTTTTGTTTTCTTTCATTAATGAATTGCCATGATTATGATTTATTTTCGCTAAATCAACATCGTTTTTTGCATTATCTTTTAAAGCATCAAATAGTGATGAAGATTCTTTAAATCTTTCTTGTTTATATATAGCATCTGCTAAATTAAAAGAAGCATTAAAATAGTTTTGATCTTTTTCTAGAGACTTTCTATATTTCATTTCTGCCATATTATAACTACTGTCATTATATAAAGAATTTCCTTCTTTAAGAAGACCTTTTTTATTCTGAGATTGACTTATTAGTCCACATCCTAGAAGAAGAAATAATATTAATGTCTTTTTCATTACTTATATAGGTTTATATTAGAATTCCATCTAGTTTTTCTTTGTAATAATAATAGGTCAAAAAGTAATAAGAATAAAGAGATCGCTAGAAAAATTTGGAATCTATCTTTATAATCAGTAATAATCATTGTTCCTATTTCTTTTTTCTCCATTTTATTTATTTCATCAAAAAGTAATGATAATCCAGATTTTGAGTTATTTGCTCTAACATATGTCCCCATACCTGACTGAGCAATTTGTTGAAGCATTGGTTCATTAAGTTTTGTGATAATCGTATTTCCTTCCCTATCTTTTCTATATTCAGATGTATTTCCATATTTATCATAAATAGGAATAGGCCCTCCTTTAGTAAGTCCCATCCCTAATGTATGAATATAAATTCCTTGTTCTTGTGCCGTTTTAGCAGATGATATGGCCTCATCATCATGAGTTTCTCCATCAGTGATGATAATAATTGCTTTACTTTGAGCATTATCATTATCAAATGATTTTATACAAAGATCTATAGCATTACCAATTTTTGTTCCTTGTGTTGGAACAATACTAGTATTTACTGTTGATAAAAACAATTTTGCTGCTGAATAATCTGTCGTTACAGGTAATTGCACATAAGCTTCTCCTGCAAATACAACAAGGCCAATTCTGTCTCCTTCTAATTTATCAATTAGACGAGAAATAGCTTGTTTTGCTCTTTCTAATCTATTTGGTTTGATATCTTCTGCCATCATAGAGTAAGATAAATCAATAGCAATCATAAGATCAACTCCTTCTCTTTTTACTTCTTCCATTTTAGTTCCAATTTGAGGATTGCTTAGTCCAATAATAAGAAATAGTATAGATAATACAAATATGAAATTTTTGATTCTTTTTCTTAATCTAGAATGTGATTGCATTAATTCCTCAATAAGTTGAAAATCCCCAAACTGTTGTATTGATTTCTTTTGCCATCTTGAATATAGTACTGTGGCACCTATTATTAATGGTATTAATAATAGTAGATATAAATATTCTATATTATCGTATCTTAACATTTATGGTATTTGTTTTAAATAAGTGATTTTTAAAATAAAACTTATTAGCATTAATATTAAGGCAGATAGAGCAAATAATAGGAATTCTTCAGATCTTTTATGAAACTCGGTAACTTCAATTTTTGATTTTTCAAGAGCATCAATATCTTTATATATTTCTTTTAATTTACTGTTATTGGTAGCTCTAAAATATTTTCCATCTGTTACAGAAGCTATATCCTGGAGAGTTTTTTCATCAATTTGAACCTCTACATCTTGATATTGAATACCAAATGGAGTTTGAAAAGGGTAAGGAGCAAACCCTTCAGTTCCTACTCCAATTGTATATACTCTAATACCAAAATTTTTAGCTATCTCTGCAGCAGTAAAAGGGGCTACAACTCCTTTGTTATTTACCCCATCAGTTAATAATATAATTACTTTACTTATTGCATCACTATCTTTTAGCCTATTAACAGCAGTTGCTAAACCCATTCCTATAGCAGTTCCATCTTCAACCATACCACTTTTAACATCTTTGAATAGATTTACAAGAACATTATGGTCAGTTGTTAAAGGGCATTGCGTGAAGCTTTCTCCACTAAAAATCACTAAACCAACTCTGTCATTTATTCTTTTAGATATAAAATCCATTGCTACATTTTTTGAAGCCTCTAGTCTATTAGGTTTTAAATCCTCAGCTAACATACTTCCAGAAATATCCATAGATAAGACAATATCAATTCCTTCTGTTGTGCTTTCTTCCCAATTTATAGATGATTGTGGTCTTGCAAGAGCAATGATAAGTAAGCAAACTGCGAAAGATTTAAAAATTACAGGAATATGTCTTAGTCTTGTTCTGAGTGTTGAAATATTAGAGATAGATTCAGTATTTGAAAAAATGATTTGACTTGAAATATTTATTTTTTTATAGAAATACCAAAGCATATAAACTAGTGGTATAACTAATAAATAAAAAAAATCGGGATTTATGAATGTGTAATTATTCATTTTTATTTTCGGATTTTTTTGTTTGATTAATAAATCTTCTTGCTAATTGCATGCTTTCTTTATTCTCATTTTCATTTGGTTTGCTTTTTGCAAACTTTGCTAAGTCAGCTCTTTGTAATGTCTTTCTAAGTTCATTATGGTTTTCTATAGCTATTTTATCCTTAATCTCTATTAGTATTTCATCTGTAGTTAATTCTAAGGCAATAAAATTAAAACGATCTTCCATATATTTTCTTAATATTTCAGAAATCCCAGAGTGATATTTTTTAATTTTTCCACTTTGCCAAAGTTCTTGCTTTTCAATATTATTTAATTCTTCTAATGCAGTTATGTGTGCAGGAATGATAGTCTTAGCAATAGTTGTGATTGGGTTTTCTTTTTTATTAGACATATACTTTCTCAATAAATAGATAATTAAGATAATACAGGTAAATAGTAATATCCATGGTAAAAAATCTGAAAGTTCATATTTTGGATCTAATGGTTGCTTAATATCTTTTAGATTAGCGTTTTTATCTATTGCTATTGACATTACATTTAATAATAAAGCTTCTGTTGTAATGTTATTATTTAATTTAAATGGAGGTATATAATAGACACCACTATCCCATGCAGTAATTATATATTCTTGTGAGAGAGAAAATATTTGGTTATCTGTATTTTTATCATATTCTGAAGTAGTATCAATTTCTGATTTACTGATTATTTCAATTCCATTAATGATAGTATCATGAAATATTGGCCAATTTATAGGGTTATTTATACTTTCACATTCAATTTTAAATTTTATCTGTTCTCCTATTAAAATAGCATTAGTGTCTAGAGTTGCTTTAGCAACTTGTGCATGAGAGAATAAACTGTTTTCTAAAAGTAAGATTATAAAAATTAATTTTCTCATCTTCTTTTTCCTCTTGTTTTGAAAAAATTAATGAGAGTTTTTACATAATCACTACCAGTAGATATATCTATCATGTCAACACCGCATCTTGGAAATAATTTTATAAGAGCCTCATGTTTTTCTTTTTGTTTCTTATAAAAAATATCTCTTACTTTCTGTGAAGAAGTATCTACATAGGATATACTGTCATCTTCAGCATCTTGTAGAGGTATTATACCAATATTTGGCAATGAATTTTCTCTTTCATCGTTAATTCTTAAAGCAACAATGTCATGTTTTTTTGATGCGATTTTTAGTGGTTTTTCAAATTTTGGACTTATAAAATCTGAAAGAATAAAGCATATACTTCTTTTTTTCATAACATTATTGAAATATTCAATAGCTTGAGTGATATCTGTTTTTCTTTCCTTTGCTTGAAAGGATAAGATTTGCCTTATAATTCTTAAGATATGGCTTTTTCCTTTCTTAGGAGGAATAAATTCTTCAACAATATTTGAGAAAAAAATTACTCCAACTTTATCATTGTTTTTAATTGCAGAAAAAGCTAGAATTGCTGATAATTCAGTAGCTAGCTCTCGCTTAGATTGCTTGTTAGTACCAAAGTTTCCTGATCCGGAAACATCAACTAAAAGCATAACGGTCATCTCTCGTTCTTCTTCAAATATTTTAACAAAAGGAGCATTATATCTAGCTGTTACGTTCCAGTCTATAGATCTAATATCATCTCCAGGAAGATACTCTCGAACTTCAGAGAAGGCCATACCTTTCCCTTTAAAGGCTGTATGGTACTCACCGGCAAATATATGATTTGACAGTCCTTTGGTTTTTATTTCAATTTTACGTACCTTCTTAAGTAAAGCGCTTGTACTCATTTATGGAATCTCTACTGCATTAAGAATTTCAGTAATTATATTTTCAGTTGTGATGTTTTCAGCCTCTGCTTCATATGTTAATCCTATTCTATGGCGAAGAATATCATAGCATAATGCACGTACATCTTCTGGAATTACATAGCCTCTCCTTTTTATGAAAGCATATGCCTTACATGCAGCTGCTAAATTAATACTTGCTCTTGGTGACCCTCCAAAGGAAATCATATCTTGAAGTTTGTCTAATCCGTAATCTTTAGGATTTCTTGTGGCAAATACAATATCAATAATATACTGCTCAATTTTTTCATCCATATAAACTTCTTTTACTATCTCACGGGCTTTTAATATTGCATCTGTTTTGACAACAGAATTTGCAGTAGGAAATGATTTTGCTAGATTATGTCTTACAATTAATTTTTCTTCTTCTTTTTTTGGATAGTCAATAACAACTTTCAGCATAAACCTATCTAATTGTGCTTCAGGTAAGGGATAAGTCCCTTCTTGTTCTATAGGATTTTGTGTAGCCATGACCAAGAATGGTTTTTTAAGGTCGTATGATTCTCCACCTATAGTTACCTGTTTTTCTTGCATAGCTTCTAATAATGCTGATTGCACTTTTGCAGGAGCTCTATTAATCTCATCAGCTAAGATGAAATTTGCAAAGATTGGCCCTTTTTTTACAGAGAATTGTTCATTCTTAGGGCTATATATTTGAGTTCCAATAATATCTGCAGGAAGTAAATCTGGTGTAAATTGTAATCTGCTAAACTTAGCGTCAATAGTTTTTGATAATGTACTTATAGCTAATGTCTTTGCAAGTCCAGGGACACCTTCTAGTAATACATGGCCATTTGATAAAAGTGCAATCATTAGTCTTTCAGTCATGTGTTTTTGACCCACAATTACCTTGTTCATTTCAAGCATTAGTATATCAATAATTGCACTTTCTTTATTGATTTTATCATTAAGTTCTTTGATGTCAGTATTAAGTATTTCAGTCATTTTATAAATTTTTAGGATTGCAAAATTAACATACACGTTCTTATTATCAAAACTGAACGAACAATTTTTAATTATCGTATATAATGATTTGCTTTTTTTACTTTTGTATTTAAATCTTAAAGATGCGATTTTTTATTGATATTTCTTATGATGGTTCTAATTATCATGGTTGGCAAATACAGCCGAACGCTGATACAGTACAATATCAAATAAATAATGCTCTTTCAACAATTTTAAATATTGAAATACAAGTTGTGGGATCAGGAAGAACAGATACTGGTGTACATGCAAAACAGTTGATTGCTCATTTTGATATTGATAAATCTTTTGATATAAAAAAAGTAATTCTAAAAGTGAATGGATTTCTTAACCATGATATTTCTATAAATAATATTTACTTAGTAGGGGATGATACTCATGCACGTTTTTCTGCTTTGTCAAGAACATATGAATATCGCATTGCAAAACTTAAAGATCCTTTTAACGTTCATGCACTCTTATTACATAGAAAGTTAAATATTAAAAATATGAATTTAGCTTGTCAATACATTATTGGGTCTAAGGATTTTAGTTCTTTTGCAAAACTTCATAGCGATAATTATACAAATAATTGCAATATTTATTTTGCTAAATGGAATGAAGGTGACAATCACATGATTTTTACTATTAAAGCAGATCGTTTCTTACGCAATATGGTTAGAGCTATAGTTGGAACAATGATAGAAATTGGAGAGGGTAAACTATCTGCAGAAGATATAAAGAAAATTATAGTAGAAAAAAAGAGATCTTTAGCTGGGTATTCCGTACCTGCAAATGGTTTAACTCTTATAAATGTAGAATACCCAAAAGAAATTTTCGATGGCGCAAAATAAGACAGGTAAAGTTCTTGATATTTCATTATTATTTAGAGTAATTGCTTTTGCAAAGCCTTATAAAAAACAGTTTCTTATTGCGGCATTATCAGCTATTATTTTGTCATTTTTAGGTCCTGCAAGACCAATGCTGATTAATTATGCCATTGATAATTTTATAGTCATTCCTGACCCAGAAAATTTATTTAAAATAACCGTTTTATTAATTGCTTTATTATTTTGCGAAGGTTTCATACAGTTTTTCTATATATATATATCTACATGGATTGGCCAAAATGTAATTCTTGATTTAAGAAAAAAAGTATTTAAGCATATTTTATCTCTTAAGATGACTTATTTTGACAAAACTCCAATAGGAACTTTGGTTACTAGATCTGTATCTGATATTGAAACTATTGCTGATATATTTTCTCAAGGGCTTCTTGTTATAATTGCTGAATTATTAAAGTTAGTTATTGTTATAGCTGTTATGTTTTACACAGATTGGAGGTTATCTATAATTGCTCTTCTTACAATACCAGTTTTATTGGTTGCAACTGCATGGTTTAAAAGAAATATAAAGGCTTCATTTCAGGATGTAAGAAATAAAGTTTCTAGTATTAATGCATTTGTTCAAGAGCATATTGTAGGGATGAGTATTGTTCAAATATTTAATAGAGAAGAAGCAGAGTTTAAAAAGTTTAAAAAAATTAATTTAGAACATAGAGATGCCCATTTACGTTCAATATTTTACTATGCTGTATTTTTTCCAGTAGTTGAGGTTTTATCTGCGATATCAATTGGTTTAATTGTTTGGTATGGAGGAGAAGGTATTCTTACTGGTAAGAGTATTACTCTTGGAGAAATCATTGCATTCATTTTGTTTATTCATATGATGTTTCGTCCAATTAGACAATTAGCTGATCGTTTTAATATTTTACAAATGGGTATTGTGGGATCAGAAAGAGTCTTTAAAGTTTTAGATACTGAAGATAAGATTAATGATAATGGAAGTTTAGAGGTTGTAAATATTGAAGGTAATATATTATTCGAAAATGTATGGTTTGCATATAAAGAGAATCAATGGGTGTTAAAAGATCTAAGCTTTCATATAGATGCTGGTAAATTTTTAGCTTTAGTTGGAGAAACTGGTGCAGGAAAATCTTCGGTTATTAGAATTTTAAATCGTTTCTATGAAATAGAAAAAGGGGTTGTTAAAATAGATAATATATCTATAAAAGACATCACTTTAACTTCACTTAGAAATAATATTGCTTTAGTTCAGCAAGAGGTGTTCCTATTTTCAGATTCTATTTTTAATAATATTACTTTATTTGATAATTCTATATCAAAAGAGAGTGTTTTTAATGCAGCTAAAGAAATTGGCATTCATGATTTTATTTTATCACTTCCACAAGGCTTTGATTATATTGTTGGAGAGAGAGGTGTTACTTTGTCTTCAGGTCAGAGACAGTTAATTGCTTTTCTTAGAGTATATATCAGGAATCCTAAGGTATTGATTTTAGATGAAGCTACTGCATCTATTGATTCTGCTACTGAACAATTACTTCAAAGTGCACTTGAAAAGTTATCTGAGAATAGAACTACTATAGTAATAGCTCATAGATTATCAACTATTATTAAGGCTGACAAGATATTATTATTAGGTGATGGGTGTGTTATAGAAGAAGGTAACCATCAGCAACTTTTAGATCTTCAGGGAGATTATGCTAAGATGTATCAAAATCAAATAAGTGATTAGAGTGTGATGAAAGAGTAAGTATCTCTCATCCTTCTTTTTAATTAACACTATAAATACTAATAATTATTTCATAATTTTGTATCGCTATGAAATTAAAATTATTTTTATTTTCTTTTTTATTTTCTTTTGTTTTATATGGTCAGATAACTATTGATAACACTGCTCCATATGACTCGCCAGTTTTTTTAATTGATAATGTTTTATTAGGCGGAGGAATAGTAGCATCTAATCACTCATATCAAGGTGATAGTATTCAAATTGGTTATTTTGATGCCACTAACACAAGCCTAGGCATAAACAATGGTGTAGTTATGGCAACAGGTGATATAGCAATACTTGACCCTCTTTTTACTGGATTTGGTGGTATAGTATCTAATACTGTAAGTGATCCAGATTTGTTAAATGTTGCTAATTCAGTACCTCCATTACTGCCTAGCCCTTATACTAATTCCTTTACAGTATCCAGTATTAATGATGTTGCTATTTTAGAGTTTGATTTTATTCCTACATCTGATTCTCTAAGTTTTCAATATGTTTTTGGTTCTGAGGAATATTTTGCATTTGAAAATAGTCAATTTAATGATGTTTTTGGTTTCTTTCTTTCTGGTCCCGGAATTACTGGGCCATATTCATCTCCTGTATTTCATCCTGATGGATCTGTGAATTTAGCTATTGTCCCTGGATCTAACCCTCCACTTCCAATTACAATTTCTTCAGTTAATAGTGTTACTCCTATTAATGCTCAGTATTTTGTAGACAATAGGGGAGGTTTAGATACTATTGCTTATGCTGATGGTTATACAACAGTTTTAACTGCTTATTCTGCAGTTCAATGCGGAGAAATATATCATATTCGTTTAGCAATTGCTGATGGTACTGACAGTGGATTAAGCTCTTTTGTATGGCTACAAGCAGGAAGTTTTGCTTCTCCTTTATTAGAAATAGTTGATGATCTAGGATTAGATTCAACAGTTTTAGAAATACCATGTAATTCATCAGTTACTTTAACAGCAAATGGGGGTGTTGGAGCTACTTATGAGTGGTATGATGGTTCTTCAAGTATTTTTAGCACAAACTCCAGTGTAACAGTTTCAAGTGGTATGTATTGGGTTACCGCTACATCATTTGGATGTCCAGTCGTGTCAGATACTATAATTGTTAATTCTCAAGCTGCTCCAACAGTTGATTTAGGTATTGATTATACTATTGCATGTAACGTATTAGTAAATCTAGATCCAATTGTAAGTGGTGGCTCTGGTCTTTATAGTTATTTATGGAATGATAGCTTAACAACTAGTATAATCAATGTTGGAGGTGGAATGTATCATGTTATAGTGACAGATAGTTTAACTTCTTGTTATGGTGAAGATTATATTGAGATTACTGAGCAACCACAACCAAACACTAATATTACAGGTGGAGGTTCTATTTGTGAAGATGGTTCAACAGTACAAATTGACTTTATATATGATGGTGTTTTGCCTTGGGATTTAAATTTTTATAATGAGTTTGATACTATTTCTCAAGATAATATACCCACAAATATATATAGTTATACAACTAGTCAAGAAGGTATCTATCAGATTTTAAATGTTATAGATGATAATAATTGTATTTCTAATATTTCTGGTTCTGCAACTGTAGTTTTAAATCAAATGCCAGAAGCAGTAATTAATTTAGAAGAATTCATTTTATATATTGGTGATACACTATATTTAGAATTATTAGATAATTATAATTCATATCAGTGGTATAATCAAAATAATGAGCTCATCAGTAATAATTCTATTTTAGCTGTTTATGAGCAAGGAGAATATTATGTATTTGTTATTGATGAACATGGTTGTACTGATTACTCTTCAAACACTATCGTAAATGTAGTTCCAAGATCTGAGATATTTGTACCTAATTCATTTACTCCAAATTCTGATAAACACAATGAATTATTTGTGATTCATGGGCAAAATATAAAATCATATTCTTTAAAAATAATTGATAGATGGGGAAATTTATTATTTGAAAGCACAACTTTAGATAAGCACTGGGATGGATTTTATCTTGGTAAAAAAGTTACACAGAATAAATATCTTTATCAGATAGATATTATTGGTGAAGATAATATTCCTTTTTCTAAGAGTGGTATTATAAATGTTATTTATTAAGATGAAAAAAATACTCTTTATAATTTTCATGCCTTGTATTTTAGTTTGTCAAACAACTGATTGGCTAAAATCTTTTGGTGGAGTAGAATCAGATAAAGGAATTAGCATTGGTACAGACTCATTAGGATATATATATGTAAGTGGTTATTATAATACTTCTGCAGATTTTGGTTCAATAAATCTTACAAATAATAATCCTGGAGGAACAAATAAGGAAGCTTTTATTATGAAGCTAGATTCTTTGGGTAATGTTCTTTGGGCTATTGCTGGAGGAAATCAAAATGGCGGGTGTTGTGATGATAGAGCACTTGGGATGCATGTTACGCCAGCAGGTGATGTATTCATAACTGGAACATTTTGGAGTTCATTTAATATTGGGTCTTGTAGTGTTCCAAATTCTCAAAGAAATTCACATGATAACTCAGTTTTAGCTAAAGTTGATAAAGATGGAAATTGTGTATGGGTAATTGGTTTTGGTGGAGATAATACTTCAGGAGGATGTCCTTACCCTATTTATGATGCAGATGATCATTCATATGATGTAAAAGTTGATGATGATGGCTTTATTTATGTGACAGGTTTTTTCTCAGGATATGATGCAGATTTTGATGGACTTACAATTGTAAATACAGATTGGGGAACTGATTGTACACCTATGGGTTATATTGGTAAATTAGACTCTAATGGAAATTGGCTTTGGGTAGATAAATTTAATGGTATTAAAGATGCTCGAGGTTCAAGAGATAATAGATTAGCAATAGATAATTTTTCCAATATATATTGTATAGGTGGATTCGAAAACACCGCTAATTATGGACCTTATTCATTAACCTCAAATGGTGAATGGGATGCATTTATATTTAAAATGGACAAGGATGGGAATTGGCTTTGGGCAGATAAGGTTGGTAGTAATAAATCAGATCGAGCAAATAGTATTGCTATAGATATTTGTAATGATGTTTATATAACTGGAGAATATAGAAACCCAATGGTTTTTTCTGGTGCTAATGCATCAAATGGAACTGATACTTTAAGTCATAAAAAAAAGAGAGATGTTTTTGTAGCTAAGATGAATAATCAAGGACAGTGGAAATGGGCAAAAAGAGCAAGAAGCTCAGGGACAGATAAATCATATCAAATGTCAGTTGATATTAATAAACAGGTCTTTGTCTGCGGAACAACAGGAGGAACAGCAGGAGATTCAACTAAATTTTCGGATAATTTAACTGTTCCGCCTCAAATTTTAGCTGATACGACTATGTCATCATGGGTTGCACAAATTGATGGCTCAACAAATACTGGAGATTGGTTATGGGGTAAAGTAGCTGGTTCTAATACTGATGATGATGATAGGGCTAATGATATTTGTTCCGATGGTTTTGGTAATGTATATGCAGTTGGTTTTTTTGAAGATGTTGCAAATTTTGATGGCATACTTTTAGATGCTACAAATCGTAAAAAAGATATTTTTGTTTGGAAGATGAGTATGACTCCTGGAAGTTTTACTTATAATAATTCTACTGATACAGTTTTTTATAGTGAGGTAGTCTATAACCCTATTGATACAGGATTATTTATTCAAACTTCTTATACTATTGATGGATGTGACACCCTTTTTGTTGATTCGATTATTGAGAAAAAACTAGGTGTTAAAATTATATTTGATATTAGTAATGTTGGCTCTGCTAATATTACGGTTAATGGACAAGCCCAAGTTTTACCAATAGAAAAAGAATATTTATCAGGGGATATAATTAATATTTCTGCACAAATTGACCCGAACTGGTTATTTGATGGTTGGTATCTTAATAACAATATCGTATCATTAAATGTGCTTTCAACAAGTTTTGTAGCTATTAATGGTGATTCATGTATTTTAAAAACTAAACCTAAACCACCACTAACTGCTTTTATTAGTGGTGATGACACAATATGTTCAAATACTCAAAAAAATGCTGAAGTTAAGATTTACTTTAGTGAAGCTATACCTCCTTATAGTTTTGTTTATAATATAAATGGTTTAGATCAACCTATAATTACTACAACAGATAATCCTTATGTTATAAGTACAAATGAGGAAGGTCTTTATACACTATCGTCATTTAGTGATGCAAGTAATTCAGGCTGGTGCTCTGGATCTGCTTATGTTAGTATACAAGAAGCGCCAGAGGCTCTTTTCTCAACCTCTTCAGATACAATAAGTATTTTATATACAAGCGTGAAGTTTATAGATGAATCAAAAGGTAATATATCTAGCTGGTATTGGGATTTTGGTGATAATACATTCACAAGTAATGAAACAAATCCTACTCATATTTATGAAGACTCTGCTGGAATAATTGAAGTTAGTTTAATAGTTATTGATAATGCTGGTTGTGTAGATTCAACTTTTAAGCAGTTATTTCTAGAAAATGAGTTTTGGATTTATCTTCCAAATAGTTTTACTCCAGATAATAATGGAGTAAATGATTATTTCTGTCTTTTATATAATGGTATTTTAGTTGAGACTTTTTATTTTAATATTTATAATCGAAACACTGATTTAGTATATACTACACAAGATATTGATGATTTAAAGTGTATGTCAAATAATAATGGTTGGGATGGGTTACATTATAAAACAGGAAATAAACTGCCTCTTGGAACATATGTTTATGAAATATATTTTCAAGATTTTGAGGGTTGGAAACATGGTCAAACTGGTCAAATACATTTGATTCGTTGATAAAAATTCTTTACAATTTTTTTATAGTATCAAAATCATCACAAATATACTTTGTATTAATATTTATTATTTTAATTAGTTCATGTCAATCAGAAAAATCAAATTATATTTTAGTTACTAACACTGGACAAGCTCAGGGGACATATTATCATATAAAATATATTATTGAAAATGGTGAAAGTTTAAAAACCGATATTGATAGTTTATTAACTGTTATAGATAATAGTCTGTCAACATACAATTCTAATTCTTTAATTTCTAAACTTAATAGAGGAGAAGAGGTTCTTACAGATTCTCTTTTTAGAACAGTTTATAGAGCTGCTAATCAAGTTTATATTAATACTGATGGGGCTTTTGATTGTTCTATCGCTCCACTTGTTAATGCTTGGGGATTTGGATTTACTAATAAAGAAGATATGGATACTTTAAAAGTATCGAGGTTAATAGATTTAATTGATTTTAAGAAAATCAAATTAAGAAATGATTCCGTTTTTATTCCTAAAAAAATGATGCTAGATTTCAATTCTATTGCTCAAGGATATACTGTTGATTTAATTGCTGAAATGTTTGATATACAAGGCTTAAATAATTATTTAATAGAGGTTGGTGGAGAAATAAGATCAAAAGGTAAAAATGCAGATAACAATACTTGGAGAGTAGGTGTTGATAGACCAAATGAATTTATTGACCAAAAAGATCGATTTCAGTTCATATTAGATTTACATAATACATCTTTAGCTACATCTGGAAATTATAGAAAATTTCATATAGAGAATGGTGTTAAATATTCTCATATAATTAATCCTTTAACAGGTTTTCCTGCATTAAATAAATTAATGAGTGTTACTGTCATACATGAAAGTTGTATGAAAGCAGATGCTTATGCAACAGCCTTTATGGTTATGGGCTTACAAAAGTCAAAAGATTATCTGCAGAAGAATAATGATTTAGAGGCTTATATTGTATATAGAAATCTAGATGGTGAATTACAAGTATATGTTTCTGAAAATTTTCAGGAAAGGATTGTTAATTAAGCTTCATTTGGACATATTTCTTCAGCTGTTTTTCCGCAGTACCCACATGCTTCACCTTCTTTATGTAAAAAAGGATTTTGGCTAGCACAGGTTCCAGAAAACTGTCCATCTTTTTTTAGTATGATTTTAATACCTATTGCAACAAAAACAAAGATCATCATTACTACTGTGATTATAAAGATTTTCATTTAACAAATATAAAAATAAAAAGCAAGTTTCTTTTATTTAGTTTAATCATTTCAGCAGTATTATAATTTATATATGTTTGTTAAAAATGTTAAATTATGAAAAAGAAAGCCACAGCCTTTATTAGATTGGTTGAGATTATGGATCGATTAAGAGAAGAATGTCCATGGGATAAAAAGCAAACTATGGATAGCTTACGGTATCTAACAATTGAAGAAATGTATGAGTTGTCAGATGCTATATTAGATAAAGATATGGATGAAGTTAAGAAAGAATTAGGAGATTTGTTATTACATATTGTTTTTTATTCAAGAATAGCTTCAGAAAAGAATTATTTTGATATTGCAGACGTTTTAGATGGAATATCTGATAAATTGATACATAGACATCCTCACATCTATGGTGATGTGAAAGTAACAGATGAAAAACAAGTTAAAGAAAATTGGGAGAAATTAAAGTTAAAAGAAGGGAAGAATTCAGTTTTAGAGGGAGTTCCTAAATCACTTCCTGCAATAGTTAAAGCTTTTAGAATCCAAGAAAAGGTTAGAGGAATTGGTTTCGATTGGGATAATAAAAAACAAGTTTGGGAAAAAGTAAAAGAAGAGATTAAAGAACTTAAGGTTGAGGAGTTAAAAAACAATCATGATAGGATTGAAGCAGAGTTTGGAGATGTTCTCTTTTCATTAGTTAATTATTCTAGATTTATAGATGTAAATCCTGAAGATGCACTAGAAAGAACAAATAAGAGGTTTATAAAAAGATTCCAAATCATGGAAGATAAGATTAAAAATGACGGTAAAAATTTATCAGAAATGTCATTTGAGGAGATGGATAGTTATTGGGATTGGGCTAAGAAAGAGTATCGGATTATTTAATATTTTCTAATAGATATATATTCTATTTAATAATAAATAACAGTTCGTTATATTTGTAGAAAATATGTTAATTAAATATTTATCTTACTTATGAATCGTATTTTTATTTTACTAATTATTGTATTTACTTTCTCTTCATGTGAGAAAGAAGCTGGAGAAGGGGGTACTTCATCAATTATTGGTTCTGTTTATAAAATATCTACTTATTATAATGTAATGACACAAGAGGTTGATACTATTTCTTATCAGTTAGATTCTGGAAAGGATATGTATATAATATATTCGGATAATGAATCTGATTTCTATGACGATAAAATTGAAACAAGCTGGAATGGTCAGTATAGATTTGATTTTTTAAGAAAAGGTGACTATATTATTTTTACTTATGCTGATAGTACAGATGCATTAAATATAAGCTATGACTATCCAATTTTTAAACATATTAAAATTGAGGCTAATAATTCTACATATACATTATCAGATTTTGTGATTAATAAATGAATTTAGCAACAAAATATACTTCTAATTTTAATCCAATATCTTTAGCAGAGATAGATGGTGTAAAATTGATGAATAGGACTGATACTAAGTTTGCTTTTAGTGCTGATAAATTACAAAATATCTTTGCTCAGCTTATTCCTTATTATGATATATTAGAAATAGATAAAAAAAGGATTCACTCTTATAAATCGTTATACTTTGATACTATTGATAGAAAATTTTATAATGATCATCATAATAAAAGGGTTAATAGACATAAAATCAGATTTAGAGAATATGTAGATTCTAGTTTAATTTTCCTTGAAGTCAAGCGTAAAACAAATAAGGGTCGAACAGTTAAGAAACGTTTGAAAGTTAAAAAAATAACAAATAATCTGACTGCTGATCAGCAAAAATATGTCGATAGAATCATTGGAGATTCTTTATTTGTTAAACCGATTCAATGGATTAATTTTAGTAGAATTACACTAGTTCACAAGACACAAAAAGAAAGATTAACTTTGGATGTTAATTTAGATTATTATGATTCTAATTTTTGTGGAGATTTAAAAAAGGTTATCATTGCTGAGGTTAAGCAAGAAAGAATGAGTAGATCCTCAGATTTTATTAGAATTGCTAAAGAAATGAATGTTTTTCCGATGCGAATAAGTAAATATTGTTTTTCATCAATGCAACTTGATAGAACATTAAAACAAAATCGATTTAAAGAAAAAAAAATTTTTATTAATAAAATAATACAAGAATAAATGTCACTATTACTACTTTCTATGGATGGTCTAGAATTTTTAGGAACACCACTTTTCGATTCTAAAGATTTTTTTAAGTTACTTGTAAAGACCGTATTTAATTTGTCAATTGTCTTAATTATTGTTCGGTATATTTATTATCCCGTTACCAAGAACAAGGATTATCTTTTTACTTATTTTTTAATTAGTTTAACTGTTTTTCTTCTTTGTGTATTATTAGATAGTGTAAAGTTAGAATTAGGTTTTGCTCTAGGTCTTTTTGCAATATTTGGAATAATTAGGTATAGAACTGATCCTATTCCTATTAAAGAAATGACTTATTTATTTCTAGTTATTGGTATTTCAGTTATTAATGCCTTAGCAAATAAAAAGATTAGTTATTCAGAATTAGTTTTTGCAAATTTCATGATTGTTGGTATTACCTTTGGGTTAGAAAAAATATGGTTGTTAAAACATGAGAGTCGGAAAAATGTTATTTATGAAAAGATTGATCTTATAAAACCTGAAAGTCGTGAAGAACTTATTGTAGACTTAAAAGATAGAACTGGTATTGATGTTGTTAGGGTAGAAATTAGACGTATAGATTTCTTAAAAGACATTGCCTATCTCCGTATTTTCTATTATGAAAATGATAAGAAATAGCTTATTTGTAGTATTAGTATTTAGTTTTTCATCTTTAGCTCAGGAGAATGATTTCCAAATATGGAATTCTGCAACTCTTAAAAAAAAGATTAATAAGACATTTGCTGTAGATTTAAAATATGGTATTCGTTATAGGGAGAATGCATCCCTAGTTTCTAAGAATTTTTTTGATTTAAGATCTAAATATAAACTAAATAAAAAGTGGAGTTTAGCTATTGGTTATCGAAATATTTCTGATTGGTCGTTATATTCTAAGATGGAAAAGAAGAATAGATTTTATCTTGACTCATATTTTTCAAAGAAAATTAAAAGATACTATTTTGATGTTAGAAACCGCCTTGTAATTCAGGGTAATGATAATGAGTATAATCAAGTTATAAGACAAAAATTTAGATTATCGTATAATCTTAGGAAAACAAAATTAGAACCTTCATTATCTATAGAGCATTTCTCTAGTTTTGAGAATCTTATTGATAAACTAAGGTATTCACTTTTTTTTTCACATCCTATTAATAAAAAACTAGATTTTAGTTTAGGATACAAGATTCAACAAGAATTTAATGTTGTAAAACCAATAACTCTTTTTATTTTTGATTCTAAAATTAGTTATAAATTATAAATGATAGAAAAAAAAATAAATACTACTTTTCTTATTGCTGATTTTGATGAATTATCTATTGATGATAAACAGTTAATTAATAATGCAAAGAATGTTTTAGAGACTGCATATTCAACATATTCTGGTTTTTCTGTTGGTGCAAGTGTATTATTAGATAATGGTAAAACTATTGAAGGTAGTAATCAAGAGAATGTGGCTTATCCTTCTGGATTATGTGCTGAGCGTGTTGCACTTTTTTATGCTGGTTCTGAATTTCCTGAAAGTAAAATAAATACTATTGCTATTTCAGCGATTTCTAAATCTTTTGAAATTGAAGATTACATCAGCCCCTGTGGAGCTTGTAGGCAGGTGATGGCTGAATATGAAGAGAAACAAAAAAGTAAAATTAGAATTTTATTACATTCTCCAAATAATAAGGTTTTGATTTCTGATTCAGTTGAAGATTTATTACCTTTTGTTTTTAAGAGCCCTTTTCTTAAAAAATACTAAAAAAACTAGTATATGCATGTTCTTTCTACTCCAATAGAATATTTGAAAGGTGTTGGTCCTGTAAGATCTGAGTTGTTTAAAAAAGAATTAAGGATCTTCACTTATGAAGATCTTTTGATGCATTTTCCATTTAGATATGTAGATAAAAGTAATATCCATTTAATTTCTAATATAAATGAAAATCTCCCTTATGTTCAATTTAAAGGTAGAATAATTAAGCTAGAAGAAAAAGGTTTAAGAAAATCTAAGAGGTTAATAGCTTATTTAAAGGATTCTAGTGGTGATATAGAATTAATATGGTTTAAGTCCATTAAATGGATAAAAGCTAATATTAATTTAGATAAAGAATATATAGTTTTTGGAAAACCTTCTTTCTATTCTGGAAAACCTAGTTTAGTTCATCCTGATTTAGATATTGTTGATGAAAAAGTAAATGATTATAGAGGTTTGCATGGAGTTTATTCAACAACGGAGAAGCTGATTAATAAGGGATTGAATAGTAGGGCAATTTCTAGACTAATTAAAAATCTTATACCCTATCTTGAAAATAATATTGAGGAAAGCTTATCTAATGAGATTTTAAATAAATATAAGCTTCCTAATAAACAAGATGCTTTAATAAATATTCATTTGTCAAAAGATTTAAAAGAACTAGAAAGATCACAAAAAAGATTAAAGTTTGAAGAATTGTTTTTTCTTCAATTACATTTAGTTAAAACAAAAATAATTAGAAATAATAAATATATTGGATATTCTCTCACACAACTAGGTGATAATTTTAATAATTATTATAAGGATTATTTAAAATTTGAACTTACAAATGCTCAAAAGCGTGTTATAAAAGAAATCAGATCAGATGTTAAGAATAATAAACAGATGAATAGACTTTTACAGGGTGATGTTGGAAGTGGTAAAACAATTGTTGCTCTTTTAAGTATGTTAATGGCAATTGATAATGGTTTTCAGGCTTGTATAATGGCTCCTACTGAGATTTTAGCTCAACAACATTTTACAACTATTTCTAAGGAGCTTTTAGAAATGGATATTAAGATTAATATTTTAACTGGATCAAAAAAAACAAAATCTAGAAGAGAGTTGCTTGAAGAACTTGAGAGTGGAGAGATTCAATTATTAATAGGCACTCATGCTCTTCTTGAGGATAAAGTTAAATTCAATAATTTAGGTTTTGTTGTGATAGATGAGCAGCATAGATTTGGTGTAGCGCAGCGAGCTAAACTTTGGAAAAAAAATAAATTTCCTCCTCATATTCTAGTTATGACAGCTACCCCTATTCCTAGAACACTATCTATGACTCTATATGGTGATTTAGATATTTCAATTATTGATGAGCTTCCCCCAGGAAGAAAAGCTATTAAAACATTATGGAGATCTGATAGTTCTAGGTTAAAGATTATTAGATTTATGCGAGAACAAATAAAAGTTGGTAGACAAATCTATGTTGTATTTCCATTAATTGCTGAAAGCGCCAAATTGGACTATAAAAATTTAATGGAAGGTTATGATTCTATTGTAAGAGAGTTTCCTTTGCCAGAATTTCAAGTTAGTGTTGTACATGGACAGATGAAATCTGAAGATAAGGAGTATGAAATGAATAGATTTATAAATGGCATTACAAATATTATGGTAGCAACTACAGTAATAGAGGTTGGCGTTAATGTTCCGAATGCATCTGTAATGATAATAGAAAGTTCTGAAAGGTTTGGTTTGTCTCAATTACATCAGTTAAGAGGAAGAGTAGGTAGAGGTTCTAATCAATCATATTGTATTCTTATGAGTGGTAATAAAATAAGTAGTGATGGAAAAACTCGTTTAAAAACAATGGTTGATACTAATGATGGATTTGAAATTGCTGAGGTAGATTTAAAGTTAAGAGGCCCTGGAGATATGATGGGCACAAAACAAAGTGGAATCTTAGATTTTAAGATAGCTGATATTATTAAGGATAATAAAATTTTGCTTTTTGCAAGAAAAGAAGTAGATCAATTATTAATTGATGATTTGGAATTGTCAAGATCTGAAAATATTAATATTGCTAGATTCTACAGACCATATGCAAGAGAAAGGATGGGGTGGAGCCGAATTAGTTAAAAATAAAGGGTAAGCTATTTGTATCGCACCGCTACAACCTACTACCCTTGCTACATTCCTGTCCTGGGGGAGTTCATAGGGAGCTGGTCGTACAAGACTTACCCTTCAATGGCAAAATTAATATAATCTAACATACAGCAAAATTTTTCTTAGTATGTATTTTTTATATTTGTAAAAAAATAAACTTTATGGATACAAGAAAATTTGCAATGAATTATGGTGCTTATTTAGGATTAGCATTAATTATAATTTCGTTGATGGTGTATTTATTAGATTTAGAAGAGCAGAAATCTATTATTCCTTCTCTTTTAAATAATTTATTGATGATTGGTGCTATATCATATTCAGTGATTATGTATAGAGATAATTTTAATAATGGTTTGATATCATATAGTAATAGTTTAAAATTAGGTACCTCGGTAGTTTTCTTTGCATCTGTAATATTGGCATTCTATACATATATATTTGTTACATTTATAAACCCAGAGTATTTAGAAAATATGATAAATATTACTGAGCAGGAAATATTAAATTCAGATCCCGAGATATCAGATAAAGATTTAGATCGTGCTTTATCTATGACCAGAAAAATACTTCAACCCCATTGGATGGCAACTCTTTCAGTTTTAGGAGGGACTTTTATAGGGTTCTTCTATTCTTTAATAATCTCCTTTTTTGTAAAAAAAGAAGATCCTAATTTAATTGTATAATTATGGATATCTCAATTGTTATTCCTTTATTAAATGAAGCAGAATCATTACCTGAATTATGTTCATGGATAGACAAAGTGATGATTAAAAATAATTATTCATATGAGGTTCTTTTAATAGATGATGGAAGTAAAGATAATTCTTGGTCTGTCATTGAGGACATAGCATCTCAAAATCAATCTGTAAAAGGAGTAAAATTTAGAAGGAATTATGGAAAATCTGCTGCATTAAATATTGGTTTTCAAAAAGCTATTGGAAATGTGGTAATTACTATGGATGCTGATCTTCAAGACAGTCCTGATGAAATTCCCTCTCTATATAATCAAATAATTAAGGATAATTATGATTTAGTTTCTGGTTGGAAACAAAAAAGGTATGATCCTTTGTCAAAGACTATTCCTACAAAACTGTTTAACTGGGTAGCAAGAAGAGCTTCAGGAATTTATCTTCATGATTTTAATTGTGGTCTAAAAGCATATAAGAATACTGTTGTTAAAAGTGTTGAAGTTCATGGAGAGATGCATAGATATATTCCAGTTCTTGCAAAATGGGCTGGTTTTGCTAATATAACTGAGCAGATAGTTGAGCATCAGAGCAGAAAATATGGTGAAACAAAATTTGGTTTAGAACGTTTTGTAAATGGATTTTTAGATTTGTTAACTATAACTTTTGTAACTAGATTTGGGAAAAAACCGATGCATTTTTTTGGTATAGTTGGCACACTAATGTTTATGATAGGATTTAGTATTTTTGGATACATAGTTGTAGAAAAATCATATGCTATTATTATTAATGTTGCTGCTAAAAACATTGCTGAAACATCTATCTTTTATATTGCTCTTACTTCGATGATTATTGGAGTTCAATTATTTTTAGCTGGATTTATTTCTGAAATGATATCTAGAAATTCAAATGATAGAAATAATTATCAAATAGAAAAGGAAGTTTAAATTTTGTCACAAAAAAAAGTTATTATTATTGGTCCTGCACACCCCTATAGAGGAGGGATTTCAAACTTCAATAATTCTTTAGCCCAAGCTTATAAAGATAAAGGAGATGATATACAAATTTTCTCATTTAACTTACAGTATCCGTCTTTTCTTTTTCCAGGTAAGACTCAGTATGAAGATTCAGATCCACCTAAGCAAATCAAGATAAGAAGTTTAATTAACTCTATTAATCCTTTAAATTGGGTTTCTGTAGCTAGAAAAATCAACAAAGAAAATCCTGATTATGTGATTATAAGATATTGGTTACCTTTTATGGCACCATGTCTTGGTACTATCGCAAGGTTAATTAATTCAAATACTAAAATATTAGCTATTACAGATAATATTATTCCTCATGAAAAACGATTTGGAGATTTCTTATTGACAAAATATTTTATTAAGGGTTGTGATGCATTCTTAACTTTATCAGTATCTGTTTTAGAGGATCTATTAAAATTTACAAGCTCTACAGAGAAGATATTTATACCACATCCAATTTACAATACATTTGGCGATAAGTTAGACAAGAATATAGCCTTAAAAAATCTAAATCTAAATAGTAATGATAAACACTTATTATTTTTTGGTTTTGTTAGAAAATACAAAGGTTTAGATCTTATGTTGCATGCGATGTCTGATAAACGTATAAAAACAATGGGTGTGAAATTAATTGTAGCTGGAGAGTTCTATGATGATATAAATGAGTATCATGATTTAATTGATGCATTAGATATTAAAGATAATATTATTTTAAAAAGTGATTTCATAGATGAATCTGAAGTAAAAAATTATTTCTGTGCTTCTGATATGATTACTCAAACCTATAGAACAGCTACTCAAAGTGGTGTTACTCAAATTGCATATCATTTTGAAAGACCAATGTTAGTTACTAATGTTGGAGGCTTGGCAGAAATTGTTCCTAATAATAAAGTTGGCTATGTAACATCAAAAAATCCTTCTGATATTGCAGATGCTATAATTGATTTCTACCATCATAATAAAGAGCAAGAGTTTTCAAAAAACACTGCTTCTGAAAAAGCTAGATTCTCTTGGAAAAGTTTAATAGATGGTATTGAAAGTTTAATACTGAAGTAGATTAAAAAATATTTCCTTTTCTTAGTATATTTGTAAAAATATTTATCATGAAGTATATTTTTTATTTTTTCTTTATCTTTTCTATTACTACAAGTGCTCAATCTTTTAATAAAGTTGATAGTGATGGTAAAAAACAAGGAGTATGGAAGAAAACTCATGAAAATGGTACTTTAAGATATGAAGGGGCCTTTAGAGATGATATTGCTCAGGGTATTTTTTACTATTATTATAAAACTGGAGAATTAAAGTTAGAGAAAGAGTTTTTCCATAATGGAAAAGCAGCTGCAACTTATATTTATTATAGAAATGGGAATTTAAAGGCTTCTGGATTATATGTTAATGAATTGAAAGATAGTACATGGAATTATTTTAATATTGATAGCATCCTTATACTTTCTGAAATATATTCTTATGGAAGATTAAATGGAGCAGTAAGAACTTATTATGATGAAGGTTCATTATATGAATTAAAAAATTATAAAGATGATGTTTTATTAGGTGTATGGAAACAGTACTTTATAAATGGTAATTTAAAATTACAAGGCTTATATCAAAATGGAAATAGAGAGGGAGAGCAGATTTACTATTACCCTGATGGACAGATTTATTCTTTAGGCTTATATAAAGATGATTCTAAGTATGGGGAATGGATTTATTACAACAATGAAGGATTACAGGATACAATAATTAATTATAATGAGTAAAGGAAAAGTTTTAATGGCAATGAGTGGTGGTATTGATAGTACTATGGCTTCATTATTACTGCATGAAGAAGGTTATCAGGTTATAGGTATTACTATGAAAACATGGGATTATGCATCTGTAGGTGGTTCTAAAAAAGAAACTGGATGTTGTAGTCTAGATTCTATTAATGATGCTAGGCAATTGGCAGTTGATTGTGGGTTTCCACATACTATCCTTGATATAAGAGAGGAGTTTGGAGATTATATCATTGATAATTTTGTTGATGAGTATATTGCAGGTAGAACTCCAAATCCTTGTGTTTTATGTAATACTCATATTAAATGGGAAGCTCTATTAAAAAGAGCTGATATGCTTGATTGTGAATTTATTGCTACCGGTCACTATGCACAGATTCGTAAATTAGATGATAGGTATGTAGTTTCTAAAGGACTTGACCAAAGTAAGGATCAATCATATGTACTATGGGGAGTTACTCAAGAATGTTTAAGAAGAACAATTTTCCCAATGGGTAAATTTCATAAAAAGGATATAAAACAGATGGCTATTGATAGAGGATATAATCAGTTAGCAGCAAAAAGTGAAAGTTATGAGATATGTTTTATTCCTGATAATGATTACAGGAGTTTTCTTAAAAGGAGAGTAGAAGGATTAGAGGAAAAGGTTAAGGGGGGTAATTTTGTTTCTGTAGAAGGTGATGTTTTAGGTCAACACGATGGTTATCCTTTTTACACAATTGGGCAAAGAAAAATAGGTGTTTCTTTGGGTAATGCTCCAACATATGTTGTCGGAATTAATGAAATAGACAATATTGTTGTTGTTGGAACAAAAGATGATCTTAAGAGACAAGAGATGTATGTTCGTAATATTAACTATGTAAAGTATTCTAAATTAACTGATGGAGTACAATTATTGGTAAAGGTTAGGTACAAACACAATGGAGAGATGGCAACTATCACTAATGAAGGTAATGATTTAAAGGTTCTTTTTCATAATAAAGTTGAAGGAATAGCTCCTGGTCAGTCTGCTGCTTTTTATGAAGGTAATGATCTTGTAGCTGGCGGATTCATCATGAAAAAATAAATTTGGGATTACAAAAGATTTCATATAAAGATACTGGTAAATTCAGTCAGTTAATTATTGATTATTTAAATCAAAATAAAGTTTTGAGTGAGTATATCTCTCATTTTCCTAATGAAGAAAATTTTTCTCAACAAATTAAAAGTAAATCAGCTAATAATATTGATCGATTATTGCTTTATAATGTAATTAGAGCACAAAATAAAAACGTAGTACTTTCTAGCATAAGTAATGAAAATATCAAATCACTAAAGGATAAGAATACTTTTTCTGTAACTACTGGACATCAATTATGTCTCTTTACAGGACCTTTATATTTTATTTATAAGATAGCAAGTACTATAAACCTTGTTAATAGATTAAAAACTAAGTACCCAAAATATAATTTTGTACCAATCTTCTGGTTAGCTAGCGAAGATCATGATTTTGCAGAAGTTAATTCAATTAATCTATTTAATAAAAAGGTTGTATGGGATGCAAATCAATCTGGTGCTGTTGGAAGAATGAATTTAGAGGGTATTAAATCAGTCATTGAGCAAATTCAAAATATAATTGGAGATAGTAGTAATGCACAAACACTAATTAATGTATTTAAGAAGGTATATAATAAGGATAATAATCTCTCAGAAGCTACTAGAGCACTAATAAACGAGCTATTTGGAACATACGGATTATTGATTATTGATGGTGATGATGTTTTGTTAAAACAAAAAATCTGTAATGTTATAGAAAATGACATAAACCATAGTAGGTTTTATAATATTATTAAAAAGTCTAGTGAAAAAATTTCGGTAAAATATCATGCGAAAGCTTATGTTCGTCCTATTAATTTCTTTAAATTATCTAATGGAAAAAGAATTAGAATTAAAGAAAAGGAGGATGTAGATACTATAGTTAATAATCCTCAATTGTACAGTCCAAATGTTTTACTTAGACCTATATATCAAGAAATGATTTTACCTAATATAGCATATGTTGGTGGTGGATCAGAAATTTCTTATTGGTTTCAATTACATGATACGTTCAATGATCTTTCACTTCCCATGCCAATATTAGTTATGAGGAATTCTGTTACTGTTTTAGATTCCAAAAAACTAAAAAAAATCCATAGTTTAGGATTTAGTGTTTTAGATTTTTTTAGAAATATCAATCAGTTAAATAAAGAATATGTTATAAAGAATTCTAATCAGTTGAGCTTTGGTAAAGAGTTAATTAGTATTGAAAAAACATTTCAATCTATTAAAAATAAAGTTGAAGACTCAAGTTTAATTTTAAGTCTTAATGCTATACAGAAAAAGAGTATTAATGCTATAAATGATTTTGAGAATAAGGTTATTAAAAATTTAAAATCTAAACATGAAACTCAGCTTAATCAGATACTTAAGCTTAAGAATGAATTATTTCCTGATAATAAGTTGCAAGAACGTCATGATAACTTTATTCCACAATATCTAAAATATGGGGATAACTTTATAAAAAAATTAATTTTTCATCTAGATCCGCTAGATACTAATTTTGTAATTTTAGATTTAGAAAGTTAGTTGCATTATGAAACATGAAAAAGTAGTAATCTTAGATTTTGGATCTCAATATACTCAGTTAATAGCTAGACGTGTTAGAGAGTTAAATATTTATTCTGAGATACATCCATTTAATAAGATTCCTGAAATAGATAATAATGTTAAAGCAGTAATTTTATCTGGATCTCCTTTTTCGGTTAGAGAAGATGATGCTCCAGTACCTAATTTAGAAAATATAAAAGGACATATTCCTATTTTGGCTGTTTGCTATGGAGCTCAGTTTTTGGTGTATAATAATGGAGGTAAGGTTCTGCCATCAAAAATTCGTGAATATGGAAGAGCAAACTTATCATATATTGATATTGAATCACAACTTTTTAAGAATATTTCCAAAAACTCTCAGGTTTGGATGAGTCATGGAGATACGATTACTAGCTTGCCTGAGTCATTTAGATTGACTGCATCAACCAGTGAAGTTAAGAATGCGGCATATCATATTTCTGATGAAAAAACTTATGGTCTTCAATTTCATCCAGAAGTATATCATTCTAAAGATGGTCAGCGATTGATTAGTAATTTTTTAATTAATATTTGTGAATGCAAACAAGATTGGACTCCGGATTCTTTTGTTGATGGCACGATTGAAAGGTTAAAATCTAAAATAGGAAATGATAAAGTTGTTCTAGGTTTATCTGGAGGTGTTGATTCAACTGTTTCTGCTGTATTGCTTGACAAAGCTATAGGAAAGAATTTGTACTGTATTTTTGTAGATAATGGTTTGCTAAGAAAAAATGAATTTGAAGAGGTTTTAGATCAATATAAGGATATGGGACTCAATGTTAAAGGGGTTAACGCAAAAAATGATTTTTATGATGTACTTAGTGGGGTTTCAGATCCGGAAAAGAAAAGAAAAGCAATAGGCTCTAAATTTATAGATATTTTTGATCAAGAGGCAAATTTAATTAATGATGTGAAATGGTTAGCTCAAGGAACAATATATCCAGATGTTATTGAATCAGTATCAGCAACTGGTAGTCCCTCAGCTACTATTAAATCTCATCATAATGTAGGTGGTTTGCCAGATTTCATGAAACTTAAAATAGTTGAACCCTTAAATACACTATTTAAAGATGAGGTAAGAAGAATTGGAAAAGCACTTTCTATTGATAAAGACCTTTTAGCTCGTCATCCATTTCCTGGGCCAGGGCTTGCTATAAGGATTCTTGGAAATATTACTGAACAAAATGTTAGGATCTTACAGGAGGTAGATGCAATTTTTATATCTTCTTTAAAAACAAATAATCTTTATGATAAGGTTTGGCAGGCAGGTGCTATGTTTCTTCCAGTTCAATCTGTTGGTGTTATGGGTGATGAGAGAACATATGAGAACGTAGTTGCTTTAAGAGCTGTAGAGTCTACTGATGGAATGACTGCAGATTGGGTTCATCTTCCATATGATTTTCTTGCTAAGGTTTCTAATGATATTATTAATAAAGTTCACGGTGTTAATAGGGTTGTTTATGATATTAGTTCAAAGCCACCAGCAACAATAGAATGGGAATAAATAAAATATTATGTTATTTATTATGTATTTTTTTGAGTACATCTCTGTATTCAAAAAACAATAATGATACAATTTTTATAAATAATGATTCATATGTTAAGCATATTGTAAAAGTTGATGAATCTATAGATAATATTGCAGAATATTATAATGTTTCTGTCAATAAAATCCTTGAAACTAATGAAACCAATTTAAAACTTCACTATAAACAGGTTTTATATATACCTCTTAAAATAAGTAAAAAGAAATCAGGAATTAATCTATTAAATAGTAATAAGAAGTTAGATGTGGCATTGCTTCTTCCTTTTTATAAGAATTTAAATGACACACTAGTTGCATCATTTGAAGAAAAAGATGATGCTGAAAAAATAATATTAGGTAAGTCAGCCATGGCTCTGGAATTTATGCAAGGTATTCATCTAGCATTGGATTCTTTAGAGAGATTAGGTGTTAGTGTTAATCTAGTTGTATATGATACAAGAAATGATTCAGCAAAAGTTGTAGAGATTATTAAATCTAAAATGTTAGATACAGTTGATATAATCATTGGCCCTATATATTCTAAAAACATGAGGCTTGTTAGTGATAAATATGGAAATGATAGAAATAAGATAATTATTTCTCCATTATCTAAATCAAGTGAATTTTTAAAAGGAAATTCCTCTACTATTCAAATTAACACTCCATTCAAAGTACAAAGTAAAATTATCACTAAATTTATTGAAGAGAAGCATCAATCTACTGATGTTATAGTGTGTTTTGATGAGAAGGAAAAGGGTCTGGCTTCCTATATGCAAAGAAGTTTATCTAAAAACCTTAAGAGCGTTAAAAAGATGCAAATGATTTTTACTCATATTGATAGTATAAGAAGTCAGTTTTTAGATTCCCAAATTGTTGTTATTCCATCCTATAATAGGGCTTTCGTAAGTAAAATGTTAGGAAGTTTAGGTGGTATTGATTCTGTTTTTATAGTTTTTGGATTATCAAATTTGAAGAATTATGATCATCTTGATATAGAGAATTTAATGCATCTTGATGTGCATTTCCCTGATCCATATTACTTTAATAAACATACAAAAAGAGATAGTATTTTTCTATATGAATATGAAGATAAATTTCTTTCCTCGCCATCTAGATTTTCTTTAGTTGCATATAATATTATGATGCATTTTTGTAATAAGAATATGTTGTATAATTTGGAGAAATATAATTTAAATAGTGGAAAGATTAATATTAATTCTCCTTTAGTAAGGTATTCTGATTATTTCTTGGAAAGAGCTAAGTATTAAGTTAAGGTTTTATATATACTTCTTGTGCATTTTTTGATATAAGTATTCCTAATCCATTAGTTACGTTTGTATAAACAGGAACTACTTCGCCTCCAAAAATATCTAAATCTCCTTTTTCTCTTTGCTCAGATAAAGAGTTGTAATAGCGGTATGCATCATCACTAAATGTAGAGAATTCAAATTTAATAGTATCACATTTACTATACTTAAAATCTTCAGTTAATACATCAATTGAGATATTCTTTTGTTGACCATTAAAGAGAGCATCATTAAATACAACCTTTTCTCCAGAAAATGTATATCCTGATAATATTTCATTAATAGGGAATGACGGATCATTAGAATTCATTTCAACTTGACCTCTGTAATCATAATCATCGACATAACCCCAGTAATCTTCATGTACTTTACTACATGAAACATTTAAGGAAAGAGCATAGAAGTTGTTTTGATCTATGTTGTCATTAAAACTAAATTGAAAATTTATATTATCAGAATTAGATATTGAATCGATACTTATATTATATAGTATAATATCTTCTGGGATATAGGTTGTTGCATATATTGAATTGTAATCTGGATGACTTACTTCTATCATATATGTTTTGTCTTTAATGGGAATATAATTAGTCTTATAGTAATTCATTGCTATTGTAGTAGAGGTATTCCAATTTCCATCATTTATATAAGGATATATTGTGTTATTTAGGTCTAATTCAAGACTGTCAATAAATTGGTTATTTTCAAACAATAAAACATCTGCATCATTAATCATTGATGGAGATGCGATATCAAATGCACCAACAGATTTTGAAACTAGTATTTGAATATTAGTATCTGTGTCTAAACGTCCATTTAAAACTAATACAGGATCATGAGTAGGTATTTCAAGATCAATAACGGTTTCGATTTCACCACAGGAAAAGATGGTTAATAATAATGCAATAGGTTTTATTATATATTTCATAATTAAAATTGTATTCTATATGATATTGATGGTATTATTGGAAATAATGACACTTGCTTTGCTACTCTATTGCCATTTTTATATGTAAGATAAGCAAAGAAAGGATTTTTCCTGCTGTAAGCATTGTATGCCCCAAAAGATAAGATTTTTGTTAATCTTTTAGATTTTTTAGTTTTATTAAATCCAAAATCTAATCTATGATAAGCATTTAGTCTAGTAGAATTCCTTGATCCATAAGATTCTATATTATCAACATTTTGATTGCCCCATTGATTATATGGAGTTCCTAGATAAATTGCTTGTGGAAATGTAATAGCATTCCCAGTTCCATATACCCAGGTTAGACCAGCATCCCATTTGTTATTAAATTTATGAGAAACTACTAATGAGAAATCATGCCTTCTATCAAATTTATACGGATACCATTCTCCAAAATTTATATTCTCAAACTTCCTATTTGTCCATGATAATGTATATCCTATCCAACCTGTTGTTTTCCCTTTCTTCTTTTGTAAAAATAGTTCAGCCCCATATGATTCTCCTTTTCCATTTGATTCAACAGAGTTTTCCCAGGATTCTGTGCTCGATAAGTTAGAATATCCAGCCTTATATGTTATAAGATTCCCCATAGTTTTATAATACCCTTCTAAGCTTAGTTCATATTCCCCATTAGCTAGTTCAGTAGAAATATTTCCAGCCCATTGTTTGGAGGTTTGTGATGGTATGCTATCAGTTGCAGGAACCCAAATATCACTAGGGAATCCAATAGAAGAGTTAGATAATAGATGTATGTTTTGTGTCATTTCAGCATATGATCCTTTCAAAGACCAACGATCATTAATTAAATATCTTGCAGATATTCTTGGTTGAAAAGAAAGATTATTATCTATTGATGAAATTGTTTTATCTGTATTATAATAACCTAGATGTACTCCTAAATTGGCCTTTAACCTATTAGTAATTGTTAAGTTATCTTCTAAATAAATATATAACTCATCTGCATTAGTATTGCCAGAAAAATTTAATATAGTATCTAAGGAAAAATTCTGACTTGTATCAGGACTTGATTGATTGATTGATAAGTTTGTTTCACCAGGGAAAAAATTATGATTTGTATATGATAATCCAAATTTAATATCATGGCTAGGATTAGGAGTGAAATCAAAATCAATTCTTGCTCCTAAATCTTCAATTCCAGAAAGATAACCAAAAGCAATATTATAGTTTTCCACTCCATTTTCATTGAATTCATCTGTTGTTGCATCAATTCCAAAGTCGGTGTTAAATGAATAGCGACTGTAAGTTAGAGTTGTATTACTAAATAATTTGTCACTAAATAAATGGTTCCAACGAAGTGTTGAGGTAATATTTCCATAGCCTAGTCCAAAATTTAAACTACTTTGCTCACCTGTTAAGTTCTCTTCAAAATCAACTCCTAGTTTATCTTTTCCTGTATAAGCACTTAAATATAATCGATCTTTTTTTGAAATTTTGTGATTAATTTTAGCATTTAAATCATAAAAATATAATGTTAAATCTGTTGTGCTAGGAAGAAATGGTGCGACTATAAGATCGATGTAAGTTCTTCTAGCAGATATTATGAATGAAGTTTTATCTTTAATTAGGGCCCCTTCAAGAGTAAATTTTGAAGATATTAATCCTAATGTGGCATCGCCTTTAAATTTCTTGAGATTGCCTTCTTTCATATCAATTTGAAGAACAGAGGATAACCTACCTCCAAATCTAGCAGGAAACCCACCTTTTGTTAGTCTAACAGATTTAATTGCATCAGCATTAAAAACTGAAAATATTCCACCAAGATGTGATGCGTTATATACAGGAACACCATCTAAAAGTATTAAGTTTTGGTCGGGCCCACCACCTCGAACATAAAAGCCTGAGGTTCCTTCACTAGACTGAACACCAGGAAGTAATTGTATTGCTTTAATTATATCAACCTCACCTAAAAGAGCAGGTATAGTTCTAATTTGTTCAATAGGCACCTCGATAACAGATGATTGTGTTTGCTCTACTATATTTGCTTTTCCCCTAACTTGAATTTCTCTAACAGAGAATGATGAAATTTCAAATGAAATATTTTTTTCAATATCCTTACTTAAATCAATATTATATATTTGAGTTTTATATCCGATATATGAAAAGGAAATATCATATTCTCCCTTAGGCAATGTAAGGCTATAAAAACCATATGTGTTGGAGATAACCCCTTGTTTTAGATTTTTACAGAAGATATTTACTCCAATTATATTTTCTCCATTATTTTGATCTGAAACAAATCCGCTTAGCGTATATTTTTCTTGACAATATATATTTGATATTGAAATAAAAAAGAATACAATGATGATTATTTTTTTCATAATATTTTCATTAACGCAATAAAATTTTAATTATTATCTGAGATCAATTATTTGAATTTCTGGGTAGTCTTCTTTATTAAACTTAAAGAGATTTTGATCTAAATCGGTATCGATATTAAATTTGGTTATTAAATAATTGAAAGTACCACCATTTTTATCATATAATATGATATTGTGTAGTTGAATTTTTTCAGAATTAATTTGGAGTTGTATTTTTTGAAATGAATTACTTTCAATTGGGAAAAGATCTATTATGTGTAGGCTTAGGTCTGAATCAGTTTTTAGTTCAACATAAGTATTTTTATATCCTTCTTCGTATATGGTAAAAAGTTTATTAGGACTGATCATTTCATCTAGCGAATCATATTCCATAATTTGTAGTTCATTAGATTCTTTTAAGTAGACCCATTGAGTGGTGTCATCACTAATAATAATTTGTTGGTCAAGTTCTAATCTAAATTTATTTTCTTTAATTTTAATATTTCCTTTTTGTTGTTCATTAATCTCTTGAGTTATATTTTTAAAATTAAAATCAAAATCTACATTAATATTCTTATATGATTTTGTGTTAATACTTAATTGATGTAAAATTTCATTTGATTGCTCGTCTTGAGAAAAACATTCTGTGTTGAGTATTAATAATATAAAAAATAGTATCCTATTCATCGTTATTTAATTTTTTTAATAAACCTTCTAGTTCTAATAAATCTCTTACTAAGACTTGTCTAGCTTTACTTCCTTCAAAAGGACCAACTATTCCAGCAGCTTCAAGTTGATCAATTATTCTACCTGCTCTATTATATCCAAGTCTTAGCTTTCTTTGAATCAATGATGTTGATCCAGATTGTGTTTGTACTACAGTTCTAGCTGCTTCATCAAAGAGTGCATCTTTATCATTTAGATCAGTCGTTGTTGCAACACTTTCTGCTTCTCCTTCATATTCAGGTAGTAAATGAGCCTGAGGGTAAGCTCTTTGTGAGCCAATAAATTCACATATTTTTTCAACTTCTGGAGTGTCAACAAATGCACATTGTAATCGAATCAATTCACTTCCAGTTGATATTAACATGTCACCCATACCAATTAGTTGTTCAGCTCCTTTAGCATCCATAATTGTTCTTGAATCTGTAGTTGAGGTTACTCTAAATGCTACTCGAGCTGGGAAATTTGCTTTTATTAATCCAGTTATAACGTTTACAGATGGTCTTTGGGTAGCTATTATTAAATGAATACCAATAGCTCTAGCCAATTGTGCAAGTCTAGCTATTGGTATTTCTATTTCTTTTCCAGCTGTCATAATAAGATCAGCAAATTCATCTATTACTAAAACAATATATGGTAAATATCTATGACCTTTATTTGGGTTTAATTTTCTTGAAATAAATTTCTTATTGTATTCAATAATATTTCTACAATTAGCATTCTTACATAATTCATACCTTTCATCCATTTCGATACCTAATGATTTTATAGTATTAACAACCTTTTTAGTATCTGTAATGATTGCATCTTCTTGATTTGGTAGTTTTGCTAAATAGTGTCGTTCTATTTTATTGAACAATGTTAACTCTACCTTTTTAGGATCTATTAAAACAAATTTTACTTGTGATGGATGTTTCTTGTATAATAGGGAAGTTAATACTACATTTAGACCAACAGACTTTCCTTGACCAGTAGCGCCTGCCATCAATAAATGAGGCATTTTTGCTAAATCAACAACATACGTCTCATTAGAAATTGTTTTCCCAAAAGCTATTGGAAGTGCCATCTTATTGTTTTGGAATTTTTCAGAAGATAGCACCTCTAGCATTGATACAATATTCTTAGTTTTATTAGGAACTTCTATTCCAACTGTTCCTTTCCCAGGTATTGGAGCAATGATTCTTATTCCTTCTGCAGCAAGGCTTAGAGCAATATCATCTTCAAGATTTTTAATTTTAGATATTCTTATTCCTGCTTCAGGAACAATTTCATATAATGTGATTGTGGGCCCTACAGTGGCACTAATTGATGATATGCCAATTTTATAATGCCCTAATGTTTCAACAATTTTATTTTTCTTTTCCTCTAAATCAGCTTTATCAATTTTAATTTCACTACCACCGTATTCATTTAGTAAATCTATATCAGGCATTTTATATGATGACAGCTCTAATGTTGGATCGTAATCTCCTAATTCTTTTAATTTTTTATTTATTTCATTCTTAGATAATACCTCTTCATTTTCAGTGTTATTAATTTCTATTGTTATGTCATCTTTCTCTTCTTTAGATGCACTAACCTGGTTATTATTTACATCTTCATTATCCGGAGATTTTTGTGTTAACTGGTTAATTACAATTTTCTCTTCGGCTACTATTAATTCTTCTTCTTCTTCTTCTTCTTCTTCTTCTTCTTCTTGAATATGTGTAGTATTACTAGTTGGTTTGTCTTTTTTTGATTTTTTTAATCTTGATTTAATTGTATTTATGAAAAATAATATTTGTTCACTTTTAAGATTAAAAGTTAAAGGAATATAAATAAGTATTATTGTAATTAACAAGAGAGTTGTTCCTATATCTCCTAGCGCATTAGAAACAAGATCTTGAGTATAAACTCCTAATCCACCAGAAATTAGAGTATTTTCAAAAAAATGAGAAATAAATACTGGAATAAAAATTAACCCTAACAATGTATGAAAGAGATTATTAGATAAGGAATATTTTTTAAATCCAAAAATCTTTAGACTACAAAGTAAAATGAAAGTAAAAATTAGGTATGCAGAAATACCGAATAGACGATAAATTAATGTGTGAGATAGATAAGCCCCAAAACCACCTAGTGAATTTTTAATTTCTTTATTTGTTATAATATCAGTAAAACTACTATTTAGAACAATACTATTATCTGATTTCCATTGAATAAAGAATGATGAGAATGCTATAACTAGGAATATTGATAATAGTAACAAAAGGCTTCCAAACATTATTTGGTTGTTTCTATTTACAAATGGAGCTTTTATTCTAGTTAAGAAAGTTTTTTTACTAGTTTTTAAATTTAATTTTCTTTTCATCTTAGATATTTTCAAAAATACAAGATAGAAATAAATCTCTTGCTCCTATTTAACTATAATTTTACCATTAAATTGTTAATAATTATGGGAGTTTTAGTTAAGACCTTTATTAAATTTGCAAAACATATGATGTTGTTAAATGTAAATAATGAATTTGGTAAGCTTAAAACAGTAGTTTTAGGTGTAGCTAAAGATTTTGGGGGTACACCAAAAGAAATAGAATGTTATGATCCTAAGTCTAGAGAAAATGTTCTAAATGGAACATTTCCTTCTGAAGAGAATCTGTGCGAAGAATTAAAACAATTTTTTGAAGTTCTTATAAAACATAACGTCCAGGTTCTTAGACCAAAAATTATAAAAAAGTTTAATCAAATATTTATTAGAGATATTGCTTTTGTTATTGATAACAAGATAATAGTATCAAATATTATAAATGACAGAAAACAAGAAGTTAATGGAATTGACTATATACTTGATAATATAAATTCTGGAGATATTGTAAAATTGAATACCAATTCTCAAATAGAGGGTGGAGATGTTGTCTTACATAATAATTTTGTTTTTATTGGATATTCCAAAGAAGCAGATTACAATAAATATAAGGTTGCTAGAACTAATCAACAAGCTGTTAATGAGATCACAACTTTTTTTCCAGATAAGGATATTATATCATTTGAACTAAATAAATCAGATATGGATGCTAGAGAAAATGCTTTACATTTAGATTGTTGTTTCCAGCCAATTGGAAAAAAAACGGCAATTATTTATGAGGGTGGATTTAAAAATATTGATGACATTATATTTTTAAATGATATTTTTGGTAATAATAATTTGATAAAGATTAATAAACAAGAGATGTACGATATGAATTCAAATATTTTTTCAATTTCGGATAATGTAATTGTTTCAGCAAAGAGTTTCAGTCGTTTAAATTCTATTTTTAGAATGAAAGGGTTTGTAGTTGAAGAGATTGATTACTCAGAAACTGCAAAGATGGAAGGGTTACTAAGATGTTCAACTATGCCATTAATAAGATCATGAAACAAATTACAAATAATATAATGATGATTGAACCAGTATTATTTAATTATAATGCTGAAACTGCTGTAAACAACTACTATCAATCAGATATTAAGGAAATGACTAGTATTCAAGTTCAAGAAAAAGCTCTTGAAGAATTTAAAGTTTTTGTTGACATGTTAAGATCAAAATCTATTAATGTTTTTGTTTTTAAAGATACTTATCATCCTAAGACACCTGATTCAATTTTTCCAAATAATTGGATTTCATTTCATAGTAATGGTGAAATTTATTTGTATCCTATGTTTGCTCCTAACAGGAGACTTGAGAGAAGAGGGGGTATAATTTCTGAGTTAAAAAAAGACTTTGAAGTTTCTGAAATTCATAGTTTAATTCACTATGAAAATGAAACTTTATTTTTAGAAGGAACTGGGAGTATGATATTAGATAGAGAAAATAAAATTTGTTATGCTGCTAGATCTTTAAGGACGGATGAGTCAATTTTAGTAGATCTTTGTAGAAAGTTAGATTATAGTCCTGTTTTATTTAATGCTTCTCAAGATGTTAATGGAGAACGACTTCCTATATATCATACAAATGTTATGATGTGTATTGCTAAAGATTATGCTATTGTTTGTTTAGATGCAATTGATAATAATATTGAGAGATCTAGTGTTATTACACATTTAAAAAATAATAAAAAAGAAATTATTGAGATTTCAGAATTACAAGTAAATCGATTTGCAGGAAATATGTTACAGGTCATGGGCGATAAGTTATATCTTGTGATGTCTAAATCAGCATTTGACAGTTTGAATGATGATCAAATAAGTAGTATTGAAAATTATAATGAAATTTTATCCGTTAATTTAGATACTATTGAAACATGTGGTGGTGGAAGTGCTCGATGTATGATGGCAGAAATATTTTTACCTTTGAGGAAATGATAGAAGAATTATTAAAAAAAGATATTGGAAAAATTATAGAGCAACTTTATAGCATTAAAGACTATGATTTACAATTTCAGAAGACAAGAAAAGAGTTTGAAGGTGATATAACTTTAGTTGTTTTTCCATTTACTAAATTTTCTAAAAAGAGTCCTGAAATGACAGGTGAAGAAATTGGTGAATATCTTAATTCATTAGATATAATTAATAGTTTTAATGTCGTGAAAGGTTTTTTAAATTTAGTAATAGATGATAGTTTTTGGATTTCTGTGTTATCCGATGCTTTAAAAAATGAAACCTTTGGGTTAATTAGTGCTAATCAAGATTCACCAATATATTTGGTGGAATATTCTTCTCCTAACACCAATAAACCAATTCACTTGGGACATTTGCGAAATAATTTCTTGGGCTATTCTGTTGCTGAGATAATAAAGGCAAGTGGTAAGAACGTAAAGAAAGTGCAGATTATTAATGACAGAGGAATACATATCTGTAAATCAATGGTGGCCTGGCTGGAATTTGGGAATAATGAAACGCCTGAATCTTCTAGAATAAAAGGAGATCATTTGGTGGGAAAATATTATGTAGAATTTGATAGACATTACAAAAAAGAAATTAGTGATTTGATTGCTTCTGGAATGGAAAAAGATCAAGCTGAAAAAGAAGCTCCTATCCTGATAAAAGCAAAAGAGATGTTGTTAAAGTGGGAAGCAAACGATGTTGAGGTAAGGGCACTTTGGAAGAAGATGAACAAATGGGTGTTTGATGGTTTTGCTACTACTTATAAAAGATTAGGTGTAAACTTTGATAAAAACTATTACGAAAGTAACACCTATATGGTAGGGAAAAAGGAAGTAGAAGTTGGTCTTGAAAAAGGAGTTTTTTATAAAAAAGAAGATGGGTCGGTATGGATTGATTTATCCGGTGAAGGACTGGATGAAAAAATTATACTTAGATCTGATGGGACAGCAGTTTATATGACACAAGATATTGGTACGGCTATACAAAGACATAAGGATTTTAGTTTTTCCCATATGACCTATACAGTTGCTAATGAACAGAATTATCATTTTAGGGTATTGTTTTTAATATTAGATAAATTGGGATATAAGTGGGCGAAAAATTGTTATCATTTATCCTATGGAATGGTAGATTTGCCTGCTGGGAGAATGAAGTCTCGTGAAGGAACTGTTGTGGATGCAGATGATTTTATGCAAGAAATGGTTGATACAGCTAAAAGTATAGCAAAGGAATTAGGAAAATTAGAGGGTATGACCGAGAAAGAGGCAAATAATTTGTATGAGATTGTTGGTTTAGGGGCATTAAAATATTTTCTACTAAAGGTAGATCCTAAAAAAAGTATGTTATTCAATCCAGAAGAATCTATAGATTTTCATGGAAATACTGGACCTTTTATTCAATATACTTATGCAAGAATTAATTCAATCTTACGTAAAAATACAGTCAATATTAAAGTAGATCTAAGTATAAAAATATCAAATAAGGAAAAAGAACTAATCAAACTAATTTCAGAATTTCCTAAATTAATTCAAGAATCTGCAAATTCATACAATCCTGCATTAGTTGCAAATTATATATTTGAACTTGTTAAAGAATTTAATAGTTATTATCAATCAACACCAATCCTAACCGCTGAATCAAAAACAATAATAAGCTTTAGAGTAGCATTATCTAAAAAAATTGCTGAGATTATTAAAATCGGCATGTCATTATTGGGAATTAAGGTTCCTGAAAGGATGTAAGGTTATTTTCTTGTTAAAAAGTATTATAATTTTGACTAAAAAAAATAGTTAATATTAAAGATAAATAGATGCTAAAAAGTATACATTTGCTAACATCATGACTAAGGAAAGGATTCATCAAATAATTTTTGAGGCTGACACTAAAGAAGGTAAAGTCTTTGATATAATCTTATTAATAGCAATTCTGTCATCTGTCTTAATAGTAATATTAGAAAGTGTAGCAACAGTTCATCAGCAATATGGAAGTGTATTGCTTGGCTTAGAGTGGTTCTTTACTATACTTTTTACAGTAGAATATTTTTTCAGAATTTATTCGATTAATAAATCTTCTAAATATATTTTTTCTACTATGGGTGTTATAGATTTATTAGCAATCTTACCTACATATTTAATATTTATTTTTCCTCAGTTACATACTTTAACTGTTATTAGATCTGTACGTTTAATAAGAATCTTCAGAGTATTTAAATTATCAAAATATATTAGAGGTGGTCAAGCTATGCAAATAGGTTTAAGATCAGCTATTCCTAAGATAATTGTATTTCTTTTATCAGTTCTCTTACTTGTAGTTATACTTGGAACTATAATGTATATTGTTGAAGGTTTAGGAGGGGATAACCCAGGATTTCAGGATATTCCAAACTCAATATATTGGTCAATTGTTACTCTTACGACTGTAGGTTATGGAACTGTTGTTCCAGTTACTATAGTTGGTAAAATCATTTCTGCAGTTATTATGCTTCTCGGTTATGGTATCATTGCTGTTCCAACTGGTATTGTTACTGCAGGTATTATTAAAAATAAAACTAAAATAAGTACACAAGCTTGTATTAATTGCTCTAAAGAAGGTCATGAGAATGATGCTGAATTTTGCAAATATTGCGGCTCAAAAATTCATAATTAATCTTAAAATTTTTACAATCTAAAATCTGCAAGTGAAAAATTTTATTGTTTATAGATCATCTGCAGGCTCAGGAAAAACATATGCTTTAGCTGTTAATTATATTTCACTTGCTCTTAGTAAAGGTCCTCATGCAATAGGTTATTACAAAAAAATCTTAGCAATTACCTTTACTAATAAGGCTGCTAAAGAGATGAAAGAGAGGGTTCTTCATTATCTATATGTATTATCGCAAAAACAAGATACTGATAATATATTATCTGAAATTATTAGTAAAACTAACTTATCTGAAGAAGAAATATATATAAAATCTAAAGATATATATTCTCACATTATTCATAATTATTCTGATTTAGGTATTCAGACTATTGATAAATTTACATATAAGATAGTAAAGACATTCTCGTCAGATTTAGGTATGTCCAGTGATTTTGATTTAGAATTAGATAGTGCTAAAATTATTCAACCAGTTGTTGCTTTATTAATAAGTAGAATTTCCAATAAGAATAAGGAATTATCTAGTGTTTTGGTGGACTTCTCATTGCAAAAGGTTGAAGATGGTGTTGATAATAATATTCAAAGTGATTTAGAAGATTTTTGTGCTCATCTTTTTTCTGAGAATCTAGATAATTTATCATTAAACAACACCTTTTCATTACATGAATATGTTAAGATAAAAGACAAACTATATAATAAAAGAAATGATTGTTTTAAAAAAATATTAGTATTAAGAGGTAAGGTAATTAAAGTTTTTGTAGAGCATAAGCTTTCTGCCAATCATTTTAATAGAGGTACTTTCTATAAATTGTTTACAAAAAAATTACTCAGTAAAAAATGTTCAGATTGGATACCTACGGAAACATTAGTTTCAAATGTAGATGAAGGTAATTGGTATAAAACAACTCTTGATGAGCAATCTAAAATTTCAGTAGATCAGTGTCAGGTTGAGTTGAAAGATTTATTTGATAATTTATTAGATCTTTTAAAAGATTATATAACCTTAGATTCAATTTTAAAGAAGATATATCCATCATTAATCATTAATCAATTAATAAAAGAAGTTAAAGAATATAAACAAGAGCATAATATTCAACATATTTCTTCTTTTAATCAACAAATTCATGAACTTGTAACAAGTCAATCTTCTTCTTTTATCTTTGAGCGATTAGGAGAGCGTTATAATCATTTTCTTATTGATGAATTTCAGGACACTTCATTGCTTCAGTGGCAAAATCTTCTTCCTTTAATTACTGATTCATTAGATTTTGGAAAAACATTTATTGTTGGTGATGGCAAACAATCTATTTATAGGTGGCGCTCTGGTGAGGTTGAACAATTTTTAAATTTACCTAAAATATTTAAAGGAACTTCTCTTGAGTATCTTAATGAGTGGCAAGCTAAACTAGACAATCACTATCTAGTTGAAAATCTACAAGAGAATTTCAGAAGTAAAAAAGAAATTATTAATTTTAATAATAAATTCTTTAGTAGAATTAAACAAGTATTACCAGCTCACCTTATAGGTATTTATGACAATCATAATCAAAGTTCAACTTATGCCAAAGAAGGGGGTTATGTTCATCTAGAATTATTTGATGGTAATGATTATAAAAAAGAAGTTTTAAGTTCTATAAAAAATGAGATTAAGAGACTATTAGTAGAAAATAATTATAAATATAAGGATATAGCTATATTATGTAATAAAAATTCTGAAATAGGAGAGATAGCAGAATATTTATCTTCATATTCTATTCCAATTGTATCAAATGAAGGCTTGTTAATTTCAAAATCTAAGAAAGTTAAAGTTTTAATGTCATTTGTTAAGTATGTTCAAAATATAGAAAATAATTTTGCAAAAACATCAATAATTACATATCTTCATTCTTTAGGTTTGTTTAAAGAAAGGTTACATTCATTCAATTTAAATCTTCATGATAATGACAAGTTTATTGCTGCTCTAAATAGCATTAATATTAAAATTGATGTTCATTATTTATTACAACTTTCACTATATGAGATGATAATTGAAATCATTGCTTCTTTAAATATTAAATATGATATTTATGTTGATTTTTTTACTGATCTAGTTCACACCTATTCTCAAAAAAACTTTAATAGTTTATCTGATTTTATCTTATGGTGGGAAGATGTGAAAGAGAAAAAATCTATTTCAATTTCTGAGGATACTGATGCTGTAAAGTTAATGACTATTCATAAATCAAAAGGATTAGCATTTAATGTTGTGATGATTCCTTTTAATTTTGAGATATCTGGAACACAAGAAATGTGGGTGAAGAATAATGATTTTATATCAGACAAGTTAACATATTCTTTAATAAATAGGAAAAATGATCTTTTGTCTTCTCACTTCAGTCATCAATACAAAGATGAAGAAGATTTATCATTATTAGATAATATAAATAAACTTTATGTCGCTGTGACTAGAGCTAAGGAATCGTTGTATGTTTTTTCCAAGTCATTAAGTAATAAATCTAAATCTAGAAAACGTTTAAATTATTTATTATCACAATTTAGCAGTGAATATCCATTTTTACAAGGAGATAGAACTAAACAGCATGTAGATAATGTTAAATATAAGAATTCTTTTATAAAAGAAGATGTAGTTAAAATTAGGTGGAGAGATATAATTTCATTAAAAAATTCTTCTTTAGAATTTTGGGATGTTGAAACTAATGATGTTAAAAAGGATTGGGGTAAGTTATTACATTATACGTTGTCTAAAATATATTTTATTGATCAGACAGAAAATGTTATACAAAATCTGTTTGTTAGTGGTAAATGTTCATTTGAAGAAAAGAATAAACTTAATTTAGAAATTAACAAATTATTTTCTGATTCAGAAGTTAGATATTTCTTTTCTAAAGAATGGGAAATAAAAACAGAAAAAGAAATTCTCATGCAAGATGGTAAAACATATATTCCTGATCGCTTACTAATTAATGATAGTGAAGTTATTATTGTTGATTATAAAACCGGAGTTATTGATAATAAACATAATATTCAATTAGCAAATTATTCAGATGCCCTTGCTCAAATGGGATTTAAAAATATAAGTAAGTATTTAATATATACAAGTATTCAAGATAAAGTCAAAAAAATATGAAACCATTTCTTGAAATTATAGCCGATCGCTTATTGTTAAAGTTTCCAGTAAATATGGATAATGTTGCAGTTGTTTTGCCAAGCAAAAGGTCAGTAGTGTTTTTTAAATATTATTTATCAAAGAAAATTGTAAAGCCCATTTTTTTACCACAGTTTTTTTCTATAGAAGAGTTCATTGAAGATATTTCTGGACTTAAAGTTATAGATAATGTCTCATTGCAGTTTCAATTATATAAAAGCTATTTAAGAAGTTCTGTAAAAAAGAAAGATTCTTTTAATGAATTTTTAAATTGGAGTTCAATTTTAGTACATGACTTTAATGATATAGATACAAATATGGTGAATGCTAGATTCTTATATAGTAATCTAAAGAATGTTAAAGAGCTTGACAATTGGAATGTAGAGAATTGGAGTTTTTCAGAAGACAAATTAACTAGTATTCAAGCTAACTATTTAGATTTTTTTGAATCTATCTTTCCAATATATCAGGATTTTAAAGCTTCTCTATTAGAGAAAAACACTACTTATCAAGGTTTAGCAAATAGGATGGCTGCTGAAAAGATTAGTTCAATTAATATGTCGTGGGAAAAGGTTTGGTTTGTTGGGCTTAACGCTTTAACTGCTTCTCAGCATATAATTATAGATAATCTAAAACAAAAAGATATTGCAAGAGTATTTTGGGATGCAGATGAATATTATTTTAATAATAAATATCATGAAGCTAGTGTTTTTTTAAAGAAGCAGCAATCTAAATGGTCAGAGATTGATTTTGAAGGTGTTGGTGATTATTTTTCTAAACCTAAAGGTCAATTCCAAGTTATTACTTGTCCTCAAAATATTGCACAAGCTCAAGTGATGTCACAGGTTTTATCTCAGATAGATAAAAATGATTTGAATAACAGTAATACAGCTATAATATTGGCGGATGAAAACTTATTGTTTCCTGTACTAAATCATATGCCTGTTACTATTAAGAAATTAAATGTAACAATGGGTAGTCCATTAAGAAATACTCCGTTTTTTTCATTTATAAATTCTTTTCTTCTAATGAAGCTAAGTGTCTTAAAATATAATAAGAAAAAATTCTATTATAAAGATTTATTTTTATTTATTGATGATCCATATTTTACCAAGATCATAGATATTAGTAGTATAAGGAAATTAAAAAAATATGTTTTCAAGAATAATATTGTTTTTATTTCTTCAATTGAGATTTATAATTATCTTGATAAAGCTAAGGTTAAAGATATTTTTAGTGTTACTAATAATTTAGAAGATATAATGAAACAATTGAAACATTTAATTTCATTACTTCGAGTATCTTTAGTTAATAGAAAAGCTACTATTGATTCTGAAATTTTAAATATATTTAATAACAATATTAGAATTCTTGAAAATTTATTTGCAGATATAACATTTGATGTAGATATACAAACTCTTATATCGATTATTAAACAGTTAATATCTAAAGAAATTATTCCCTTTAAGGGTGAGCCTTTAGAAGGAATTCAGTTAATGGGTATTTTAGAAAGTCGTACACTTGATTTTAAAAATATTATTATGCTTGGAGTAAATGAGGGCCTTATTCCAAAGGGGAAGAGCTTTAACTCATTTATTCCGTATGAATTAAAAAAGTATTTTAAGATTCCAACTTATACAGAAAGAGAGGCGGTTTTTTCATATCATTTTTATAGAATTCTTCAAAGAGCAGAAAATATTACATTAACATATAGTGCTAAAATTGATGATTTTAGTGTTGGAGAGAAAAGTAGGTTTATCACTCAATTGTTATCAGAATATAAGAGTAATAAAATTCATGAATATACTTTTCAAGAAAGTAACACAACTCTTCCCTTATCATCAAATCATATTATTAAAAATGAGAGCTTAGAAAATGAAATTCGAAGATGGTCAGAAAGTGGAGTGTCTCCATCTGCTTTAAATAAGTATATTAGATGTAGGTTAGATTTTTATTATCATTATTTAGTAAAAATTAGAGAAAATAGTATTGTAGATGAATTTGCTGATAATAGTATAATGGGAAGTGCTATTCATTTTTCATTAGATAAAAATTATCCGCTAGGCATGCTTTCATCAAAGAAAATAGATGATGTTACGGAATCAATCATTAACAGTATATCAGTATATTATAAAGATAATTTATCAGAAAATAATTATAATGAAGGAAAAAATTATCTTTCACTCAAAGTAGCAGAAAAGTTAACTAATAATTTTTTAAGTTATGAGAAATCAATTTTAAAGCAACAAAATTCTGAGATAAATATAATATGTAAAGAGCAGAAATTGTCTTATAATTTAAAAATAGATGATTATAATTTTCAACTGACCGGTAATGTTGACAGGGTAGATTTTTATGATGGTAAACTACGTATTATTGATTATAAATCTGGAAAAGCTGTATCTAGTAATGATTTAAGTTTTAATAGTTGGGATGAAATTGCTGATGACCCTAAAAAAGATAAATTATTTCAGGTTCTTATGTATGCATACTTATTTTTAAAGTCTAATCCTGAATATATAAATACAGATGTAGTAGCGGGAATATACTCATTAAGAAATTTAGATGATGGATTAATAATAGCACTTCATAATGGTTGTCTTCTTTTTGATGATAGTACCATGGATAATTTTGAACAGCAATTAATCCGTATTTTAAAAAGAATAATAAAAGAAGATTTTTTAGCAAATGAAGATGTTGAAAAATGTAAATTTTGTAGTCATACTAAGATTTTTGATTAATTATTATCTGAAAGTTTCAATTTCTATTCTAAGTGTGAGCTATAAAAAAGCATATATTTGCTATAAATAAATATTATAATGCGTATCCTATCTTACATATTGGTTTTAATTGCTTTCTTTACTTTGTTCTCTACTAATATTTATGCTAGTGACATTAAGATTTCTCAAGAGAATAATAACTTTAGAGTTACTGAAAAATCTTCAGCTAGTTTTAAAATTATAAATCAGTTAAATAAAATAAATACTAATATTATAAAAACAGATGTTGGTGAATTTGTAAAATTATCAGTTCCTTTTTACACCTCAAATTCTGAAAATGGCACTCCTGAAATTCCAATTATTAATAAATTAATTAGTGTTCCTAAAGGAGCAAAAATTATCACTAAAATTATTAATAAACATGTTGAAACTATCTCTCTAGATGATTATGATATTAAATTTCCATTATTTCCAAATCAACCTTCTATTTCAAAAAGAGATAATGCTGAGGATGTTGAGTTTTATTATAATCAAGACTATTATCATCTTGATAGTTTTTCAGATAAAGATATAGTTTCAGTAGAATTTTTAGGTAAAATGCGTGATGTTCAATTAGCACGTATCTCTATTTCACCAATCACCTATAATCCTGTTACTAATGAGTTAAAAGTTATAACAAATCTTGAAGTTGAGATTGTTTTTTCTGATATAGATGTAAATGCTAATAATTTATTAAAGCAAAAATATTATTCTGCTGATTTTGAGCATTTATATAAAAAATGTATTAATTATTTACCTTTAAATCCAAAGGATATTATAACAACACATCCTGTGAAATATGTTATAGTTTCAGATTCAATGTTTCAAACAGCTCTACAACCATTAGTAGATTGGAAAACAAGAAAAGGTTTCACAGTAATTGAGGGGTATACAAATAATCCTAATGTTGGAACAACAACAACTTCAATAAAATCATACATACAAAACATGTATGATAGCGCTACAATAAATGATCCTGCACCTACTTACCTTTTAATTGTAGGAGATCAAGCACAGGTTCCATCATTTAATGGTAATTCAGGTTCCCATATTTCAGATATGTATTATTGTGAGTTTGATGGTAATGGCGATTTTTATCCTGAAATGTATTATGGTAGATTTTCTGCTAATACAGTAGAAGAGGCGGAAATACAGGTTGCTAAAACATTAACTCATGAACAATATCTATTCTCTGATCCTTCTTTTTTAGATGATGTAGTATTAGTTGCTGGAGTTGATGCATCTATGGCTCCAACATATGGAAATGGTCAAATTAATTATGCTACAGATAATTATTTTAATATAGCACATAATTTAACTATTCATAACTACCTATATGGGTCAGGAACTCCAATTACTTCTGATATGTCACAAGCTTCTTCTGCAATAATTAGTAATGTTAACGAAGGAGTTGGTCTTGCTAATTATACTGCACATTGTGGATCTTCTGGATGGTCTGATCCAAGTTTTAATACTGGTGATGTTTCTTCTTTACAAAATATTGATGAGTATGGTTTAGTAATTAGTAATTGTTGTCTCCCTAATAAATTTGATGAACCCGTCTGTTTTGGTGAGGCTTTGTTACGAGCTGACAATAAGGGGGCTCTTGGTCATATTGGAGCAAGTAATAATACATATTGGGATGAGGATTATTGGTGGTCGGTAGGAAACACGTCAAATATCACTGCTAATCCAACATACTCTGGAACTGGGTTAGGTGCTTATGATTGTTTGATGCATGAAAATGGAGAACAAAAAGAAGATTGGTTTATTACTCAGGCACAAATTATACATGCTGGTAATCTTGCAGTTACTGAGGCAGGAGGTGCGGAAGAGTATTACTGGGAAATTTATCATTTAATGGGTGATCCTTCTCTAATGCCTTATATTGGTATACCTAGCACTTTAGCTGTTTCTCATAATTCAGTTTTGCCAGTAGGTTCAACTTCTTTAATAGTTAATTCTGAAGAAAATTCATATGTTGCATTATCAATGAATGGTATACTATTAGATGCCAAGTTATGTGATTCTACAGGTATTGTAAATTTAACTTTTAATCCAATTTCTAATGTTGGAGCTATAGATATTGTTGCAACAAAACAGTTTAAACAACCATATATTAACACTATACAAGCAATATCTCCAAATGGTCCTTATGTTATATCAAATAATAATTTATTATCTGATATAAATGGAAATAATAATTCTTTGGCTGACTATAGTGAATTGATTAATATGACTGTTGATTTGTTTAATTTAGGTGGAGGTAATGCTCAAAATTTGAGCTTAGTTTTATCAACTAATGATCAATATATTACAATAATAGATTCAGTAGATAATATTAACCTAATTAATTCTAATCAAACAGTTAGTTCTAATAATCCTTTTAGTTTTCAGGTAGCTGATTTTGTGCCTGATCAACATATTGCATTATTTATATTAACTATTTCTGATAATTTAGGCAATATTTGGACTTCAAATATAAATGTGACTTTAAATTCACCAGTATTATCTCATCTTAGCTTTACAGTTAATGATGCAATTTTGGGTAATGGTAATGGTAAATTAGATGCTGGAGAAAATGTTGATTTAATTATTGAGGTAAATAATCTTGGTCATGCAGAGGCATATAATCTTATTGGTATGCTATCATCATTAAGTAGTTACGTTACCATCAACACATCAAATGTTTCTTTGTTAAGCTTAAATCCTAATCAGATTCAGAATTTGACTTTTAATATCTCTGTTGATCAAAATACTCCAATTGGTACAAATGTATTATTTCCATTTGACATTACTGATCAGATTTATTCTCATCAAACAGATTTTTCAGAAAATGTTGGTGCAATTGATGAAGATTATGAAACAGGTGATTTTACAAATTACTCATGGATTCAAGGTGCTTTTCCTTGGGTAGTTGACAATAATGAAATCTATGAAGGAATCTATAGCTCTCGATCTGCTATTGCATTACCAGATGATGAAGAATCTGAGCTTTCAATTATTGTTGATGTGATTGCTAGTGGGGATATTTCATTTTATAAATTTGTTTCTTCTGAGTATAATTTTGATTTCCTTAAATTTAAGATTAATGGAAATAAATTAGCAGAGTGGTCAGGAATTGATACTGCCTGGAGTTTTGTTTCATTTCCAGTAACTATTGGTAATAATACATTTAAATGGGAGTATGAAAAAGATGCTTCCTGGAGTGACGGTCAAGATGGGGCTTGGATTGATTATATTGTTTTTCCGCCAATTAATATTAGTCAAACTTCATTACTAGATTATAAGTTAGAAATTAATATTTTCCCAAATCCTACTAAGGGAATATTTAATATTAGTTTTAATGATGAAGAATGTCATACTATTGAAATTTCTGATGTAAATGGCAGAAAAATTGATGTCCTTAAAAGTTCAAATATTAATAACCAGTTTGATATGGTTAATTATCCTTCTGGGACATATATTATTACTATTCTGCCAGAAAACATTATCTATCAAATAGTAAAACAATAGTGTCAAAAATTCTTGCTATAGATTATGGTAGCAAAAGGGTAGGTGTTGCGATTACTGATTCTCTTAAAATGATTGCAAGTGGTTTATCTACAGTTTCTACAAATGAGGTGTATTCATTTCTTGATAATATTATTAGTAAAGAGAATATCTCTCACATTGTAGTTGGTTTACCTAAAAATTTAGATAATTCTAATACTGATATTACTTATGATGTAGATGTATTTATTAATAAATTAAATCAGCTATATACTAGTATTGTAATTGATAGTATAGATGAGAGGTTTACATCTTCTATGGCAAAGAAAACTATTCTTAACTCAGGGGTAAATAAGAAAAGGAGAGCTAATAAGGCGCTGGTTGATCAAGTTAGTGCTACTATTATATTACAAAGTTATTTACAAAAGCTAAACAGTTAATTTAGGTTTTAAAAATTTACCTGTATAAGATGTTTTTTCTTTAATTATATCTTCTGGGGTTCCGCTGAACAACACCTCACCACCTTTATTTCCGCCTTCTGGTCCTAAGTCAATTATCCAATCTGCACACTTTATAACATCTAAATTATGCTCTATGCATATAATAGAGTGTCCTCTTTCAATTAATGAATAAAAGGACTTTAGTAGTTTATTGATATCATTGAAATGAAGACCTGTGGTTGGTTCGTCAAAAATGAATAACATCTTATTTTGTGTATTTCCCTTAGATAGGAATGATGCAATTTTTGTTCTTTGTGCCTCTCCACCACTTAGAGTATTAGATGATTGGCCAAGTTTAATATAGCCTAGCCCTACATCTTTTAATGGTTGAATTTTATTTGCTATTATTTTTTTATCATTTTTTATAAAAAAATCAATTGCTTGATTGACTGACATTGCAAGTATATCTGCGATATTATTCTCAGAAAATTTAATTTCTAATATTTCTTTTTTGAATCTTTTTCCATCACATTCTTCACATTTTAAATGGACATCTGCCATAAATTGCATCTCTACTCTTATTTCACCTTCACCCTTACATTCTTCACATCTACCGCCATCAACATTAAATGAAAACATTCCAGTTTTGTATTTTCTTGCTTTAGATAAAGATTGATTTGCAAATAATGTTCTAATATCATCATAAGCTTTTATGTAAGTTATTGGGTTAGATCTAGAAGATTTTCCAAGAGGATTTTGATTAATAAATTCTAGTTTTTTAATATTATCTACTGTAATTTTTATGTCTTTGTAATTGTTGTCTTCTTTTTCATAGAATCCAAGTTTATTGTTAATTGCAGGCTTCAATACTTCTTTTATAAGAGATGACTTTCCTGATCCACTTACACCAGTTATTAGAGTTAAACAATTTAGAGGAAGTTTAACATTAATATTATTAAGATTATTCTTTTTAACACCAGACATTTGAATGTAATCAGACCATTTTCTTCTATTGATAGGTATTTCTATTTTTAGCTGATTAGTAAGATATTGTGTTGTTAAACTATTTTTTTCTTTAAATAAATTTTTTACATCTCCATTATAAACAACATTGCCTCCATGCACTCCTGCTCTTGGCCCAATATCTACAATGTAATCTGAGTTTAGCATGATTTCTTCGTCATGTTCAACGACAATAACAGTATTTCCAATATCTCTTAAGTTTTTTAATATTTTAATTAATTTTTTTGTGTCTTTTGGGTGTAGGCCTATACTTGGTTCGTCTAATATATACATCGCTCCAACTAAAGAACTCCCTAGAGAGGTTGCTAAACTTATTCTTTGAGATTCACCACCAGAAAGTGTTTTAGATTTTCGATTTAAACTTAGATATTCTAATCCCACATCATTTAAATAGCTTAGACGATTAATAATTTCTTCTATAATTCTTTTCGCTATAATTTTTTCATTTTTGGTTAATTTTAGTTCCAAAAAAAATTGTAATGCTTCTTTTATATAAAGTTCACTAATATTACTAATGTTTTTCCCTCCTATTTTGATATAATTTGTTTCTCTTCTTAATCTTGACCCATTACATTCGTCACAACTTGTTTTACCTCTATACCTTGCAATAAGTACTCTAGCTTGGATCTTATATTTATTTGCTTCAAGCATATCAAAGAATTGATTAATTCCTTTACATTTTTTCTTTCCATTCCATAAAATTCCTTTTTCTTTATCAGATAAGTCCTTGTATGGTCTATGGATAGGAAAATTAAATTTTGCTGAGTTTTTAATAAATTTGTCTTTCCATCTTGATAACTTTAACCCTGACCATGGTGTTACAGCGCCTTCAAATAGTGATATAGTATCATCTTTTATTACTTTTTCTTTATCAATACCTAATATGCTTCCATATCCTTCACATTTTTGACATGCTCCATATGGATTATTAAATGAGAAGAGCTCAGGTGTAGGAATAAGAAATTTTACTCCATCTAATTCAAAGTTATTCGAAAAATTCTTGTTTTTATTATTTATATTAATGGTGCAATAACCTTTTCCTTCAAATAATGCAGTCTCTATAGAGTCAGTGATTCGATTATTATCAATATTTTTTTCTAAATAGATTCTATCAATTACTGTGTATATAATTTCTTTATTAATAAGTTTAGTATTAACAGCTATAATTTTGAGTATTTGACCCTGAATCATTACTCTGGAGAATCCATTTTTTTTAAGTCTTTCTAATAAATCAAGATTATTTTCATGAGTATGTTTTGATTTTGCAAGTATATATACTGTCTCACCTAGCTTTTGTTGTGAGATATAGGTGCTAATATCTTTAACCTTATCAATTGTTACGATATTATTTGAAATCGGTGAATATGTTGTTCCAATTCTTGCAAATAGTAATTTAAGATAATCGTATATCTCAGTGCTTGTACCTACAGTTGATCTTGGGTTTTTTGTAATTGTTTTTTGTTCAATTGCTATTGCAGGGCATATTCCTGTTATTTCATCTACATCAGGTTTTTGTATTTTCCCTAGAAATTGTCTAGCATAGGATGATAAGCTCTCGATATATCTTCTTTGACCTTCAGCAAATAGTGTGTCAAATGCTAAGGTTGATTTTCCAGAGCCAGAAACACCTGATATTACCGTTATTTTATTCTTTTTTAACGATAAAGAAATGTTTTTTAGATTATGCTGTCTTGCACCTATTATATGAATATTATCTAGTGTGTTTGATTTTCTTATACTCATTTATTTTCATTGAATTTTGCAAAAATAAACAATATGATTTGTATAATTTCTAAACTTTATCTATATTTGGACTCTAAATACAGTTTAACACAAACTATCAGCTTATAGCATATACATCTACTTAAAAATTTTATTAACTAAATTAAAGTAGTATGCTATTAAGTAATTTTCCAGACCAGGAATTAGTAAAAAAATATATTAATGGAGATAACTTCTCTTTTGAGATTTTATTAAATAGACATAAAAATAGAGTTTTTGCTTTTATTATGTCAAAGATTAAAAATAAGGATATCAGTGAAGATATTTTTCAAGACACCTATGTAAAGGTTGTTAATTCATTACAAAAGGGTAAATACAATGAAGAGGGTAAGTTTTTGCCCTGGGTAATGAGAATAGCTCACAACTTAGTCATTGATCATTTTAGAAAACAGAAAAAGATGCATATGATTAGATCAAATAGTGAATTTGATATTTTTGATGTTATTAAAGATAATGAAATAAATATTGATGAAAAGCTAATAAAGGATCAAGTATTTCATGATCTAAAATCATTAATAGAACTCTTACCTGTTGATCAAAAAGAAGTATTAAAAATGAGATATTTTGAAGAATTAAGTTTTAAAAAGATTGCTCAAATAATAGATGTGTCAATTAATACTGCTCTAGGAAGAATGCGTTATGCTTTAATCAACTTAAGAGGATTAAGTCAAAAGCATCACATTGATTTACATATATAGTATAAGCTATATAATATTTAATTAATTTTTACGTTTTGTATATATTAATCAATAATATATATATGGGTAAAAATTTTACTAAGAGAGATAAAAAACAAAAAATTCATAAAACAAAAGCATCAATTGAGAGTTTGTCGACTGTAACTCCCTCTCTTAAAACAATAGAATTTATTTTATCATATTCTAAATCAACTAAATCAATTTTAGATAATAAATTTCTAGTATCATTAAATTAGATATTTGACTAATTTTAGATGCAGATAGTTTATTAGCTTTTGTTAATAATTAGCACTGTTATTACTTGATGTTTACTGTATATTTTTAGAAATTTGTATAAAAATATATTTATGAGTGATAAAGAAAAAGCTGCAAAGCTTAAAGTATTAGAACTTACTTTAGGAAAATTAGAGAAATCTTATGGAAAAGGAATAGTAATGAAGTTAGGTGATAAGGTTACCGAAGATATTGATGTTATACCATCTGGATCTATTGGTCTTGATTTAGCTTTAGGTGTAGGAGGTTATCCTAGAGGGAGGGTGATTGAGATATACGGCCCAGAATCATCAGGAAAAACTACTTTAACTATTCATGCAATTGCAGAAGTTCAGAAACAAGGCGGTATTGCTGCATTTATTGATGCTGAACATGCATTTGATTCTGCTTATGCCTTATCATTGGGAGTAGATATTGATAATCTTCTAATATCTCAACCAGATAATGGAGAACAGGCTTTAGAGATTACTGACCATTTAATTAGCTCTGGAGCTATAGATTTAGTTGTTATTGATTCTGTAGCTGCATTAACTCCAAAATCAGAAATTGAGGGTGAAATGGGAGACTCAAAGATGGGCTTACATGCTCGTTTGATGTCACAAGCTCTCAGAAAGTTAACTGCTACTATCAGTAAGACTGGCTGTACTTGTATGTTTATAAATCAAATTAGAATGAAGATTGGTGTGATGTTTGGTAATCCTGAAACAACTACTGGTGGTAATGCGTTAAAATTTTATTCTTCAATAAGGCTAGATATAAGAAGAATAGGTGCAATTAAAAATGGTGAAGATGTTACAGGAAATAGGACAAGAGTAAAAGTTGTTAAAAATAAAGTTGCCCCTCCATTTAAGAAAGTAGAATTTGATATTATGTTTGGTAAAGGTATCTCAAGATCTGGTGAGGTTTTAGATAAAGCTGTTGATTTAGATATAGTTAATAAGAGTGGTTCGTGGTTCAGTTATAATGACACTAAGCTTGGACAAGGAAGAGATGCTGTGAAACAAATGATTTCAGATAATCCTGAGTTATGTGTTGAGATTGAGGATAAAATAAAGGAATTATCTTCATAAAGATATTTTATGAGGATATCGTTATTATCTGTTTTTTTGTTTTTTATTTCATGTAATCTAGCTAAAAATGAAGATAATATTGAAAGATCACAAATTAGTTTGCTTTCTGAAAAAATAAACAAGAATCCTTCTAATACAGATTATTTGCTAGAAAGAGCTATTTATAATTTAGATAAACATAAGTATGAATCGGCTCTTTTTGATTTAAAGCAGTGTTTGTTAATTGATTCCTTAAATAGTAAATTTAATTATTTAGCATCTCAAGCATATTTTGAAATATCAAAGCATGACAAGACAAAATCTGAATATGGAAAACTTGCATTACAATGCATAAGAGAATCTATAAATAGTGATCAAACAAATTATTTAGCTCTTGCATTGCATGGAGAAATTAATATAGCTTATGCAAGATATAAGGAAGCTATAGATTTATTTAATAGATCTCTTGAAATAGAATATAATCAATTTCAGATTCATCATTTAATGGGGTATGCTTTTAAACAGTTAAATCAACATGATATTGCTATAAATTGTTTTCAAAATAGTATTAATATTAATCCTAGTTATATTCAATCATATATAGAAATTGGTCTTATATATCAACTCAGAAATGATACCTTAACAGAGATTTATTACAATAATGTGTTGGATATTGATTCATCAGATATTATAACATTATATAATCTTGCATTATATTATCAAGATAATCAGCTTTATAATAAAGCTCTTGTGACATACAATAAATTGCTTGTATTCGATGCCTTTAATACAAATACTCATTTTAATATTGGGTTCATTCATATGGAACTAAAATTGTTTAATGTTGCTGTAAATAATTTTGCAGACGCTATCTATTCTAATTCAGTTTTTTATCAAGCTTATTACGCAAGGGGTGTCTGTTTTGAAACATTAGGTAATATTGCTCAAGCTGAGGTTGATTATCGTAGAGCAGTTGAAATTAAGCCAGATTATACTTATGCTATAGATGCATTAGAAGTATTAAATAATAATAATATTAAATATAAATAATTATGAATATTCAAGAATTAATCAATAATGATATTAAGAAGGCAATGCTTGCTCGTGAAGTAGACAAATTAGCTGCTCTAAGATCAGTTAAATCTGCTATTATACTTGAAGCGACTAAAGATGGAAGAAGTGAGATTCCAGATGAAGTTGCATTAAAGATAATTAATAGATTAGTTAAACAAAGGAGAGACTCTGCACAAATATATAATGAGCAAAACAGAAAAGATTTAGAAAAAGATGAGCTTGAACAGCTAAAACATCTTGAAGTTTACCTACCTAAGCAGCTTTCAAAGGATGAGGTTAAAGTGATTATTGATAAGATAATACTGGATTTAGGCGCTTTTTCACTTAAAGATATGGGTAGAGTAATGGGTTTGGCTACTAAAGAATTGAGCGGAAAAGCTGATGGTAAATTAATTTCTATTTTAGTTAGAGAAAAATTACAATAAATTATTTACCAGCTTATCTCCCAGTCTTTAAAATCAGCAGCTAGGCAATCTATTTTATAGTCTTTTCTTCCCCCAACTATTTCTTGAATTTTATTTTTGGCAGTATTTCTGATGCCATTTAAGCCATGTGTTAATTCTAGACTATTACCATTTTTAATCCCATTTCTGTAATTTGATTCATTATGCCAAATATGAAGATTCATCTGTGATAAGACTATGATTGCTCTAATTGTATTGGCGTCTAACGATCCGTTATTTTCATCTAATGTCAGTTGGATATCATTAATTATATCTTTAATTTCTTTAGAATATTCATTTTTATGCTTACTAATAAAAACTTCTTTTAATTGTGCAATTGATAATCTATCAATTAATTCACTCAGTGTTGGTAAATATTTTCTACTATTCATTTTAGGATTTATTTAAGGCTTAGTGCTAATTGTTTAAATGTTTCAGGGTGGTTCATAGCGAGATCAGCTAGTACTTTTCTATTGAGCTCTATTCCTTTTGAGTGTATTTGACCCATAAAGTTAGAATATGACATGCCGTGTAATCTTGCACCAGCATTAATTCGTTGAATCCATAATGCTCTAAATGTTCTTTTCTTATTTTTTCTATCTCTGTATGCATATAGCATACCTTTTTCAACAGCATTTTTTGCTACTGTATGTACATTTTTTCTTCTTCCAAAATATCCTTTGGCTGATTTTAGTATTTTTTTTCTTCTTGCTTTTGCAGCAACTGAATTAACTGATCTTGGCATTTTTTTTATTTTTTGGTAAATAGTGACTATATATCATAGTTCTTAATTAAGACTATTTATCTGGTTAATAACCTATTTTATATACATAATTGAGCTTTCACACTCTTTACATCAGAATCATGTACTAATCCTGTCTTTGTAAGGTTTCTCTTTTGTTTAGTCCCTTTCTTTGTCAAAATATGCGATTTGAATGCATGTTTTCTTTTTATTTTACCTGAGCCTGTAAGTTTAAATCTTTTTTTAGCTCCAGCTTTTGTTTTCATTTTTGGCATAACTTGTCTTTTAATTTTTCTTTTTTGGTGCAACAATCATTATCATTTTCTTTCCATCTAGTTTTGGCATATTTTCAACTATTCCGTAGTCTTCAAGTGCCTGTGCTAATCTTAATAATAATATTTCACCTTTATCTTTAAATATTATTGTTCTTCCTCTAAAAAAAACAAATGCTTTAACTTTAGCTCCCTCTTCTAAGAATTTTTTAGCATGTTTCAATTTAAAATCAAAATCATGTTCTCCAGTATTTGGACCAAATCTGAGCTCTTTTATTACAACTTTTTGTGCTTTTGATTTTATTGCCTTTTGCTTCTTTTTTTGATCATAAATAAATTTTTTATAATCAATTAATTTACATACTGGAGGCTCTGTGTTTGGTGAAATTTCAACTAAATCTAATGAGAATGATTTTGCAATGTTTATTGCTTCATCAATTGAAACTATTTTTGGCTCTACTTTATCACCAACAATTCTTACAAAAGCTGCAGTAATTTCTCTATTTGTTTTATGTTGTTTTTCAACTATAACTCGACCTCTATATCTTCTCTTTAATGTGATGTTTTTCTATTTAATTATTAAATGTTATTAATTCTGTAATTTCTTTTTTTACTATTTCTATAAATCTTTCTACCTCTATACTACCTATATTCTCTCCTCCATGCTTACGAATTGTTACCGTATTTTCTTCTTCTTCTCTTTCTCCGACAATGATAATATATGGTATTTTAGAGACTTCAGCATCTCTTATCTTTCTACTAGTAGTTTCTGCTCTTTTATCTATCGGGCCGCAAATATCGTAATTTTTTAGTAATTGAGTAATTTTTTCAGCATATTCATGATATTTCTCACTTATTGGTAAAATTATGAATTGTTCTGGACTTAGCCATAAAGGGAAGTTTCCTCCACAATGTTCAATTAAAACTGCCACAAATCGCTCCATAGAACCGAATGGAGCTCTATGTATCATGACAGGTCTATGTTTTTTGTTGTCCGCACCAGTGTACTCTAATTCAAATCTTTCAGGTAAGTTGTAATCTACTTGAATAGTTCCTAGTTGCCATTCTCTACCTAAAGCATCTTTCACCAGGAAATCTAGTTTTGGACCATAAAAGGCTGCTTCACCATATTCTACTACTGTTTCTAATCCTTGCTGTTTAGTAGTGTCAATAATTGCTTTCTCTGCTTTATCCCAATTTTCATCACTACCAATATATTTTTCTTTATTATTTGAATCTCTTAAAGATATTTGCGCAACATAATCCTTAAAATCAAATGTTTTAAAAACATATAATACCAGATTGATAACCTTTGTAAATTCTTCTACTATTTGGTCTGGTCGACAAAATATATGAGCATCATCCACTGTGAAACACCTTGCCCTTGTTAATCCATGTAATTCTCCTGATTGTTCGTAACGATAAACTGTGCCAAATTCAGCATATCTTATAGGTAAATCCTTGTATGATCTTGGAGAAGAATTATAAATTTCACAATGATGAGGACAGTTCATTGGTTTTAATAAGAATTCTTCATCTACATGAGGAGTTTTTATTGGTTGGAAGGAATCTTTGCCATATTTTTCATAATGACCAGAAGTAATATATAAGTCTTTATTACCTATATGAGGTGTAATTACTGGTAGATACCCAGCTTGTATTTGAGCTTTTTTCAGGAAGTTTTCTAATTTTTCTCTAAGAGCAGTTCCTTTTGGTAACCATAATGGCAGTCCTTGACCAACTTTCTGTGAGAAGGTAAAGAGCTCCATTTCTTTTCCTAGTTTTCTGTGGTCGCGTTTTTTTGCTTCCTCTAACATTTCTAGGTGTGCCGTAAGTTCCTTTTGCTTAGGGAAAGATATCCCATAAATACGTGTAAGTTGCTTACGATTTTCATCTCCTCTCCAGTAGGCACCAGCAATATTTAATAATTTGATGGCCTTAATTTTTCCAGAAGATGGGATATGTGGTCCTCTACATAAATCGGTAAAATTACCTTGGGTGTAGAAAGTAATACTTCCATCTTCCAATCCTTCTAATAATTCTAATTTGTACTCATCTCCTTTGTCTGTAAAGTATGCGATAGCATCTTTTTTAGAAATATCCTTTCTGTCGAAAGTCATTTTTTGAGAAGCCAATTCCTTCATTTTCTTCTCGATTTCAGGTAATTCATCTGAAGAAAGAACATGATCATCTAAATCAATATCATAATAGAAACCATTATCAATTGCAGGTCCTATACCCAGCTTAACACCAGGATAAAGTGTTTCCAAAGCTTCTGCCATAATATGAGCTGAAGAATGCCAAAAACTCATTTTCCCCTGCTTATCATTCCAAGTATGAAGAGTTAGAGTTGAGTCGGTTGTAATAGGACGATTTGCATCCCACACTTCATCATTTATAGTAGCCGATAGCACATTTCGTGCTAATCCTTCTGAAATTCCCATAGCAATATCCATTGCTGAAGTTCCACTTTCTACTTTTTTTATACTTCCGTCTGGAAGAGTAATATTTATCATTTTATCTTCTAGTATTATAAGGTAGCAAATATAGTAATTAGATTAGAATATTACTTCTGTTTTTTTTTATGAAATTTAGGATCTCTATTTTTCTTTCAATTTCTTTGTTAGAATAATTAAAGCAGCTATTGTTATACCTAAAGGAAGCCAAATCTCTAAATTATCAGTTGCAACACCAATTGAAGTGCCAACTGCAACACCAATTGCTATCCAAAACCCTTGTTTTTTGTTTGTTATTTTCATTTTTTATTAATATATTTTTGAGATATCTATTTTTTTTAGATAATTATTAGATTCAGGACCTAAATTAAATATTAGATCAATAATTGAAAGGTTATTTATAAAGTTATTCTTTGTAGAAAAAACTTGATCATATTGAATTTTTTGATTAGTATTAAATAGATGTTGTCTAAGATCTTCTAATTCAGTTTTACTATTGTATTTTGCACTTAAATTCATACTTTTTTCTATTTGTAAGAATTCTAATATTAAGTGATGTGCTTTTATGTTAAAATCAAGTAAATATTTTTCTTTTTTATGATAAATAATATAAAGTTCATGCATATAATATTCAAAAAAAGGGGATGAATTATAACTTGATTTAATTGTATTCCAATGTATTTTTTGCCAAGGTTCTGTATAACAAATTTGAATATCTTTCATTAATGTCTTAGAGCTCGATTTTCTAACTTTAGGAATTGATAGTGTTAATAGGCCATTAGAAGTGTAAATTGAACATCTATTTCTAATTGTTTGTTTTGTAAAATGCTCATATTGTTCAATAATACTATTAGGGTACTTAATCAGTATAGAGTAGTATGATGTTGGAGCTAGATAAGCAGAAGGAAGTAAATAATTTTTATTTAACACTAGTAAATAATCGATTCCATCTGATTTTATTTAATCCTTTAGCATTGGTATCCCAACTCATCCAAACAAAAAGGGCTTTACCAACTATATGATCTTCTGGAACAAACCCCCACATCCTAGAATCAGCAGAGTTATGTCTATTATCACCCATCATCCAATAATAGTTCATTTGAAATGTATACTCTGAAGTTAATATATCATTAATAAAGATTCCTTCATCATTTTCTTTTAAAGTATTAGATTCATATCTCTCAATAATCTCTCTGTAGATAGCTATGTTTTTAGTATTTAATTTGATAGTTGAGCCTCTTTTTGGTATTGTAATAGGACCAAAGTTGTCTATGTTCCAATCAGTAGATTTGTTATTTGGGAAAGTGTATTCTAAATTTATTTTTGTAGTATCTATATTTCTTTCTACCGAGGTTACATTATTAAATTTTTGAATTTCTTTACTGCTGTATTCAGTTAGAAAAATAGAATATTCATTATTTCCTGACCTATAGATGTCATTTTTGGTGATATCAAATTTATTATATAATATCTTGGGATTAAGGCCACTTCCTTTAGTTTTAACTTTATATATAAATTGTTTTTTCATACCAATCGGCTCTTCTTGTGGTAGTTTATTCACATTTAGGACCCCATTAATGACTTCAATCTTATCACCTGGAATTCCAACACACCTTTTAACATAATTTTCTTTTTTGTCAACTGGTCGATCTAATTTTTCTGCAGGCCAGTTAAATACTACACAGTCATTTCTTTCAACATCACCTAACCCTTTCATGCGGTGATATGATAATTTTATAGCTTCAGAATATGATTTTTTGTTTTTTGTAAAAGGTAGGGTGTGATGAACTAGAGGAAAAGCAATTGGTGTTATTGGAACTCTTGGACCATAACTTGTTTTACTTACAAATAGAAAGTCTCCAATCAACATGGATTTTTCCATAGATGATGTTGGAATAGTATAAGCCTCAATTAAAAATGTTCTTAATATAGTTGCAGCAATAACTGCAAATATTATTGCATTATTCCAACTTTTTAATTCTTTATAAGCAATAGAGAACCCTTTACGAATAAAACCAAAAATATGTATAAGAACTGCTACTGCTATAATCTTAAAAGTTATGCTTGCAGAGTATAACACAATCAATAAACCAACAATCATGAATGTAGAGATTATAACGTGTGTTAAACGGACTATTTTTGGATCTTCTTTTTCAGCTTCTTTTTTCTTTTTCTTTTTTTTCTTCCAAAATTGCCAACTAATTGTTTCAAAGAAAATTACATCTGCTATTAATAATGGAATAAAGTATAACCATTCTCCATTAATTAGATATATAAAAATAGACCAGATTAATGTAAAAAGAAGGAATAATATAATTTTAAGAAATTTTCTAGATATGTTTTTCATATTTTTTTATAGAAGAAGAGTTAAAATTAAAGTGGGTATAGTCATTTAAATAACATTTTACACATATTTTATTTATCATCTTAAAAGAACGAATAAAATAAATAATTATTATCATTAGTTATGTTTTAAAAGATCTTGCATGCTAAACACCCCTTTTTTATCTAAAATCCATTCAGCAGCTATTATTGCTCCTAATGCAAAACCATCTCTTGTTTTAGCTCTATGAATAATTTCAATATCATCAATTTTTGATGAATAGTTGATTTTATGAGTTCCTATTTCATCAGATATTCTTTTAGAGTTAATTGGTATTTCCTCCATAAGTATATCTTTTAGATCATTGTAAAGTGAAATGGCTGTTCCACTTGGTGAATCTAATTTATTTAAATGATGTGTTTCTTCTATTGAGCCAATATACCCCCCCCCTTTTATTAATTTAGCTAGCTTTTTATTTAGTTGAAAGAAAATATTCATTCCTAAACTAAAGTTTGAGGCATATAGAAATGCTCCTTTTTGTTCTAAACACATATTTCTGACTTCCTCTAATCTTCCCAACCAATTAGTTGTTCCTGATATTATAGCAGTTTCATTTTTAATAGCATATGAGATGTTATCAAAAGCAACATTAGGCAAGCTAAAATCAATAGCAACATCGACATTAGATAAATTACATTTTGTAGCAGGTTGTTTAGAATTTGATATTACAACGATAGAATGTCCCCTTTCTATTGCTAGTCTAGAAATTAATTTTCCCATTCTACCGTTACCGAAAATTGCTATATTCATATAATTATAATTTAATATTTAAAGCCATACCAGCATGGTGAGTATCTATCATTTTTACAGGTTCAATTTGTATTGATAAATTTTCATTTACTTCATATTCGAAAAGATGAGCATTAACCGAAGCATCAATAATATTCAATAAATATGTCAGACTAAATAACATAACAGATATTTCTCGATTTCTTTTATAATAATCTTTTAATATTATGAGTTCACTATTTGTATAATTTAGATTGTCGTTGTGACCATTCATTCTATTCAAGTATGTGTTTTTATACATTTTATATTGGTCATTGTTGTCATTAATGTAGTATGCAGATGTAATAAGAGCAGAATATATAATTGGAATTTTCCAATATTTTTCAGTATAAAATTGACCAACTCCAGGAACTATTGATAAAATTGCAGCTTTTTTTGGGGATTTTTGCTTTATTTGAGCATAGATGTTATTAGTAGTAAATAGTAAAATAACAACCGTAGTAATAATTCCCTTTAATATATTCAATGTTTATTATTAATTTTATTAAAAATGGATGTTAGTTCATCATCATCCAAAAATGGAATAATTATTTTCCCATTACCCTTCTTATTCTTAGTCAATTGTATTTTTTTATCTAAGTTTTTTGATAGATCAAATAGCATTTTTTGATGAGAAAATAGCAAGATTTCATTAGTGTTATCTTGTTTTCTTTTGCTGGTGTAATTATAATTATGTTCTGCAAAATCTTTTACTATTTGTTCAACTTCTCTCACAGAAAATCCATTTTCTACTATATCATTATAAATATTTAATTGCTTTGTAGTATCCTTAATGTTAATTAATGCTCTTGCATGACCAACGCTAATTTTTTGTCTTTTTAAACCATTTTGAATCTCTAAGGGGAGTTTAAGTAGTCTTAAAAAATTAGTAATTGTTGATCTTTGTTTTCCTAGTTTATTTCCGCATTCTTCTTGTGTAAGATTACATTCTTTAATTAATCTTTGGAATGAAATTGCAATTTCTATAGGATTTAAATCTTCTCTCTGTATATTCTCAACAAGCGCCATTTCTAGCATTTGCTCGTCATTTGCAATTCTAATATAGGCTGGAATTGTTTTAAGATTAAGCGTCTTAGATGCTTTAAATCGTCTTTCTCCAGATATTAGTTGATATTTACTATATCCTAATTTTCTAACAGTAATTGGCTGAATGATACCTAATTCTTTAATAGATTCAGAGAGTTCATAAATTTTATCTTCATCAAAGTTGACTCTTGGTTGAAAAGGATTAATTTGAATTTCATCTAAAGAAATTTCATTGATTGTGGCTACAAGTTTAGATTCTTCATCTTTATTATTGGTGATATCAGTTCTAGGATTTCTTAGTATAGCTGACAATCCTCTTCCTAAGGCATTTCTCCTATTACTCATCATTTAAAGTTGTTTCTTCTAATAATTCAAGCTCATTTTTATTAATTATTTCATTAGCAAGATTTAAATAATTGATTGCTCCTTTACTTGAAGCATCATGAATAATTATAGTCTCTCCAAATGATGGGGATTCTCCAAGTCTGACATTTCTATGAATAATAGTTTTAAATACCATATCTTGGAAATGTGCTTTAACCTCTTCTACAACTTGGTTAGATAATCTTAGTCTAGTATCATACATAGTTAATAGTAATCCTTCAATTACAAGTTGGTTATTTAATCTTTGTTGAATGATTTTAATTGTATTTAATAATTTTCCAAGACCTTCTAAGGCAAAATACTCGCATTGAATTGGTACAATGATAGAATCAGAAACTGCTAATGCATTTAAAGTTAAAATACCTAGTGAAGGAGCACAGTCAATGATTATATAATCATAATTATCTTTTACTTCAGATATAGATTTTTTAAGGCAATATTCTCTTTCTTTAATGTCAACTAATTCTATCTCAGCAGCTACTAGGTCAATATTAGATGGAATTAGGTCTAAGTTAGGACTAGAAGTATTAAGTATTGATTTACTTGCAGGAATATTTCCTAATAAACAATCATATATACTGTTTTTAATTTCATTATGATCAAAGCCAACACCAGATGTGGTATTTGCTTGAGGATCACAGTCAATTAAGAGAACTTTTTTTTCAAGAACACCAAGGCATGCTGATAAATTAATTGCAGTAGTTGTTTTTCCAACTCCACCTTTTTGATTTGCAATAGCAATTATTTTTGTCATACAGATTATATAAAGTATTTCAAGGCTTAAAAATACAACTCATAGCAACATTCTGTAAAAAAAATACATATTAAATTATCAACAAAATAAATAAATTGTTGAAAAAAGTAAAGAAAAGAAAAGTTTAATTAGTTGTTAGCTTAGGTCTTCAAGATCTACTTCTGTAAAGTTTGACTTTGAATCATCTTTATTATCGTCTTTGGCTATTTCAGTTTTTTCTTTATGATGTGTATTTGAGATAATTTCTTCACCTTTTTCTTTAATTATAAATTCACTTACTTGAGATAAGGCAGTTTTAAAGCTTGTAAAATCTTCTTTATATAGATAGATTTTGTGTTTTTTGTAGAAAGGGGAGCCATCTTCATTATAATCTCTTTTACTTTCAGTTATAGTAAGGTAATAGTCATTTGCTCTTGTAGATCTGACATCAAAGAAATATGTTCTTCTACCAGATCTAACAGATTTTGAGAAAATTTCTTCTATTACTTTTTTTGTTGTCATTATTGTTGTAATAATAATTCTAACAAATATAATAAAATATTAATTACTTGATTGATTTACATGTATTTGGCTATAAAAACCTTTATCTTTTATCAATGTTTTATGAGTTCCTTTTTCAATTACGGAACCTTTGTCAATAACAATTATATTGTCTGATTTTTCTAATGTTGCTACACGATGACTTATTATTATTGTTGTCTTATCTTTTGTTTCTTTCCTGAGATTTTTAAGTATTTTTTGTTCTTTAGTTGCATCTATTGCTGATAAACAATCATCAAAAATATAAATTTTTGGTTTCTTGAAAAATACACGAGCAATTGCTAATCTTTGTCTTTGTCCACCTGAAAGTTGAACGCCTCTTTCTCCAATTATTGTATTAAATTTATCTGGAAAGGAATTTATTTCATCAAGAATTTCAGCTTTTCCTGCTGCTATTTCAATTTCTTTTTCACTACATATATCATTTGCAAATGCAATATTTTCTTTTATGGTTCCTGAAAAAAGATAACCATCCTGAGGTATATATCCAATTGATGATCTTAGATTATTAAGATTATAAGATCTTATATCTTGTTTATTTATTTCAATAGTACCATTACTGACATCATATAATCTACATATAAGATTTGCAATTGATGTCTTTCCAGAACCTGTTTTTCCAAATATTCCTATTTGTTTTCCTTCAAGAATGTTAAAGTTGATATTATTAAGTGCTTTGATATCTGTATCATTATATATTAGAGAGACATTATTAAATTCTATATTTCCAACAACAGGTGTTTTAGATACATTTCTATTCTGAATATCAGCTTTGATATATAAAAACTCATTAATTCTTTCTTGAGATGCAGCAGCTCTCTGTATTAGTGAGGTAACCCATCCCACTGATGCGACAGGCCAAGCTAGCATATTAACATATATTATAAATTCTGCAATATTACCGGTAGTAATATTTCCCTTAAATACTTCAAGACCTCCAATATATATTATTAAAACAGTACTTATTCCAATTAAGGTTATTATTAAAGGAATAAATATTGCTTCTATTTTAATTAATTCTATTTGACGTTGTGTGTATTTTTTACAACTTTGATAAAATAGGTTTAATGAGTTTTCTTCATTTGTGAAAGATTTAATTATTCTAATACCAGAAAATGCTTCTTGACTAATCGAAGTAATTGTAGATAATTGAGCTTGAACCTTTTCACTCTTTTTATTAATTTTAGTACTTACAAAGTAGACTGATATTGCAAGTAGTGGTAACGGAAAAAGCACATAGACTGTAAGTGTTAAACTCACACAACACATTTTGTATATAACAAGAGAAAATAATATTGATAAGTTAATTGTGTACATAATAGCAGGTCCTAGGTACATTCTAACTTTAGAAATATCTTCTGTTATTCTATTCATTAGATCACCTGTTTTGTTTTTTTTATAAAACCCTATACTTAATTTTTGATATTGATCAAAAACTTCATTTTTCAAATCATATTCAATTTTCCTTGACATAACAATTACCGTTTGTCTTGTGAGGTATAGAAATATCCCTTTTAGAATGGCAAATAAAACAATAAGACAGCCGTATTTTAATAGTATGAAACTAATGTTTTCGTGTTCTTTGGTGTCAAATTTTTCTAATAGGCTATCTAAAGCACTTCTAACAAACTCAGCTGGATATATAGCGAAAATGTTAGTTATAAAAATAAAACACACACCTAAAAGAAGAGTACTTCTATAATTCCATAAAAATTTATTTAGATATTTTAAGTGTTGCATTAAAAAATGATTAAGTGCTTTTTGTGAAAGCACAAAAATAATAAGTAAATTTGCGCTCAAATATAAATTGTATTAATAATATTATATTATATTTTATCTATCTAGTAATCTTTAATTTTAAAATTAAATAATTATGACAGAATCCAATTTAAATCAGCATAAATCAACTAAAATCCTTAAAAAGATGGATGTGTTAGAGCATGAACAAGTTGTTTTTTGTCAAGATAAAGAGACAGGTTTAAAAGCAATTATTGCGATTCATGATTCAACTCTAGGCCCTGCACTTGGTGGAACTAGAATGTGGAATTATGATTCAGAGGAAGAGGCTTTAGATGATGTGTTACGTTTATCAAGAGGAATGTCATTTAAAGCTGCAATATCTGGGCTAGAACTTGGAGGGGGGAAAGCTGTAATAATTGGAGATGCTTCAGTGGATAAAACAGAGCAACTTATGCGAAGATTTGGTCAGTTTGTAGATACGCTTTCAGGTAAATATATTACAGCTGAAGATGTTGGCATGAGCACAAAGGATATGGAGTATGTAAGGATGGAAACTAAACATGTTACTGGAACACCAAAAAGCATGGGTGGAAGTGGAGATCCTTCTCCTGTCACTGCATATGGGGTTTATATGGGTATGAAGGCCTCAGCAAATTTTTTATGGGGAAGTGATAAGTTAGAAGATAAAAAAATTCTTGTTCAAGGAGTTGGTCATGTTGGAGAGCATTTAGTTAAATATCTTTTTGAAGAAAATGCTGATATTTTTATTAGTGATATAGATGCTGATAAATTAAAGATAGTTGAAGAAAAATATAATGCTGAGATTATTGATAATAATAATATTTTAGATTTTAATATGGATATTTATGCTCCTTGTGCTCTTGGCGCAACATTAAACACTAGTAGTATAGATAAATTGAAATGTTCAATTGTTTGTGGAGCTGCTAATAATCAGTTAGAAGTTGAAGAAAGAGATTCATTACATTTAAAAAGAAGAAATATTATTTTTGCTCCTGATTTTCTAGTCAATTCGGGCGGATTAATTAATGTATATTCTGAAATAAAAGGATATAGTAGAGAAACGTCATTAGATTATACTAAAAAGATATATGAGACCACTCTGGATATTTTAAATAAATCTAGAGATGAGGGTATTACCAGTTACTCAGCTGCTCTAAATATAGCCAAAAAGAGAATTTCTGATAAAAAGAATAATTAGAACATGATTAGTAGAAGGCATATAAGATTAAAAGTAATGCAATCTTTGTATGCTTTTAGATCTCAGAATGAGAGAGATGTACTTAAGGGAGAACGTGATATGCTAAAGCATATAGAAGATATTTCAGAGCTTCATTTAGTTATTATAGGCTTTTTAGTATCTCTTATCAATCATGCTGAAGCATTTTATGAAGAAGGCAAGAAGAAACATTTACCAACACAGGAAGATATTAATCCTAATATAAAGTTTATAAATAATTTATTTGTAAAAATTATTTTTGATAATAAAGGATTAATTAAACAGAGTACAAAGGCATCTGCTTTCTGGCATGATAATGATCATGATATAGTTCGTAAGATTTTTATGGATATATTAAAAAGTGATGAATATAATGATTACTTAAGTAAGAATGAAAATAATATTGAGACAGATATAAAATTCTTTAATAATCTATTAAACAACTTTATTTTAAATAATAGGATACTTCATCATATACTTGAAGAAAGGAGTATTTATTGGATTGATGATTTACCTTTTGTAGCAACAATTATAATTGGTAATTTTAAACTTAAAAAAGTTATTCTTCCAAAAACTGTATTTAAAAATAATATTGACAAGAAATTTGCTCTTAGTTTATTTCAATTAACTATTAATAATGATCAAGAATATGAAAAGATCATTGTGAAAAAAGCAAAAAATTGGGACATAGAAAGAATTGCAATAATGGATCAGATTTTAATCAAGATGGCATTTTGCGAGATTCTTAATATGCCTGAGTTACCAATTAATGTTTCCTTAGATGAATACATAGAAATATCAAAATATTATAGTACCAACAAAAGTAAGATGTTTGTAAATGGGCTGCTTGATAGTGCAGTAACTGATTTTAAGAATGATAATAAGATAAATAAAGTTGGTAGAGGTTTAATGTAATTTATTAATTTTGAAGAAAAAAATGAGAAATAGATTATTTAATTTTAGTTGTAAAATGTTTGTTTGTTCTTTGCTATTTACATTTATTGTATCATCATGTAATGATGCTGTTAAGCAAGTGCAATCAGATAGATTAAGTACAGATTTAGTGAAGAATAATCAATCTTTAAATAAAGCTACTGAAGAAACTAGTCAGGCGGTTATTGAGATTGTTAATCCAGACTATGATTTTGGAGAGATTAATCAAGGTGAATCTATTAGTCATAACTATAAAATTAAAAATATTGGAAGTGAAGATTTAATTATTAGTTCTGCAAAAGGAAGTTGTGGCTGTACAGTTCCTGAGTGGCCAAAAAATCCAATTAAAGCTGGTGAAGAAGCTAATGTAAAAGTGACTTTCAATAGCAAGGGTAAAACAGGAAATCAAAGTAAACGAGTTACCTTATTAACTAATGCAATTCCTAATGTTAAGATATTAACAATAAAAGGAAAAGTAATTATAAAAGATGAAAAATAATTTAATATGATTTTATTACAAGCTTCACTAGGAGAAGGCTCTCAATCGCTAATAATGTTTGGTTTAATTTTTGCTGTCATGTATTTTTTCATGATTCGTCCACAGATTAAAAAGCAAAAGAAAGAAAATCAATTTAGAACTTCATTAAAAAAGAATGATAAGGTAATAACAATTGGTGGAATTAATGGCAAGATAATTGAGCTCGGAAATACATCTGTTGTTATAGAAGTTCACGGTGGAAGTAAATTAAAAATTCAAAGAACAGCTATCTCTATGAATTCAGGAGGGGAGTTAGCAGATAAGAAGTAGCAGGATTATAACCCAACACTCTATTTACATGATTACAGCAAGCTTTAAAACTAAAATTTGCTCCGCTTTTTGCACCGTTAATCAATCTACTGAAACAAACTTAAAAAATTAATTGGATTTTCTCTTTTGGTAATTATCTTTTAAAATAATTTTTATTGTAATAATAGTTTTTTCATTGAAATTCTATTATTTATTTTTCTTTTGAGCCAACAAACCTTTAATGAAATAAAAGATGGATGAATAACCAAAGAGCATTAACAATGATATATAAGATATTAAAGGGATGTTATTAGAACTACAAGTAGATACATCATTAATGCACGCAACACCATCTAATATCCAAACTACAAAGACAATTAGAGCAAGAGTAAATAAAATAGCAGCAGTTTTATACAAACTACTAGAAGATCTGCTATTTACAGTCAAAGGGTTTTGTGTTTCATACCAACTAACTGCATTACCATCTCTACAACTTTCACATTTGCAAGAATTCAGATCAATACCCATTTTTATAAGACGAGAGTGATATTCTTTAATTTTATCAGTCTGCAGAGTATCTTTGTATGTTACAAAGCTACTTTGAATTGGAAATGAAGCATAACTCACATTGATATGTGTTGTAAGTGTAATTAAAAGTAGAATCATCCTATTCATAAGGCAAAGAAAAGAAAATAAGAAAGAAGTGTTATGCTTAGCATAATAAAAGAAAAGTGTCGGGGTAGCAGGATTAAAACCTCTACCCTTTTCACTAGATTACAGTAAGCTTTAAAACTAAAATTTGCACCACTTTTTGCACCACTAACCAATCTACTAAATCAAAATTAAGAAATTAATTGGATTTTCAGATTATAGATTTATTTTTTAAAATATTTTCTTTCAATATAAAACGTGCCAAAAGGTATAACAGAAGCAAACAATACAATTGTAAAATCTTTAGTATTCCAATCTTCTTCTTTTCTTAATAAATATGCTATTATAATATAGATTACAAATAATAATCCGTGAGGCATGCCTAATAGTTTTACATATCTGTCGTCATTTAATTGATATTTAAAATAAAGACCAATGGTCATTAACAAAATAAAAGATACTCCTTCTAAAAAGGCTACTATTCTAAAGAATAATTTCATACGACAAGCTTAAAAAATTAATTTGATTTTCTGAATACTGAGTTATTTTATAAAATATTATTACTGACCACCTAAACGAAAATCTAAAGATTGACCGCTCAAAAGTAAAATCAAAACTACAAACCAAATATATTAAACTTATTGAAGAATTAACTTCTTATTAACAACTCCATTATCTGTCTCTATTATTAAGCAGAAATTATAATAACTGTAAGATAATAAGATAGTAAATTATAAATCTCAAATATCGGAAAAGCGACCATAACAAATAATATTTAAACTTATAATTAATTAAGCCAGCTCCAATACTTACTATTGAATGGGGAATTGGAGACATAGCTCCCAAAACTATAAAAAAACCGCCCCATTTACGTAAATTAATAATATGCTGTTTTATTTTTCTCTCAACATGTTTGCTAATAGCTGGCCTCAAAGATATACGCATACCAATAAAGTAAGACACAGCCCCTCCTATATATGATACTGTTGCTATCGCAAATAAAAATAAAGAAGGGGAAGTTGATTTAGAGGACCACCATATAAATATTTCAGGAGGAATTAAACCTAAAAGTGATTCTGAAATTAAAAAACATAAGATAACCATTTTTGGAGAATATCTTTCCAGAATATTATGAATAAATAGATTAACATCTATTATAAAAAAATTAAAAGCCATTAATAATAACACAAAAATTACTATTATAAAAAAGGCTTGATAAGCAATCTTTTTTAAAAATGAATAAAACCCAGTTATTTTATAATATCGATTTACTAAACTGCATCTTTTTAAAGCATAATTTAAGATATCTTTCATGTTGTAAAGTTATTAAATACTTTTCTAAAAAAGCTCGAACTTAGGACCGAAAGATCCACGAAGAATAAACCTACTCAATAAGTAGGTTTTATTACTTTTGTGTCTATGAAAAGAATATTACTGCTACTTATTATATCACCTCTATTTTGTTTTTCTCAACATGATCATGATGAAGCAAACCATTCTCATGAAGATCATTCTCATAACAACGAATTCGCTATAGGGTTAGGGATCATCCCAGAACATGAAAATTCACTAGGGTTTCATGCTCATTACATAAAAGGTATTGCATTAAATAATAAAATAGGAGTAGGAATCTCGGTTGAAACGATATTAGATGATCATGCTCATCATTCATTATCATTAATTAGTTTATATCGTTTTGATTTTGGAATCACAATAGCTTATGCAGCAGGTATTCTTAGAGTATCAGAAGAAGAACATAATGAAGGGCATGATGACGGACATGAAGAAGAAACTGAATATCAGTTTGCACAACATGTTGAATTAGCATATGAAATACCTTTTGGAGAATTACATATTGGACCACAAATTGACATAGGTATAGAGCAAGAAGGTATTCATTATATGTTTGGAGTACATTTGGGAATTGACTTTTAAATATTTAACCGTAACAGCTTGCTGAAAAAGTTCGAAATAAGGACCGTAAGGTCCACTAAAAAAAAGTGCAAAAAAAATCCTAACTCTTTCGAATTAGGATTTTTCTTTATAGGGCGGCAACTACCTACTCTCCCAGATATCACTCTAGTACCATCGGCACAACCAGGCTTAACTTCTCTGTTCGAAATGGGAAGAGGTGGACCCTG
>Ga0209403_10000311_pt1 | contig 76086 bp, 70 predicted proteins | sample ArcticOcean_MG_C_8_FD_187440 | JGI IMG/M metagenome (GOLD analysis project Ga0209403, IMG submission 187440) | Marine microbial communities from western Arctic Ocean - ArcticOcean_MG_CB11_86 (SPAdes) (version 2) | ecosystem: Environmental > Aquatic > Marine > Oceanic | place: Arctic Ocean...
AGTGATACAATAAAATGACGGTATTACAATGATATAGGTATAGTACACGGGAGTGTTTGAGGTCGTTTGGAGCAGCTTGTATGTATTAAAGCATGTGATTGTGGTTCAGGGGGTCGGGGGTTCAAGTCCCCTCACTCGCCCCAATTTTCCTACTTTTTAATTCAGCGGTACTGCGGCGGCGACCCCACCCGCTGGATGTCCGAGCCTGGCGGCTAGACCTCTTCGTAGCGATCGTGATGGCGTATCCATGCCATGGGCCAGGGCAAATCCGCCTCGCCCCGGCCTTCAGGCACGAGATCGAGAAAATTATACGTGCCAATGAGAGCGTCGAGCCCGCGTCCGTAGCAGGAATAAGTGTGGTAAATCGCGCCGGTCTCATATTTCAGGAAGACACTGGCGCCGGGCGCCTCTTCGCTCGGAAACTTGTTTGGCCGAAAATTGTAGAAGACCTCGCCCGTCGCCATTTCGTCCTCGGTAAACGAAGCCTGATAATCGTAATTGAAATCGCTGCCGAAGGACGACACCCATTTGAAGGACCAGACCATACGCGCCTTGAACGCGTCGATCTCGGTAAGCGGCGCCCGTGAGGCGGCGAGCAAGGTCACGTCCCGGTTCGCCAGATGCACAACGCTGCTGTCGATATGATCGCACAGGAACGAACAGCTCGGACAGCCTTCAGCCCAACTGGGGCCGAATATGAAATGATAAACGATCAATTGGCTGCGGCCGGCGAATAGGTCGCCAAATGTCTGCTCGCCTTCTGGGCCACTGAAAACATAGGCCTTGTCGACTTCGTGGCAGGGCAACTCACGGTGCTCCTCACTGATACGGTCTCGTAGATGCGTGAGTTCTTTCTTGCGCGCCAAATGGATCTTACGCGCCGCCTGCCATTCGTCCGGTGAAACGATTCGGTGCTTCATGATTTGCCGTCTTATGGTGCGCTGCCGGTTGCTCGTTACGTCCGCAAGTTTAGCGGAGGCAGTGAGCCAGCGGAACTGTTTCCGCGCTGCGCATTTTCCAGGTATGCAGTTGCGATACTGTTGACTATATATCCAGAACGACTTCACTAGTTCTGTGATTTACTGTATTTGTTGGCCATGGCGAATGAACCAAATCCGATAGACATTCATGTGGGGAAGCGTGTCCGCGCGCGCCGTACTCTGATGGGCCTCAGCCAATCGAAACTCGGCAATGCGATCAATACGACGTTCCAGCAGGTGCAAAAATACGAGCGCGGCATGAACCGCATCTCCTCCAGCCGACTTTACCAGATCGCCGAGGTGCTCGACGTTCCCATTCCCTATTTCTTTGACGATTTGCCGGTCGATATTTCCGGACGCCGGACACCGGGACTGTCCGACGTGGCGCCCGCGCCTTTTGAAGGCGACCCGATGGCAAATCAGGAGATGCTAAAATTGGTGCGCGCCTATTATCGCATCCAGAATCCGCTGCTGCGTCAGCGGCTGCGTGAATTGGTAAAGGCCCTCTCCACCCAGACATAACCTGCTGATCACGGAAAAACCGATGTTGGCATGTATGTATGTAAGGTGACGCATGGAGGTCCGCTACAGGTCCGCGCCGATCAAACTCTCACCCCCCAGCTAATGCGATATCAGAGCGGCGCAACGGCAACCGCATCAATTTCGACCAACCAACCCGGGAGAACCAAGCCGGACACCACCAGAGTGGTCGACGCGCCGCGATGGTTATCGCCGAGAAATTTCTTCCGCATTTCCGCAAGAACCGAAACATATTCCCGATCCAGGATATAGCTGTTCGTCTTGATGATATCTTGCGGCGTCATGCCGGCCTCAGCCAGGACGGCGCAAATATTTTGCCAGACCAGCTCGGCTTGAGCCGCGATGCCGTCGGGTACGGTGCCATCGGCAGCGATGCCGATCTGCCCCGACACATGCAACAACCGCCCCGGCAGCGCAGTTTCAACACCATGCTCATAGTGACCGAACGGACCGCCAATCTGTTTCGGATTGTGGAATGTATGCATGTTGCGATTTCCTTACTGTTGTCGCTGCGAACTGGGGTCAGGCTTCTTCGGCCGATCGCGTTTGGCGAAGAATGGGGCTGTCGGCAATGGGCCAATGCAGTATAGCTGCCAGGACACCAAGCCCCACGGCTATGAGCCAGACTTGGTCGTAGGAGCCGGTCAAGTCGAACATATAGCCGCCCAACCAAGCACCCAAGAAGCCGCCAATCTGATGGCTGAAAAATACAATGCCGAATAGCGCGCCGAGATAGCGCGGGCCAAAAACCTGCGCTACAAGACCGCTCGTTAACGGCACCGTACCTAACCATAGGAAACCGATGGCGCCGGCGAAAATCAGCACCGAAGTTTGCGTGACGGGAAATACGAGAAAGCCGCCGATAATTATCGCCCGCGCCAGGTAGTAGTAACTGAGTATGTGCTTCTGTCGGAATTTTCCGCCGAGCCAGCCGGAGGCAATTGTGCCAAGTATATTAAAAAACCCGATCATCGCGATGGCCGTCGCAGCGAGCATGGGCGGCAGGTTGTGATCGGATAAAAATGGCGGCAAATGAGTGGCAATAAAAGCGACATGAAATCCACAGACAAAAAAGCCGCCACACAACAGCCAGTAGCCTGAATGCCGCGATGCTTCTTTCAGGGCTTCGCGCAAGCTGTTGGCTGATACGCTATCCGTCGTGCTCTTCCCTCTGACGCCAAGCGCGAGCGGAATGATCAGTGCGGCGATTATGGCCATCACCAAAAGCGCCGAGGCCCATCCTAGGCTATCGAGCAAAGCGGCGCCGATCGGCGCCATGAACAATTGGCCGGAGGAGCCGCCGGCGCTTGCGATGCCAAGAGCCATGCTGCGTTTTTCCGATGGGAAGGCGCGCCCTACGGGGCCGAGAACCACTGCGAATCCCGCCGCGCTGACGCCCAACCCGACCAACACGCCGGCGCCACCATGCAGTCCCAACGGCCCCGTCGCATTGGCCATGAGCAGCAGGCCACCGGCATAAAATACGCCGCCGAGCACGGCGACGCGCCCGGCGCCGTAACGGTCCGCCAAGCCACCAAATATTGGTTGGCTGATTCCCCAGACGATCATCTGAATAGCTATGGCGAGTGAAAAAACCTCGCGCGGCAGCTGTAGGTCGAGGCTCATCGGCTGCAGAAACAGGCCAAATGAATTCCGCGTGCCCATACTGAGTAACAGAATCAGCGCGCCACAAACGACCAGCACGTAAGGAGATGGAGAACGGGAGAAGACATTCAGCATGAGGCACAAGCCTCAGCTGCTGCCAAGTCGAACGATGAGAGCATCAATTTACTCAGCCGCCGCGTCCAATTGTTCGCGAAATACTGATACCAAAGCGTCTTTTGGCACCAGGCCCGGTATGCAAAGTCGGTTGTCGATGACAAATGTCGGCACAGAATTTATCGCCAACTTGTCGCGGCCAAAAAGCAGTTGCTGCTCGCATTCCTGACGGTGGAGATCATCGTCCAGAGCGGCGCGGAAGTTCTTTTTGTCCAAACCGATTTCCGCTGCACAATCGCTGAGCACGTCGGCATTTCCGATATCCAATTCGTCCTGAAAAAATGCGGCGAACATGCGGTGGTTATAGGCATCGGCCTGGCCCTGGTTGCGCGCTTCGATCGCCCCTTCAAAGGCAAGCCGCGTGTAGGGCTGCGGAGAGACGCGAGGGAGAACAATATGGACCCCCATGCGTTCAGCTATGGGGTAGACCGACTGTTGCCAGCCACTTTGCAAATAATCGCCCTCAGGCTCCAATGTCGGCGTGGGATAAGGGCGCAATTCAAACGGCATCCACTCAACCTCGACTGCGCCCTCCATCTCCGCCACGGCTTGATTGAGCGGGCCTTCCGCCAGGAAGCAATACGGGCAGACGTAATCGGAAAAAACTTGGACCTTGAGGGACATGTCAAACGACCTGTCGCATGGCGCTTTCTAGGATATCGGTTGCCTGGTCAATCTGGCTTTCGCTTGTCGTCACAGGTGGGACGAAACGCACGACATTGCCATGCGCGCCGCGGACCGAAAACAGTAATCCCTGTTCGATACAGAGGCGGAAAATCTCGTTCGCTTCCTCAGCCGCCGGCTCCTTGGTCGCGCGGTCACGCACAAGCTCGATCCCTTGGAGACAGCCGCGCCCGCGAACATCGCCGATCAACTCATAGCGTTGCTGCAAATCGCGCATGCGGGCCTGCCAATATGTCCCGATGGCTGCGGCCCGGGCCGGAACATCTTCTTCGAGGATGAACTCGAGGCTGGCCAGGCCGGCCGTGCACCCGATCGGGTCGGAAGAATGGGAATGCCCGAACGAGAGTCCGCCTTCCAGCGCTCTTTGCTCTATTTCGTCGGTGGTCACCATGGCGCTGATCGCCAGCCCGCCGCCAAAATGTTTCGAAACGGTGATGATATCCGGCATGACGCCGCACTGTTGATAAGCGTACATGTCGCCGAGTTTGCCGAGGCCGGTTTGTGCTTCATCAAATATCAACAACGCACCGCGCGCTTCGAGGCGCTCCTTCAGCGCGCGCAAATATCCGCTCGGAAGCTCGATGACCCCGCCTGCGCTTACCACCGGCTCGATAATGATGGCGGCCAGGTTGCCGGCGCATTGCCGGTCGAGGGTGTCGAACGAAATATCGAGCAGCGGGACCCACCAATCCTCACACTCGCTTTCAAACGGCGGGCGGTAGGCGTAAGGCGTAGGGATGGCATAGAGATCGGGTATTGTCGGGCCATGGTTGGGCGCGGCTGCTATATAGCTCATGGCGCGCGACACATCGGTATAGCCATGAAAGCTGAGATGCAGCGCGGCGATCGCGCTTTTCCCTGTGGCCCGGCGCGCGAAGAGAATTGCCGCTTCGTTGGAATCGGCGCCTGATTGGATGAAGAGCGAGCGCTTGAGCGGTGCATCCAGCGTATCCGCGAGCTTCTTGGCCAGTCGTACCTGCGGTTCATTGTAATAGACCGAGGACGCGTGGGTTAGTTGTGTGAGTCCCTGCTGCACGGCCTCGGTTACTCGCGGATTGTTGTGCCCGAGCCAGGAGCACATCTGACCGGAATTGAAGTCGAGATAGGACTTCCCATCCCTGTCCCAAACCTGGCTGTCTTGGGCGCGCACGAAAACCGGTCCGCTTGCCGCCGCGACGACATCTGATAACAGGGAACTGCGGATCAAATAATCTTCGCCGGTTTGGCGAAGTTGTTCGCTGTCCATGATGCGTTACACCCTACGCGTTATTTCCATCCTGCGTAGGGGACAGCGCCGGGGCGCATCTGTCAATTTTAGTTTATTGCAGAACCCAGGTCGCGTTGTAAGAGAGCTTTGCGGCGCCTGGGACCATTTCCGCGGATGAACCGAGCGCGCAACGACCCGCATCCAAATTGTCCTACCAGGTTTGAAAATCGAGAAGCTGTGCCGGATTCATGACGCAGGCGGATTGATTGAAGGGATGGCCGAGGTGGAGCAGAACATGGCCTATTTCATGCGCCAAATAGGCGCCGGCTAAGCGCGCCGCCTGCTCCTCGTCATAGCGCGCGCCGCTACGCAACTGGATGATCGGAACGTAATCATTCGAGAACGGAAAGGTGCTAAGGAAAGCGTAGGTGTGAAACGGGCCGTCCCTGCTGTAGCTGGTCGTGCCTACCGTTATTCCTCCACGCAGAGCGGAATGGACATCCATACCGTAATATTCGGCACTCGCCACCAATTGGTTGGTAATGACAATATCGTAGGGCAGGGCGCCGTGCGCCAGCGTGTCCCCAAACGTCCACTCATTATAAACCGAATCGCCTATCACGGCTTGCCTGTCATTCGCCGGCAGAATGCGCCAGACATTGAGCCTACTTAGCAGCGTTTCGGTCAAAGCTTCGGCAAATCCCTCCGCACTCATGCTCCGCGGCGCCGTCGTTAGATGAGGCGCGGCAAAGGCGAATATTTTATCTATTTGGCCGTCAATGGTTCGCAGTCGTTCAAGCAGATCAGCAACCAGAAGCGCTCGTTTTCCACGATCACCTTTGAAATCATATACCCATTCCAGGACATCATCGTCAGCGAAGTTTGGGCGCATGGAGAACAGTTCCGAAATGCTAATCTTATCTGGCTGGCTGAATTCTAACTCAATGCCGAAATGATCCAGCGTGACCTGTCGAGCTTCTGCAAGAAGAATATCAAGCTGTGCGTCCGACATATTCGAAAAGCGGGGGCTGACAGCGTGCGCCACTCGAAGCACCGCCTTGTCCTCGATGATGAGCGGACGCGGCACGGGATACCAAATTTCTTCAGCTCGACTGACATTTGCCGTGGCGAGCCATAGCGATGCTGAGGTCGTGGCCAAAATCGCTAAACTCGCGAACAAAGCAATTGGTCGAAAAATTACCATTTAGGCACTATATCTCGTTGTCAATTGAGCCAAGCATACCCTATACATGAATAGGATCGTTAGGATAGGCGCATGGCCAAGGCATTGGATCTATTTGATTACGCGACAAGCGAGGCGACGGATATGGCCGTCGACAAAATGAACAAACCTTCAAATAAAGGCGAAAAACCGTCTGCACGCCGCTCGCGCAAGCAACCCAAGATAACGGCCTCTAAGGGCAATATAAACGACGATTACACTGCCAGCGATATTGAAGTCCTCGAAGGCTTGGAACCGGTGCGCCGACGCCCCGGCATGTATGTCGGCGGCACGGACTCGCACGCGCTGCATCACCTGCTGGCAGAAGTTCTCGACAATTCCATGGATGAAGCGATTGCCGGTCACGCCACATGGATCGAATTGGTGCTGAATGCCGATGGCACGGCTTGTGTGCAAGACAACGGTCGGGGCATCCCGGTCGATCCACATCCGAAATTCATAAACAAGTCCGCATTGGAAGTTATTCTGACGACATTGCATTCGGGCGGAAAGTTCGGCGGCAAGGTTTATGCAACCTCTGGCGGGTTGCATGGAGTTGGCCTATCGGTCGTCAACGCTCTCTCAGATGAGCTCATAGTCGAGGTGGCGCGCGACAAGAAGCTTTGGCGCCAAACATATTCACGGGGTGTCGCAAAAGAGAAATTGACGCCCAAAGGAGAGATCAAAAACCGCCGCGGCACATCGATAACCTTTCATCCCGATGCCGAGATATTCGGCAGCGATATCGGGTTTCGCCCATCGACCGTTTTTCGAATGGCGCGGGGCAAGGCTTATTTGTTCCGTGGCGTAGAGATTCGCTGGTCGTGCGCGCCAGAATTGTTGGAGCCCAAATCCGATATACCTGAAAAAGACGTTCTGCATTTTCCGCATGGCCTGAGTGATTTTCTCGCTGCGGAACTCGGTAAACGAACGACCGCAACTCAGCAGTCCTTTGCCGGGGAAGCAAAACTAAATGGCGGTTCCGGGCGAGTCGAATGGGCGATTGCTTGGCCGGACGACGAAGACGGGTTCTTTTACTCACACTGCAATACCGTTGCGACGCCAGGCGGCGGCACACATGAAGCCGGCTTGCGCTCGGGCCTATTGCGCGGGTTGAAGGCGTACGGCGAATTGACGGCAAATCGACGTGCCCAGCAATTGACCGCCGAGGACGTGACCGGCGCGGCCTGCATTGTGCTCTCGGTATTTTTGAAGGACCCGCAATTTCAAGGGCAAACCAAAGATAAGCTGACAAACGTGGAGGCTAACCGCCTAGTTGAAGTAGCTATGCGTGACCATTTTGATCACTGGTTATCGGCCGATCCGGCCTCGGCCAATTTGCTTTTGGCGTATACGTTGGAGCGGTCGGAAGAGCGCCTGCTTCGGCGCAAAGAAAAAGAGGTCAAGCGAAAAACGGCGACACGTAAAGCGCGGCTCCCAGGCAAACTGGCCGACTGCAGCGATAAAATGGCCGAAGGAACGGAAATATTTCTTGTCGAGGGTGATTCCGCTGGAGGGTCCGCCAAACAGGCTCGCGACCGGAAAACCCAAGCAATCTTACCCTTGCGGGGTAAAATTCTTAATGTTGCCAGCGCCAGCAGCGACAAAATGCACGCCAATCAGGAATTGAACGATATCGTCCAGGCGCTCGGCTGTGGCACGCGGGCGCGATACGACGAAAATGCCTTGCGCTATGAGCGCGTCGTCATCATGACCGATGCCGATGTCGACGGGGCGCATATCGCGTCACTGCTGATGACCTATTTTTATCGTGAGATGTACGACTTGATTACCAACGGGCATCTCTTCCTGGCGCAGCCACCGCTCTACCGCCTGTCGCAAGGCAGCAAGACTGCCTATGCCCGCGACGACCAACACCGCGATGAATTGTTGCAGGGCGAGTTTAGCGGGCGCGGCAAGGTCGAGATCAGCCGCTTTAAGGGTTTGGGCGAGATGCCGGCGGCGCAGCTTCGCGAAACCACCATGGACCGTAAAAAGCGAACTTTGTTGAAGGTTTCCATTCCAAGCGGCGAAGAAAAGAAAACAGCGCGCCGCGTGGAAGATTTGATGGGGCGAAAACCGGAGACCCGTTTTGCTTTTATCCGCGAACATGCAGGTTTTGTTTCCGACCTTGATATTTGACCCGGTGACCGGCACGAATTATTTCGTTGCACAAAAGTAAAGCGAGAACGGGTTGGCTTTTAACGACAATATGCGGTAAGGCTTGCCGCCCCGCATTTTGGCCGGGCTTTGTAAGTGAGTTCAAAGACGCTGCGAACGAAACCCAATGCTTTATTAAGCATTCCCCCTAATTATCAATCTGAATATTTGCTGGTCTATTGCGGTGCAAAGCAGGCAAGGCGGACAATTTGCGCCTAAAATTAAACCCAGCCGGCCGGAGCGTTGAGCAACGGTGACAGATCAACCAATCAGTTTTGCAGATTTGGGCCTGAGTGCCGAACTGTTGAAAGCGATCGCGGATGCAGGCTACGAAAATCCGTCGCCTATTCAGGAAAAATCTATTCCGTTGGTTCTCATGGGGCGGGATTTATTAGGCTGCGCTCAGACCGGTACGGGAAAAACTGCTGCATTTTCCTTGCCGATCATCGATATTTTAGCGCAGGGCATAGCACGGGCGCGCATGCCCCGAGCCTTGATCATCTCGCCGACCCGAGAGTTGGCGCAGCAAATTTCAGAAAATTTTACCACCTACAATAAATTTCATAAGCTCAGCCATGCCGTTCTGATCGGCGGCGAATCCATGCCGGACCAGCAACGATCTTTGTCGAAGCATCCGGATGTGATCATCGCCACGCCGGGCCGCCTGATCGATATGGCTGACCGTGGCAAGCTGATGCTCGGCGGCATCAAGATATTGGTTATCGACGAGGCCGATCGTATGCTCGACATGGGATTTATCCCTGATGTCACGCGCATTGTCGAAATGTTGCCGCGTATTCGCCAGACGCTTTTGTTTTCCGCGACGTTGGGCGCCGAAATCCGAGCTTTGGCTGACGCATTTCTGATCAATCCGAAGGAAGTCACCGTTGCGCCTCCGGCTTCCATCGCCAAAGGCGTTACCCACACCATGATATCCGTGCCCAAATTCCCAAAAGACAAGCGCGCGGCACTGCGTCAGGTGATGGCGCATGAAGATGTGCAGAGCGCGCTGGTCTTTTGCAATCGCAAGAAAGATATAACTGTGTTGCGCAATTCTCTGCGTCGGCACGGATTCGAAGCAGAAGAATTACACGGTGACATGGCCCAGCATCGCCGTACGGAAACGCTCGCCGCTTATAAGAAGGGAGACATCAAGCTGTTAATCTGCAGCGATGTCGCCGGGCGTGGGCTCGACATACAGGGTGTGTCGCACGTCTTTAATTTCGATGTCCCGAATAACGCGGAATCCTATGTACATAGGATTGGGCGAACCGGGCGCGCCGGGCGGGAAGGCAGGGCGATAACTTTGGTAACGTCGGAAGACGCCAAATATATAGATGCCATCTTCAAGCTCATCCGAGTCAATATTCCTATTCTCCCGCTCAACGCGATCGGCAATCAGGCGCCAGCGTTGGGCGTGATTAAGGCCCCAGTTGAGATCCCGATTGAGACCCCGATTGAGACCCCGGTTGAGACCCCAGAGAAAACTGAGCCAGAGACCGGCGCGAATGCAGGCGAGGCAACGGAAAGCCAAAACAAGACCCGGGGCCGCCGCACCAGAACGCGCGCAGGAACAAAAGATAACAGCTCGCAGGAAAAGCCAGTACGTGCTGCCCCGGACAACGGGGCAAGGCGCCGGCGCCCGAGAGAATCCGAGCAGCGCGCCGAAGAAAATGGCCGCGCCGAAAGCGGGGGTGGTGACAAAGTGATCGGGATGGGGGATCATTTTCCCGATTTCTTACGTGAGCCGTCCAAGCCGAAGCGTGGAGGCAAGAGTTGAAAGCTATCTTCGTGATGGTGAAGTGTGAGTTAGGCCAAGCCTATAAGGTCGCCGACCGCGCCATTGAATCGGTCGAGCAAGTCTCGGAAATCTACTCAATATCTGGACAATATGATCTGCTCATCAAGTCCTATCTTGGTGAGGATCAGGACATCGGCCATTTCGTCACGGAAAAAATTCAAACCCTTGAGGGTGTCCGCGACACATTTACCATCATTACCTTCAAGGCTTTTTCGTAAACCGTTCTAGGATGGGTGGGACCGGCCCTCCGCGAGAGAGCCGGCCCGAAATGATCTACCCAACGGCGCTTTAGGCAGCCTTACTATCCAGCTTTGCCGTGCCATGAATTTCTATTCTTCGCGGCTTTTTCTCTTCCGGCACCTCTCGCGCGAGGTCGACGGTGAGCAATCCATCTTCAAGACCCGCGTTCACCACTTTGATATAGTCCGCCAACTGAAAGCGCCGCTCAAAGCCGCGTTTGGCGATACCCTGGTAAAGCAAACCCTGGTTATCATTTTCCGCTTGTTTCTGAGCCCGTCCGGTTACGGTCAGGGTGGTTTCATGCACGACGACATCGACGTCGTCTGCCTTGAATCCGGCAACAGCCATTGTGACGCGGTAATCGTCTTCGCCGCTTTGCTCGATATTGTAGGGCGGATAGGAAAGATCGCTATCGGCATATTGAGCAGAGCTGTTGAGCATACGGTTCACGCGGTCAAAGCCGACGGCAGTGCGGAACAGGGGGGAGAGGTCATAAGCAGTACGCATTGGATATCCTCCATTGAGCAATATCTTGGCGGGCCGTTATGGCACTTTAGACGAGCCATAATGGCCCCGCCTGTTAATGGCAGCCCCATCATGGCGACTGCCCCTGATCAGAATGTGGGGTGTCTTCAGCCGTCGTTCAAGACGTACCGAAGTTAGTTTTTCCGGTTAATAACCGTTCAACATGTTGCGGCATGATTAGGCTCGCTTGGCCATAATGGCGCTCAGCGAACAGGCTCTCCCCTAGGGACGGCTCCAGATTAAGTTCTACCGTATGCGTACGTCCCCGCGTGCTCACGTCGTGCACAAACCCGGCCGCGGGATACACGCTTCCGGACGTGCCGATGGAGAGGAACAGTTTACACGCATCAAGCGCCTCATCAATTCGGTTTTGCTCAAGCGGCATCTCGCCAAACCATACGATGTGCGGCCGCATTGTGCCTTTACTCTCGCATTGCGCACAAACCGCATCGAGGTTGATGTCGTCCATTTGCTCGCGCACATCGCCGCACAACCCGCATCGGGCCTTGCGCAGTTCTCCATGCATATGAATGAGGTTTTGACTTCCCGCTCGTTCATGCAGGTCATCGATATTTTGCGTCACGATCAATACCCGCGACGGCAATTGCGTCTCTAGAAGGGCAAGCGCCCGATGCGCCGCATTGGGCTGGATATCCGGTGCGCCAAGCGCCCGTCTCGGGTGTTATAAAAATCGTGAACGCGCAACGGGTCCTGCTCGAAGGCTTCCGGGGTGGCGACATTCTCGATGTTGTTTTGCGCCCAAATTCCACCCTTGTCGCGAAACGTCTCGATTCCAGATTCCGCCGAGATTCCGGCTCCGGTCAGAACAACGATAGTGCCGCTATCGTAATTACTGGAGTCCATTCGCCATCGATCTTTACCTGTACCCACTTGTTCCGACGTCAATCGATTTGGTCATAGAAAATTTGTTCTCACGGGCCAAGATCAGGCCCGCCATTGGACAGGGCGATAACGACAACCCGGCTCAAATTACTTGCGGACTGATTTCATTCTCGCCTTGGCCTAGGTAAAAAGCGTCAGCACGCCAGTGTAGGTGTAAAGACGTCCGTGAGATATTTCGCCATTGCAGAAGAATCCCACCAAGGGTACGTCACCCAACTCGCGCTCGATGATTTTTAATTCTTGCGACGCGTCACCGAACATATTGGGGCCACGCGCCAGGCAGGAAAAATAAACGCCACCCTTTGCCGGCGTGGCCGTCCGTTTTTTTAAATCGGACAGCATGCGCACGAGATCGGCCTCCGCCGCTTGCGCATCGCGGCGGCAAAATTGCACCGATTGTCCGGTTTCAACAATTTCACCGATGGCCACGAGCTGCCGCTCCACGTCAATTCCTGCAAGGTTCCGAACTAGATAGTCGCCGGTATCGGAATGTGCGATCGGCAGGGCGACAAATATGTAGCCCGCGACACGCTGCAGGTCGCGCGCCAGCAAGTCGCCGATGTCTTCTTTAAAAACTTCGAGCGCTGGGCGGCCGTCCAGTTCGATGAGGACGTTTTCTTCGCATGCCGTTATTTGATGGCGGGGCGCGATCGGCATACAACTTTGGCTGAGGGCGGTGACGATCGGAACATCCTCCGCCAGTAAGACTCCTGATACCCCGCCGTCGCACACAGTGCCGGATATCTGTGAAAGCTCGCCACGAGAAGACGTCAGTCCGCCGACAAGAAATCCATTCAATTGGTCGGCAAGTGTCGCGATGATTTCGGGAATTTCGCCATTGCGCGGGTCGCCATGTACGACCGCAAACCTGCTTTCCCGGGATTTAGCCCAGCTGGCAATCTCCGGGGGCAAGGAATCCGGGCTGTTCAGAGATTTCAGCAGACGAAATCCATCTTGCGGCAATTCGGTTACCAGCACAGCCAAAGCGGGCTGGTCAAAATATTCATGGCCGGTCGCGCATATGCCCATGCCGACACTGCCAACCCAATCGGCGATTGCCGTCTCCTTGCGCAACAGAGCAAGAATTTTTTTCGCATCGCTGGACAGACCGTCGGTCATATAAACCAGACCGAGATACTCAAATCCGGGTCGATTTTCTAAGCCGCTCAATTCCGTAAGGCACGTCTCGGTGATCTTCTTCCAATCCGTGCCGGAAGCATGGGCGAGTGCGAACCTATCCATCGGACAGCGTCAACTCCGTTACCAAATTTGATGATTGTGAATTGGCAAGATAGCACATTCAGGCGTCTGCCAAGGATTGTCCGAGCCAAGCGGCGGCGCGGAGGACAGTTGCGTCATCGCCACGCCGGCCGACCATTTGAACGCCGAGCGGTAAGCCATTGGCGCCGGTCATGCCCGGCACATTGACGGCGGGGACACCGAGCGTTGTCCAGGCGAGTGTCAACAGCCGGCTCCCCGTACTCTCCAGACCAAGCGGCGCTTCGCCCGGCGTGGGTGCTGTAATCGCGGCGTCGAAATCGGCCATGACTTCCGCGAATGCCATTCGCATGGCGTAAATCCGTGCCAGCATGTGCAGGTAATCGTCGGCGCCAATACTTCGTCCTTTCACCAGCCTTGCGCGCAGCATCTCGGAAAGCATCGGGCCACCGCGCTGCATGAGGGACCACATATTGTGGCCGATTTCGGCGAACATTACAGTCTGATGTGCGTCCACGATATCAGCAAAGTTTTTGCCCATGTCGCGCGGCTCGGCGCCAAGCTCGGCGGCAAGCTTTTCGTAGCGTTCCGCGCAATCGGGTTCCATGTCACCCCAGGTCGGGCCGCGCAGGAAGGCAAGGCGCGGGGGCGCAAACTGCCCTGTGAGCGCCGCGTTGAGCCGAGTAGGAGCTTGTCCCTGAGCATGTGGGTCGCTGCCGTCATCGCCTGATATAGCGTCTATCGCCAGCGCCAAATCGTTGGGCGAATTGGCGAAGACGCCGACATGGTCCAGCGTTTCGGAGAGTTTCAGCACGCCGGTGCAGGGAATGATCCCGAGGCTTGGCATCATCGCCCAGACGCCACAAAAGGCGGCCGGGCGAATAACCGAGCCCGCCGTTTGCGTTCCGAGCGCCAGCGGCACCATGCCGGCTGCGACCGCCGCCGCCGACCCGCTCGACGAACCGCCCGGCGTGCGCCTTAAATCATGTGGGTTCCGCGTGCCGCGCGAAGCGCCACAGGCGCATTCCGTTGTGATGGTTTTGCCAAGGATAACGGCTCCGGCCCGGCGCAATCGCGCCACGACTGTCGCGTCGATTGCCGGCATTCGGCCGCGGTCAGTCTCGGTGCCGTTTTCGCTCGGCAGGTCACAGGTATCGATAATATCTTTGATCCCGACAGGGACACCGACCAAAACGCCTCCCGCGGCATCCTCAGAGGCATCCATTCGGCCGGCCTGGTCGATAGCGCGTGCCTGATCGGTGGCAAGGTCCCAGTCCAAATGTTGCCACGCGCCGATTTGCCGTTCGCTGGCGGATATCCGGATTTTAGCATCTTGTACCTGCTGCCTGGCGCTTGAAACGCCGGAACGGACCGACGCGGCTGTTTCCGCGGCACTCATACAGGAATGCAGGGTTATGGTATTTTCTTTCATATCGATCTTAATAGTGCGCACGTCCATCGGCGGTAAACTGAAAAAGCCCGGTGGCGACGAATTATCTGTGCCAACCGTTGCCGTAAAATCGGTGTAGAGTTGTGCTTCGGTTCGTAAACGTCGGGCGCGAATGACCCCAGAACATCTTCAGTTCGGGTAGTGACATCGAAACTTTGGAGCACCTGGTACCTCTCCAGGGCCGGCGCATCGTCCATGTCGGATGTGGCGATGGCACGCTTTCGTTTGCATTGGCGAAGCGTGGCGCATCTATGTTGGGTGTAGAGGACGATCCGCAACGGGCACGGGATAATCGTGCTTTGAGCAGCTTTCAAGGGGTGACCCTCGCCGAGGGCTTCGGACAAAACCTGCCGCAAAACGATGGCACGATGGACTGCGTGATCATGTTGGATTTTCTGAGCCGAGTGGAAGCATTTGACATGGATGACTGCTTGATGGAGGCGTGCCGCGTTCTGAAAGAAAATGACGGGCTTCTTTATGTCGGTGAGTATGATACGGGCGGCTCCTACGATGACTTGGTGCGCATGTTTCATGATCAAAGCGCCGAACGGTCATGGGCGCTCAATGCGCTGCGACGGTTGCCGCAAGATACTGTCGCCTCGGTGCGCGAAATTCACTATGGCTTAAAGCGCCAATTTTCCGATTTCGATAACTTCGTCGCCAGTTTCATGGCTGTTAACGAACCCGGGTTAATGAACGAGAACATGAACAGTGAGAATGTCAGGGCATTGTTCGAGCAGGGCCGCAAAGGAAATGTTTTCGAGTTCGAACAGGCCAGGCGTGACAATCTTTACCGCAGCGGAAATTTTACCCCCGCCGGCGCCTGATACTGGGTCGGCATTGCCATGAGAAAATCCGAGTTATTGTCCGTTGCGCAAATGTATGCCGCCGATGCGGCAACCATTGCGCTAGGCACGCCGGGTATCCAACTCATGGAGAATGCCGGACAAGCGATCACGCGCGAGATACGCAAGCACTGGCAGCCTTGCCCGGTATCGGTGCTCTGTGGCCCGGGAAACAACGGCGGTGATGGCTTTGTCGTGGCCCGATTGCTGCAAGAAGCCGGATGGCCCGTGCGAGCGGCACTGGTCGGGGCAGCGGAGAGTTTGAAGGGAGATGCCGCAATTGCCGCTGCGCGATGGCAGGGCGCTACGCAAGCGCTCGACATTGCGATCCTCGACGATGCGGAGTTGATCGTCGACGCGCTGTTCGGTGCCGGCCTCGGCCGCGACTTGGATGGTGACGTGCGTGAGGTGGTCGAAGAAATCAACCGCCGCCACATTACTTGTATAGCGGTGGATATTCCGAGCGGCGTGCATGGTGATAGCGGCTTAGTCCTCGGCACCGCCATTCAGGCAGCTGTTACCGTAACATTTTGCCGGCGCAAGCCTGGCCATCTCCTCCTGCCCGGACGCCTGCAAGCCGGCGAGGTTGTATGCGCCGACATTGGCATTCCTGATTCGGTCGTCGGTGGGCTAGGCGTTTCTCTACATGAAAACATTCCTGCCGCCTGGCTACCAAGCTATCCCTGGCCAAGTTCGGGCGGGCATAAATACGACCGCGGCCATGCCTTAGTGATCGGTGGCCCTGCGGTCAGCTCCGGTGCCGCGCGCTTAGCCGCACGGGGCGCCCTACGCATCGGTGCCGGTTTGGTCACGATTGCCGCGCCGGAAGCGGCACTCAGCGTTTACGCAGCGCAACTGACCGCCGTTATGGTCGCCCGGCTGGAAGCGTTGGCCGAGCAATTACGCGATCAGCGCAAGAATGTAGTCCTGATCGGCCCGGGCTGCGGCGTCGGCTCCGATACCCGCCAACGGGTGTCGGACATCCTTGCTACAAAACGCGCCTGCGTTCTTGACGCGGATGCATTGACATCCTATGAAAGCGAGCCGAATCAATTGTTTGAGATACTTAATTCAGAATCAATATTAACGCCACACGCGGGTGAATTCAGCCGTCTTTTTGGCGGCAGTGATGACGATGAGCATGAAGATACAGGCAAGGTGCATCGCGCCCGCGCGGCGGCAGCGCAAAGCGGGGCCGTGGTGGTCTTCAAGGGCGGGGACACGGTCATTGCAGCGCCGGACGGCCGTGCAGCGATCAACGCCAATGCGCCGGCCAACTTGGCCACGGCCGGATCCGGCGATGTTTTGGCCGGCTTCGCACTGGGACTGCTGGCTCAGGGCATGAAGACATTTGAAGCAGCTTGCGCTGCGGTTTGGCTGCATGGCGCCACGGCCAGACGTTTCGGCCCTGGGCTCATCGCCGAGGACCTGTCTGAACAATTGCCTGCCGAGCTTGCCGTTCTCAAACGGATGGCTGCGCAAGGGCACCGGCAATGAATGCAGCGAACGCTTCCGGCGCGCTGGTAGACCGGACCCTGACAAATATCCGCAACGCCTGGCGTGAGATGACGGATTCTGCCCGCGTCGTACTGACCGGTGCCGTCCGACCTGATCTGCCGCCCGAAGATTCGGAGCGTATTGAGCGCCAAATAACCGCCTGCCTCGAAGGCCGTGGCGGAGAAGTATCTGCCCGAGCCCGGGCTGCCGATTTGGGGCGCACGTATTTGTCCCTCGATGCCACCGGAAGAAGGCGGTTTTTACAGCTTTTGGCGAGCTTCGGCGTGGACGACCTAATCTTGGACGAAGCCGCCCAGGCACTGCTTGCGACGTCAGACCAACTCGACCGGGCGGTAGCGTCACGCCGGCTACAAATGGCACTTGTGGCGCCGCGAATGAATCTTCTCCGTCAGTTCAGCGTTTTGCCCAATGGCGTGAAATTCCTTGTCGACATGCGGGCGGAGTTGCGTGAAATCAAAGGTGACGACCCAGATCTGGCGGCGATGGATGCGGATTTAAAAGAATTGCTGACGTCATGGTTCGACATAGGTCTGCTGAATTTACAACGGATTACTTGGAACGCACCTGCTGCGCTGCTGGAGAAATTGGCAGATTATGAGGCGGTTCACGCTATCCGCTCCTGGCAGGATTTGAAGCATCGTTTGGATTCCACGGATCGGCGATTTTATGCCTTCTTTCATCCTAATATGGCGGAAGAACCGCTCATATTTGTCGAAGTAGCGCTGGTTGAAGGCCTGGCCGATAATGTTCAGGAACTGCTCGATTTGAGCGAAACCAGAAAATCTGAAAAATCGGCGGATACGGCGATATTTTACTCCATATCCAACGCCCAGCGCGGTTTGAGCGGAATTTCTTTCGGTGGCTTTCTGATCAAGCGGGTACTCGATGATGTGACACGGGAATTACCGGCAATCAAAACGGCGGCAACACTCTCGCCAATACCAGGCTTTAGAAAGTGGTTGGAGGATCTCATTGAAACCGACGGACAATCTGTATTCACGGCGGCTGAGCAACGCGCCCTGAAAGGCGCGGTCGGCGGCCGTCCCGATGATGGCGAGGGATTATCAGCCCTCTTGGCGTCGCCGTGGCAGCGTGACAAAAAAGCGGCGGAAGCATTGCGGCAACCGTTAACCCGGCTCGGCGCAACTTATTTGTTGACCGCGCGGAATTCATTCGATGAGCCGAGCTACCGGGTTGCGCGCTTTCATTTGAGCAATGGCGCGCGCGTGGAGCGGATTAATTTTCTCGCCGACAGTTCCCAACAGGGAATGCAGCAGTCCTATGGAATGATGGTGAATTATCGCTACAAACTGGGCGATATCGAGGCCAATCACGAAGCGTTCAAAGGCGCGAAACGTATCGTCGCGTCCAGCGGAGTGAAATCCTTGCTGTCCAGACGCGAAAGATAACGGTACCGCCCGTTGACTTGTTGTTGCCTACATGGGTGCTTCGTATGTTATATGGCTCCCGCCGGGACAACTGGTTGAGCCGTTTCCGGCGAAGAATCGTAATAAATCGCCATGAGGTGAGCATGCGCGGGCGTGGCGGAATTGGTAGACGCGCGTGGTTTAGGACCACGTGGTGAAAGCCGTGGGGGTTCGAGTCCCTTCGCCCGCACCACCTCTTGTTTGGCGCGAATGGACCAAATTTAATTAATAACGGTTGGCGTTGTTCGAATGGATCGAGAAGCGAGAAACGGTGAGCCATGCAGGTAAATGAGACCCTGTCAGAAGGGCTTAAACGCGAATTCACAATTATTGTACCGTCATCCGAAGTGGAAGCGGAGGTCGAAGAGCGTCTGCTTGAGCTGAGCAAGACGGTAAAGATGAAAGGATTTCGACCGGGCAAAGTGCCGCTCGCCATCATCCGGCGACAGTATAGGCCCTCCGTCTTGGGTGAAGTTCTGGAGCGCTCCATACAAAAGAGCTCCCAGAAAGCGATTGAAGAGCGGGAATTGCGTCCGGCTCTCCAGCCCAAGATCGAAATAACCGATTACGGCGATGGCAAAGATCTCGAATACAAGATGGATATGGAGATCTTGCCGGATATCGAAATCGGTAATTTGTCGGAAATCTCGCTCACCCGGATGGTTTCTGAGGTCGACGAAGAAAAAGTGAATGAGAGCCTTGAACGTATCGCCGAGGCAGACAAACAGTTTAAACCCGTGAAAGAGGACCGCGCCGCCGCATCCGGTGACGGCCTATTGATCGATTTCAAAGGCACCATCGACGGCGTCGATCTGGAAGGGACGTCGGCGGACGACTTCGAAATTGAACTCGGAAGCAGCACCTTTATTCCCGGATTTGAGGAACAGCTGATAGGCGTCAAGAAAGGCGAAAATCGGCGGGTCAATGTCGAATTCCCTGCGGATTATCCGCAAGAGGAAGCGGCCGGAAAAGCGGCGCTGTTTGAAGTCGATGTCAAGGAAGTGCGCGAACGCACGGAAACGACGATCGACGACGAAATGGCGAAACGTCAGGGATTGGACGATCTCGCCGCCCTCACTGATCTGGTGCGTGAGCAATTAAAAAAGCAGTTTGACGAGGCCTCCAAGGCGCAGTTGAAACGCGCTCTTCTCGATGATCTGGCGGAACGCTATGGATTCGATGTTCCCGCCGGAATGGTCGATCAGGAGTTCGAGACCATCTGGACTCAAGTCACAAGCGATATGGAGCAGTCTAAATCAACGTTCGAAGAAGCGATGGACCAGAGCGAAGACGAGGCGCGTGCGGAGTATCGGAAAATTGCCGAACGGCGCGTCCGCTTGGGATTGCTGCTCTCAGAAATTGGCCGAGAGAATGAAATCTCGATCGAGCGTGACGATCTTCTCAAGGCCGCACTGGAGTCGGCGCGCGGGTTCTCGAATCCGCAACAGGTACTCGAGTTCTATCGCTCCAATCCCAATGCGCTGGAACGCTTTCGGGCTCCGGTGTTCGAGGATAAGGTGGTCGCCTTCCTGTCGGAGCTCGCGGATATCAAGGAAAGCGTCGTTGAGCCCGAGGATTTGTTCCGCGATCCAGATGAAGTAGCGGACACGGAGAAGAGCGCGAAGAAAGATAAGGACGCCAAGGGCTCTACAAAGAAGGCCGAGGCGCCAGCAGCTAAGAAAAAGGCGGCAAAAAAGCCTGCAGCGAAGAAAAAGGCAGACGGCAAGAAGACAACGACGGAAAAGACCGCTGCGAAAAGCAAAACCACATCTGGCAAGAGCGGGCAAAATACGGCGAAATCGGCCGCCGCTACAGCTAAAGATAAATAGCCAAAAGCTCTGAAGGAGACATAGCGGCGATGGCCGATATCATTGACACTTACGCAAATACGCTCGTTCCCATGGTTGTTGAGCAAACCAATCGCGGGGAACGTTCGTACGATATTTTTTCGCGCCTTCTGAAGGAGCGAATTATTTTTCTGACCGGCGCCGTGCATGACGAGGTGTCGAGCCTGATAACGGCGCAGTTGCTCTTTCTCGAATCGGAAAACCCGAACAAAGACATTTCGATCTATATCAACTCGCCGGGCGGACTGGTGACATCGGGATTGGCGATCTACGACACCATTCAATACATTCGCCCCGCCGTGGCGACACTCTGTATCGGTCAAGCCGCTTCCATGGGCTCGCTGCTGTTGGCGGCCGGCGCTGAAGGACAGCGCTTTGCACTGCCGAACTCGCGAATCATGCTGCACCAACCGTCGGGTGGGTTTCAGGGCCAGGCCAGCGATATCGAAATTCACGCCAAAGAAATACTTACGCTGCGCAAAAGGCTGAATGAAATTTACGTTAAACACACGAAACAAGACATTGAGACAATTGAAAAAAATCTCGAAAGAGACAATTTCTTGTCACCGGAGGATGCGAAGGCGTTCGGCATCGTCGACGACGTGGTGGTTCACCGCATTGTGATCGAAGACCCGGACGATCCGACGTCGGAAAGCTAGCCTTAACCGTTTTTTATCGGCACAGCGCTAGAGTGGTGTTAACCGTTGAGAAGGCGCGGGTCACGACAGAATAGGCTAGACAACTAGCACCACCGAGTGCGACCCTCGATTCGGATTAATGGCCATCGCGTGAAGCTGCTGACGCGGCTAACGGTGGTAGGTGAGGTGATGAGCGGCGTCCTGCGCGGCTGAAGTGACTGGAGTGGGCATGAACAAGTCCAGCGGCAACGACTCGAAGAATACGCTTTACTGCTCTTTTTGCGGCAAGAGCCAGCATGAAGTGCGTAAGCTTATTGCCGGTCCGACCGTGTTCATCTGCGATGAATGCGTTGAACTCTGCATGGATATTATCCGTGAAGAGCACAAGAGCTCCCGCGTTAAGAGCCGGGATGGCGTGCCGGCGCCGGCGGAAATATCCGAAGTGTTGCAGGATTATGTCATTGGCCAGGAACATGCCAAACGGGTGTTATCGGTGGCCGTGCACAATCATTACAAGCGGCTTGCGCATGGTGGCAACAGCAATGAAGTTGAGCTGGCGAAATCGAATATTTTGCTGATCGGCCCGACCGGCTGCGGCAAGACTCTACTGGCCCAGACTCTCGCCCGAATCCTCGATGTTCCTTTTACCATGGCCGATGCCACGACTCTCACCGAGGCGGGCTATGTCGGTGAGGATGTTGAAAATATCATTCTGAAGCTTTTGCAGTCTGCGGATTACAATGTGGAACGCGCGCAGCGTGGCATTGTTTATCTGGACGAGGTCGACAAGATTGCACGCAAATCTGACAATCCTTCGATTACCCGCGACGTTTCCGGCGAAGGTGTGCAGCAGGCCCTGTTGAAGATCATGGAAGGCACCGTGGCATCGGTGCCTCCGCAAGGCGGCCGCAAACATCCGCAGCAAGAGTTCCTGCAGGTCGATACCACAAACATATTGTTCATTTGTGGTGGCGCGTTCGCTGGTCTTGAAAAAATTATTGCGCAACGCGGTCGTGGGACATCGATCGGTTTCGGCGCCGATGTGCGTGCGCCCGAGGAGCGCAAGACGGGAGAAATTTTGCGTGAAATTGAACCGGAAGATTTGCTCAAGTTCGGATTAATTCCAGAATTTGTCGGTCGGTTGCCGGTTATCGCGACCCTCGAAGATTTGGATGAGACCGCGTTAATCGAGATTTTGACGGCGCCCAAGAATGCCTTGGTCAAGCAGTATCAAAAGCTGTTTGATATGGAAGAAGTGGAATTGAGCTTTACCGAAGACGCATTGAGCGCGATTGCGCGAAAGGCGGTCGCCCGCAAGACCGGAGCGCGCGGATTGCGTTCAATATTGGAAGCCATTTTGCTCGATTCGATGTTTGACCTACCTGGCTATGAAACTGTTGAGGAAGTGGTCATTAACCGCGAAGTGGTTGAGGGTGGGGCGACGCCGCTGTTGATTTACGCCGATCTAACTGAAGACGCCAGTTCCTCCGCCTCTTAAGCACTCTGCCGCGGGTTTTTTGTGGGGACTTGACCGGGCTCGGCAGGGCTCCCACCTAATTGAAACGCAGTTCGCTTATCCTGGGCGGCGCAAAACTTGACCGAGAAGTGAACATATCTGATGCCTGAAGCCACCGAACTTCCACGCTATCCGGTTTTGCCGTTACGCGACATCGTCGTATTTCCGCATATGATTGTGCCGCTGTTTGTCGGGCGCGAGAAATCCGTGCGGGCACTTGAAGATGTCATGAAGGACGACAAGCAAATCCTTTTGATTGCGCAGAAGAATGCGTCGCAAGATGACCCCACCACTGATGACATTCACAGCGTCGGAACGATCGGCACGGTTCTTCAGCTGCTAAAATTGCCGGACGGAACGGTAAAGGTGTTGGTCGAAGGCGGTGCACGCGCACGCGTTATCAAATTTTTTGACAATGAGGAATTTTTCCAGGCGAGCGCTGAGCAAATGGCCGGCGATGAGGGCGACCCGCAAGAAATCGAGGCCATGTCGCGCTCCGTGCTGTCCCAGTTTGAGCAATACGTAAAACTGAATAAAAAAGTGCCGCCGGAAGTTCTCGTTTCGGTCAATCAAATAGACGATCCGGCGAAATTGGCGGATACCATCGCTTCGCACCTGTCGATCAAGCTTGAAGAAAAGCAGGAACTGCTTGAAGTCGACTCGTTGATGGAGCGGATGGAGCGGGTCTGTGGCCTAATGGAAGGTGAAATCGGCGTTCTGCAAGTCGAGAAAAAAATTCGCAGCCGCGTTAAGCGCCAGATGGAGAAAACGCAGCGCGAATATTATCTCAACGAGCAAATGAAGGCGATCCAGAAGGAGCTTGGCGAAGGCGAAGATGGCCGGGACGAGACCGCCGAATATGAAGACCGCATCAAAAACACCAAGCTGACGAAGGAAGCACGCGAAAAAGCGGAATCCGAAATTAAAAAACTGCGCACCATGTCGCCGATGTCGGCGGAAGCGACAGTGGTGCGTAACTATCTCGATTGGCTGCTGAACATTCCCTGGAAGAAACGGACTCGAGTCAACAAGGATGTGAACCAAGCCGAGAAGATCCTCAATGAGGATCACTATGCCTTGAAGCTGGTCAAGGAACGCATTCTCGAATATCTCGCGGTGCAACAGCGCACGAGAAAGTTGAAAGGTCCGATCCTCTGCCTGGTTGGCCCTCCGGGGGTCGGCAAGACGTCGCTCGGCAAGTCCGTGGCGCGCGCGACGGGTCGGAATTTCGTGCGCTTTTCGCTTGGCGGCGTGCGCGACGAAGCGGAAATTCGCGGCCATCGCCGGACCTATATTGGCTCGATGCCGGGTAAGATTATTCAGTCGATGAAAAAGGCGAAATCCTCCAATCCACTCTTTCTGTTGGATGAGGTCGACAAGATGGGCGCCGATTTCCGTGGCGACCCCTCGTCGGCGCTTTTGGAGGTTTTGGACCCTGAGCAAAATTCGACGTTCAACGATCACTACCTCGAGGTCGACTATGATTTATCCGACGTGATGTTTATCACGACGGCCAATACGCTCCGCATGGCACCAGCCCTGCTGGATCGCATGGAGACCATCCGCATTCCGGGTTACACCGAAGACGAAAAGGTGCAAATTTCCCGGCGCCATTTGATCCCCAAGCAAATAAGCGAGCACAGCCTCAAAAAGAACGAATGGTCGATTTCGAATGACGCGCTGCTCGACTTGATTCGCTACTATACGCGCGAAGCGGGCGTGCGGAATCTCGAGCGGGAAATTGCTCGGCTGACGCGTAAAGCGACGCGAGAGATCGTATCCAAAGGAGTCGAACGGGTACGAGTGACCAAACGCAATCTCGAGAAATACTCCGGCGTTAAAAAATACCGCTACGGCGAAGCTGAGCTGGATGATTTGGTCGGCGTCACGACCGGCTTGGCATGGACCGAGGTAGGCGGCGAGTTGTTGACCATCGAGGCTGTTCTCTTGCCGGGTAAAGGCAAGGTAATCGCCACCGGTAAACTTGGCGATGTCATGCGTGAATCGGTGCAGGCGGCAGAAAGCTATGTGAAGTCGCGTGCTGTGGAGTTCGGCATTAAACCGACCCTGTTCAGCAAACGCGACATCCATGTCCATGTTCCGGAGGGTGCGACGCCGAAAGACGGGCCGTCCGCTGGCGTCGCAATGGCGACTTCCATTATTTCGGTACTGACGGGTATTCCGGTCAGCAAGAGCATGGCGATGACCGGCGAAATTACGCTGCGCGGCCGAGTTTTGCCGATTGGCGGTCTCAAGGAAAAGTTGCTGGCTGCTTTGCGCGGCGGCTTGAAGACTGTGCTCATTCCTCACGAGAACGAAAAAGATCTGGCGGAAATTCCGGACAATGTGAAGAAGAACTTGAACATTATTCCGGTCGTCACCGTCGACGACGTCCTCAAGCACGCACTCACCAAGCCGGTGGTGGCAATTGAATGGAACGAAGAAGAGCAAGAGGAAAAGTCGGTTTCCAGTTCGTCGGATGACAATGCCGATACTGACGGAGTGGTCACGCATTAATCAGCTGCGCCGAGTCGTGGCCGCGACTCGATAATGCGCCTCTCATGCCCGTACAATTAGAAATCCAACCTCCAAGGCACCATGTCATATCCCTGTAAAGCCCGGATTCTTTGACTTTGTGGCCGCGACGACGTTGACGTTTCTGAATCTTGCACCTTACACTCGTCCGCGTTGTATACGTGTTCGAGAGCTGAAAACGCTGCATTGTTTATCCGCGATTAATCATGGGGGCTGAGAGTGAATAAGAATGATCTGGTTAAATCCGTTGCTGACGCTACGGATATGTCGAACGCCGATGCCGCGCGGGCGGTGGAAGGGGTTTTCGACTCAATCACCAATTCTTTGAAGGGCGGAGAAGAAGTGCGCCTGGTCGGATTTGGTTCTTTCAGTGTCGTTCAAAGAAAAGCGACGACAGGACGCAACCCGAGGACCGGCGAGGCAATCAATATCCCCGCTTCAATTCAGCCAAAATTCAAGGCAGGTAAAGCTCTGAAAGAGGCAGTCAACTAAACGCCTGCGGCGATAGCCTATGTGACGCCGGCCAATTCAGTGGCCGGCGTCTATTATTTTGTCATGATAGATTCGACTATTTGTACTTGAATTGGAAAGAATCGAAACCGCATGCCCGTTCCGATGTTATGTTCTGTTCGTCTCCTGCCACGGGGCGATTAGCTCAGTTGGAAGAGCGTCTCGTTTACACCGAGAAGGTCGGCGGTTCGAGCCCGTCATCGCCCACCATCTTTGAGCCAGATATCGCACAGGAAACGCACACGAAATGTGGGCAATTGCCTTGACCGGGCTTGCGCACTGCATTAAACAAAACCGCCCGGTTCGGCGCGGTTTTTAGCGGCTTTCCGTAATTCGGGGGTGTAGCTCAGATTGGTTAGAGCGCCGGCCTGTCACGCCGGAGGTCGCGGGTTCAAGTCCCGTCACTCCCGCCATTTTATCGGGTGCCCTGGCAGCACCTGCCGGGCCGGTTAGATGATATAATTGTCGCCCTTTGGCTGTGGGTTTGTTGTTCGGCTCTCGGGGGAAAGTTAAGAATAATGGATGGTGACATCGCTCAATGATCGCATCTCAATCATTCTTGCTCGAATATCTGCCGATCTTGATATTTCTGGGCATTGCCGCGGTCATCGCAGTGGGCGCGGTTGCCGCTTCCTATATTGCCGCCCCGCAAAATCCGGATGCAGATAAAGTTTCCGCCTATGAATGCGGTTTCGACGCGTTCGACGATGCGCGCGGGCGTTTCGATGTGCGCTTCTATTTGGTAGCCATTCTGTTCATCATTTTCGACCTGGAGGTTGCGTTCCTGTTTCCGTGGGCGGTTTCATTCAAGGATATCGGCCTTTACGGATTTTGGTCGATGGTGATTTTCCTGGGCATCCTGACCATTGGTTTTATCTACGAATGGAAGAAAGGTGCTTTGGAATGGGATTAAGCAGTGACGGCGCGCCGAATTCAGCTGGAGCCCCGATTCCTCCTGGCGAGGCACAGAATGCCGCGTTGAAGCTCGTAACGGACGAGCTTGGTGACAAGGGGTTTGTGGTTGCCAAGCTCGACCGTCTCGTCAATTGGGCGCGGACGGGTTCTTTATGGCCGATGAGCTTCGGCCTTGCCTGTTGTGGCGTCGAGTTTATGCAAGTTATCGCTGCGCGCTATGACATTGACCGGTTGGGCATGATCCCCCGCGCCAGTCCGCGCCAATCCGACGTGATGATCGTTGCCGGCACCCTGTGCAATAAAATGGCGCCGGCATTTCGCAAGGTATACGACCAGATGCCGGAGCCGCGATATGTCATCTCCATGGGCAGCTGTGCCAATGGCGGCGGGTACTACCATTATTCTTATTCTGTCGTACGCGGATGTGATCGGATCGTGCCGGTCGACGTTTATGTGCCTGGCTGCCCACCCACGGCAGAAGCGCTTCTCTACGGCATTATGCAACTTCAGCGCAAAATTCGGCGCACCGGAACGATCGCGCGCTAAAGCTCGCGAATATCAAGACCATGAATGAACAAGCACTGAAAGACCTTGCTGGACATCTCGACGCGACACTTGGCGATTATATTCAGTCGTCCAAGATCGTGCACGGCGAGCTAACTCTCGAAATTAGTGTTGAGTCAGTGGGGCGCATAATCAAATTTTTGCGCGACGACAGCACATGTCACTTCGAGATGCTGATCGATATTTGTGGCGTCGACTATCCGCAGCGCGATCCGCGTTTTGACGTTGTCTATCATCTGCTCAGTCTCAGCAATAACATGCGCATCCGCGTCAAGGCGGGCGTCGAAGAAGAAGGCTCGGTCCCTTCCGTGTCGGCGCTTTACAGTACCGCCGGTTGGTTCGAGCGCGAAATTTGGGATTTATTCGGCATCTATGTCACCGAACATCCCGATTTGCGCCGTCTGCTCACGGATTACGGCTTCGAGGGCCATCCGCTGCGTAAGGACTTTCCGCTGACCGGTTATGTCGAGCTGCGCTATGACGATGAGCAGAAGCGTGTTGTCTACGAGCCGGTTAAGCTGACCCAGGAATTTCGCAGCTTCGATTTCATGAGCCCGTGGGAAGGCGCTGAATATATTTTGCCGGGAGACGAAAAAGCCGAAAAACCGGCAGGCGACGGCGGCGGGTCATGAGCGAGCATCGCATCAAAAATATGACGCTCAATTTCGGCCCGCAACATCCGGCGGCGCATGGCGTGCTGCGCCTCGTTCTCGAAATGGATGGCGAAGTCGTAGAGCGGGCGGATCCGCATATTGGATTGTTGCACCGCGGCACAGAAAAGCTGATCGAGCATAAGAGCTATTTGCAGGCAGTACCTTATTTCGATCGCTTGGATTATGTCGCGCCGATGAATCAGGAGCACGCATTCGCACTGGTGGTGGAGCGTTTGCTCGGCATCGAAGCGCCGCTGCGCGCTCAGTATATTCGCGTGCTCTACAGCGAAATCGGACGCATCGGCAATCACCTTCTCAATATCTCTACGATGATTCTGGATATAGGTGCGTTCACGCCCTTCTTTTGGGCCTTTGAAGAGCGCGAATTTTTAATGGAATTCTATGAGCGCGCGTCCGGGGCGAGGATGCATGCCGCTTATTTCCGCCCTGGCGGTGTGACCAGCGATTTACCGCCGGACCTTCTGCGTGACATCGGTCTATGGAATAAGAAATTTCCTAAGGTCATCGATGATATTGAAAACTTGATTACCGAGAACCGGATTTTCAAACAGCGTACCGTCGACATCGGCGCAACCAGCCCAGTGGAGGCACTTGACTGGGGCTTTACCGGCCCAATGTTGCGGGCGTCTGGCGTAACTTGGGATTTGCGCCGCAATCAGCCTTACGAGATATATGACGAACTTGAGTTTTCCGTCCCCGTGGGTACCAGCGGGGATTGCTATGAGCGTTATTTGGTGCGCATGGAAGAGATGCGCGAGAGTGTGAAAATCATTGATCAGTGCCTCGCGCGTATGCCTGAAGGTCCGGTGAAGGTCGTAGATAACAAGATCAGCCCGCCGACCCGCAGTGAAATGAAAAACTCGATGGAGGCCCTGATCCATCACTTCAAGCTCTATACCGAGGGCTATCATGTGCCGGCGGGCGAGGCCTACGCCGCTGTCGAAGCGCCAAAGGGCGAGTTCGGCGTTTATCTTGTGTCAGATGGCAGCAACAAGCCTTATCGATGCAAAATCAGAGCACCAGGATTTGCCCATCTGCAGGCGCTCGATTATGTCAGCCGGGGCCATATGCTGGCCGATGCCGTCGCCAACCTGGCCAGTATGGATATCGTTTTCGGGGAGATTGACCGGTGAACGGAGAAAGTCTGAAGTTCGAATTCTCGCCCGAGAATCTCGAACGCGCGAACGCACACATAGCGAAATATCCTGACGGCCGTCAGGCGAGTGCGGTGCTGCCGCTCCTAGACCTTGCTCAACGACAGAATGGCGGCTGGGTGTCGCGCGAAGCCATGGCCTATATCGCCAGTTTGTTGGATATGGCCGAAATTCGCGTATATGAAGTCGCGACTTTTTACACCATGGTAAATCTCAACCCGGTCGGAAAATATCTGATCCAATTGTGCCGCACGACGCCCTGTTGGCTATGCGGCTCAGACGATTTGCGCGATGCCTGCAAAAATGAATTGGGTATCGGCGTCGGCGAATCCACTGACGACGGCATGTTCTCGCTGGTTGAGGTGGAGTGCCTCGGCGCTTGCGTGAATGCGCCCATGGTGCAGATTAACGATGATTTCTACGAGGATCTTTCCGCCGCGCGGATGAAGGAAATTCTCGCCTTGTTACGGCGCGGCGAGCCGCCGCCGGCAGGATCGCAAACTGGTCGGCAAACTTCAGCGCCGGCGACCGGCGCGACCACATTGCTGGATGGCGGGACTGCCTGATGTTGAACGATTCGGACCGCATCTTTACCAACCTTTACGGCGCCCTTGATTGGCGCCTCGGCGGTGCGCGCGAGCGCGGCGCGTGGGAGGGCACCAGCGCGCTCATTGGGAAGGGCCATGATTGGGTCGTCGATCAAGTCAAGGAATCCGGGTTGCGTGGACGCGGCGGTGCGGGTTTCCCGACCGGGCTCAAATTTTCATTCATGCCCAAAGAACCTGATCCGAGACGGCCGCATTACTTGATCGTCAATGCTGACGAATCCGAGCCCGGCACCTGCAAGGATCGGGACATCATGCGCCACGATCCGCATCTTCTTATTGAAGGATGTTTGCTCTCCGCCTTCGCCATGCGCGCCAACGCCGGCTACATCTACATCCGCGGTGAGTTTTACCGCGAGGCCGAGAATTTGCAGGTCGCGATCGATGAGGCCCATGAGGCCGGATTGATCGGTAAAAACGCTTCTGGCTCGGGATGGGATTTCAACCTTTATTTGCATCGCGGCGCCGGCGCTTATATTTGCGGCGAGGAAACCGGCTTACTGGAAAGCCTCGAAGGCAAGCCCGGTAAGCCACGTTTGAAGCCGCCGTTTCCGGCGGGTGCCGGTCTTTATGGCTGCCCCTCCACGGTCAACAATGTCGAAACCATCGCCGTCATACCAACCATACTCAGACGCGGCCCGGAATGGTTCGCCGGTTTGGGCCGGCCAAAGAATGCCGGAACCAAGCTGTTCTGTATTTCGGGGCACGTGAACCAGCCCTGCAATGTCGAAGAAGAGATGGGAATTCCGCTGCGCGAGCTTATCGATAAACATGCCGGTGGCGTGCGCGGCGGTTGGGACAATTTGTTGGCGGTAATTCCCGGCGGTGCCTCCGTGCCATTATTGCCGAAATCCATATGCGACGACGTGCTGATGGATTTTGATTCGCTGGTGGCCCAAAAGTCGGGTCTCGGTACAGCAGCCGTCATCGTCATGGACAAATCGACGGATGTGGTTGAGGCGATTTCTCGGCTTTCACATTTTTATATGCACGAAAGTTGCGGCCAGTGCACGCCTTGCCGCGAAGGCACGGGATGGGTCTATCGCATGATGCAGCGCATGGTTACCGGCGAAGCATCGGTGAAAGATATCGATCTTCTGTGGGATGTGGTGGGTCAAATCGAAGGCCATACAATCTGTGCGCTTGGAGACGCGGCGGCGTGGCCGGTTCAAGGTCTGATTCGGCATTTTCGCGACGAAATGGAACAGCGCATTTTGGCACGCCATGGCATCCCGAGTGATGCCGGCGCACCGAAAACGGCTTGAGGAATTTAGGCGATGCCGAAACTGATAATCGACGGCGCTGAAGTTGAAGTCGCGGACGGTTCAACCGTCCTGCAGGCTTGCGAACAGGTCGGCGCTGAGGTGCCGCGTTTCTGTTACCACGACCGCTTGTCGATCGCCGGAAATTGCCGCATGTGCCTGGTGGGCATGGAGAAATCTCCCAAACCGATCGCTTCCTGCGCGATGCCAGCGGGCGAAGGAATGGTGATCCACACCAATACGCCCGAGATCAAAAAAGCGCGCGAAGGGGTGATGGAGTTCTTGTTGATCAATCATCCGCTGGACTGCCCGATTTGTGATCAGGGCGGCGAGTGCGACCTGCAAGATCAAGCCATGGCTTATGGCCGCCATTTCAGCCGTTTTGACGAACATAAGCGGGCGGTTAAAGATAAAGATATCGGGCCGCTGATTGAAACCATCATGACACGCTGCATCCATTGCACGCGCTGCATCCGTTTCGCCGATGAAATCGCCGGCGTCGAAGAGTTCGGTGCAGTATTCCGCGGCGAACATATGGAAATAGGCACCTATGTAGAGAAGGCAGTTTCGTCCGAGCTTTCGGGCAACATGATCGACCTATGCCCGGTCGGCGCACTGACCTCCAAGCCCTATGCGTTTACCGCACGCTCGTGGGAATTGCGCAAAACCGAGAGCATCGACGTGCTCGATGCCGTTGGCTCCAATATTCGGATCGATGCGCGCGGCGGTGAAGTCATGCGCATCGTCCCGCGCCTCAACGAAGACGTGAACGAAGAATGGATTTCCGACAAATCCCGGTTTGCCTGCGATGGTCTCAAAAAACGCCGCCTCGATCGTTGTTACGTGCGCAAAGACGGCAAGCTGGAAGAGGCGGATTGGCCCGAGGCGTTTGGCGCCATTGGGAAGGCGCTCCAGGGCCTTGCTGGAGATCAAGTAGCCGCCATTGCCGGCGATCTCGCCGATTGCGAATCTATGACGGCGCTCAAAGATTTGATGGGAAACTTGGGCTCGCAAAACATTGATTGCCGACAAGACGGCGCCAAGCTCGGCGGCGCGCGCGCCGGCTACCTGTTCAACACGACGATCGCTCAAATTGAAGACGCCGATGCTATTTTGGTGATTGGCGCCGATCTGCGCTGGGAAGCGTCTCTGGTTAATGCCCGCATCCGCAAGCGCTGGCGGCAGGGTGGACTCAAGACCGGCGTCATCGGCCCGCGTCGAGATCTGACCTACCCCTATGATCATCTTGGCTTTGGGCCCGAAGCGCTCAGTCAAATTATAGCCGGAGATCACGATTTTTGCCAGGTGCTTGAGGCCGCGGAACGGCCCATGCTCATCGTCGGGTCGGGCGCAGTGGCCCGTGCGGATGGTGCTGCAATTTTGGCCGCCGCTCGTGCCGTCACGGAAAAATATTCCATGGTCCGCGATGACTGGAACGGTTTTAACGTCATGCACCGTGCAGCCTCGCGTGTCGGCGGTCTCGATCTCGGTTTCATACCGAGTGGTGGTGGACGTGATGTCGCCGCCATTCTCGAAGGCGCAGAAAACGGAGCGGTTAAATTCGTTTGGCTGCTCGGATCCGACGAGATCGAGATGGCGCGCTTGAACAACGCCTTTGTTGTGTATCAAGGACATCACGGTGATGCGGGCGCGGCGGCGGCGGATGTAGTATTGCCGGGCGCTGCTTACACAGAGAAAGGCGCGACCTACGTAAATTTGGAAGGGCGGGTGCAACGGACCTATCGGGCGGTCTACCCCCCCGGCGAGGCGCGGGAAGATTGGACAATCCTGCGCGCTTTCTCGGAATTGACGGGTACGACATTGCCTTACGACACGCTTGAAGCTTTGCGTGCACGCATGACCGAAATCGCTCCGCCCTTTGGCGCGGCGAACAGCATCGCTGCGGCCAAGTGGCAGGACTTCGGAGCGCCGGGCGATATGGCAGGTGATGCGTTTGCTGCCCCGATCGATGATTTCTATACAACAGATGTGATCTCGCGAGCATCAGACACCATGTCTGAGTGCAGTGCGCAGTTCGTTACAGGCGCGCAGGGGAAGACGGGCACCGATGGCTGAACCCAATTTTTGGGTGGACTACATCCTGCCGCTGTTGCTGATCGTCGGCTATATCACCGCGATCGTCGTGCCGGTTCTGTTCGTCGTCGCATTGGTCACTTATGGCGAGCGCAAGATTTGGGCGGCCATGCAGTTCCGCAAGGGGCCCAACGTGGTGGGGCCGTTCGGACTTTTCCAGCCGCTGGCCGATGGCCTAAAGCTGCTGATGAAAGAAACCATCATTCCCACCGGTGCCAACCGAGTCCTCTTCATCATGGCGCCAATGATCATGTTTGCGCTTGGGCTGATCGGCTGGGCCGTTATACCGTTCGATACCCATCTGGTCCTGGCCGATATCAATGTCGGCATTCTCTATCTGTTTGCAGTGTCTTCACTTGGCGTCTACGGCATTATCATCGCCGGGTGGGCGAGCAATTCGAAGTACGGTTTTCTCGGCGCCTTGCGCTCGGCCGCACAAATGGTTTCCTACGAGGTGTCTATCGGCTTCGTCTTGGTCACCGTCATGCTCGTGGCGGGCTCATTGAATTTGAGCGACATCGTAGAGGCACAAAAAGGCCTCTGGTTCTTCATTCCGCTGGCACCCATGTTCGTTATCTACTTCATTTCTGCCCTGGCCGAGACCAATCGGACGCCGTTCGATTTGCCCGAAGCGGAAGGCGAATTGGTGGCCGGCTATCAGGTCGAATATTCGGCCATGACCTGGGCGCTGTTCATGCTCGGCGAATATGCCAACATCGTTTTGTTGAGCGGCCTTTGCGTCATACTTTTTCTCGGCGGTTGGTTGCCACCGTTCCATGTCGAACCCTTCATTTGGATTCCAGGTGTCGTCTGGTTTATCGCCAAAACGGCTTTTGTGATTTTTCTTTTCACCTGGGTGCGGGCGACGATGCCGCGCTACCGTTACGATCAACTTATGCGTCTGGGCTGGAAGGTTTTTCTGCCCGCGTCTCTGGCCTGGGTGATCATCACCGCGGGCGCCATGCACCTGTTCGGGTGGATGCCGCAATGAGCGGGAAAGGTTAATTATGTCGTTCATCGAGCAGTCGACGAAATCCTTGTTTCTGAGCGAATTGGTGAAAGGTATGACCATCACCTTCCGCCAAATGTTCAGTCCAAAGGCGACCGTCAACTACCCCTATGAAAGAGGGCCCATCAGCGCACGCTTCCGTGGCGAGCATGCCCTTCGGCGGTATCCCAACGGCGAGGAGCGCTGCATTGCCTGCAAACTGTGCGAGGCGATTTGTCCGGCGCAGGCGATTACCATCGAGGCGGAACCGCGCGACGACGGCAGCCGCCGGACGACGCGCTACGACATCGATATGGTCAAATGCATTTATTGCGGTTTTTGCCAGGAAGCCTGCCCGGTGGACGCCATCGTCGAGGGGCCTAATTTCGAGTTCGCCGCCGAGACGCGCGAGGAACTGCTCTACAACAAACAGAAGCTTTTGGACAATGGTGAGCGCTGGGAAAGTGAAATCGAAGCGAACCTGGCGTCTGAAGCACCGTATCGTTGAGAAACATCGGCGACTGAAGCCGAGAGATCAGCCAAGAAATCGAATGAATTCATGATTATCGAGACAATAGTCTTTTACCTTCTGGCCGTGGTGACCGTCGCCGCGGGCGTGATGGTTATTGCCTCGCGCAATCCGGTGCAGTCCGTGCTTTTTTTGATCCTGGCATTTTTCAATTCGGCCGGCCTGTTTGTGCTGTTGGGCGCCGAATTTCTCGCCATGATATTGATCATCGTCTATGTCGGCGCGGTCGCGGTGTTGTTCCTCTTCGTCGTGATGATGCTTGATATTAATTTCTCCGAGCTGCGTGCCGGATTCCTACAATATTTGCCGATCGGCGCCATCGTCGGAATCATTCTGTTGGCCGAACTCATCCTGGTGTTCGCAACTGGTGCCATCGACATTCATGTTCCAGATGTCGTTGCCGTCGCCATGCCAGCGGCGGATGAGGTGAGCAACACGCGCGCCTTGGGCAATATTCTCTATACCCGCTACGCCTATTTGTTTCAGGGCGCTGGATTTATTCTGCTGATCGCCATGGTCGGTGCCATCGTGCTGACCCATCGCCGGCGCGTCGAAGTCCGGCGCCAGAACATCGCCGACCAAGTGGCGCGCGACCCGAACGTGGCGGTGGTTCTCAAGGACATTAAATCAGGCGAGGAGGGGTCATGGAAATCGGACTGACCCATTATCTGACGGTTGCCGCGATACTTTTTACACTTGGCGTGTTTGGCATTTTTCTCAATCGTAAGAACGTCATCATCATATTGATGTCGATCGAGTTGATGCTGCTTGCCGTCAATATCAACTTCGTCGCATTCTCGGTTTTTCTGAATGACATGGCGGGCCAAGTGTTCGCCATGCTCGTCCTCACAGTGGCGGCGGCCGAAGCGGCCATCGGCCTTGCAATTCTGGTTGTCTATTTTCGCAATCGCGGCTCCATCGCGGTTGAAGACGTCAATGTGATGAAGGGCTGACCCCGCGTGCTGCTTTATATTGCGCCCGTTTTTTTGCCGCTGATCGGCGCTGCAATCACTGGCCTATTCGGCCGCGTGCTTGGCGACCGGCCGTCGCAATACATTTCCTGCGGGGCGATGGGGTTGGGGGCGCTGGCGTCGATATTCGTCTTTAACAATGTGGTGATGCAGGGCGAAGTCCAGCAGATATATCTGTTCAACTGGATGACCTCGGGCACGTTCGTGGTCGATTGGGCGCTCCGTATCGACGAATTATCGGCGATGATGGTGTTCACCGTTTCAATCGTGTCGTTCCTCATCCATGTCTACTCCATCGGCTACATGGCGCATGATCCGCACGTTCCGCGGTTTTTTGCGTATCTGTCACTGTTTACTTTTTTCATGTTGGCCCTCGTCACCGCGGACAATTTCCTCCAGCTCTATTTCGGCTGGGAGGGCGTTGGTCTGGTCTCGTATCTGCTGATCGGTTTTTGGTATAAGCGGCCGGCCGCAAACAAGGCAGCGATCAAGGCGTTCGTCGTTAATCGCGTGGGCGATTTCGGATTCGGTCTCGGAATCCTGGCGATTTATCTCACTTTCGGGTCCGTCAGTTTCGATACCGTGTTCGCTACCGCGCCCGACGTAGCGGGCTCAGAACTTGATTTCCTCGGCCACAATTTCGATGCCCTGACGGTTATCTGCATTTTGTTGTTTGTCGGCGCCATGGGAAAGTCTGCGCAGTTCTTGCTGCACACCTGGCTGCCGGATGCGATGGAGGGTCCGACGCCGGTATCGGCTCTCATTCATGCGGCGACCATGGTAACCGCCGGTGTCTTCTTGGTAGCGCGTTGTTCGCCCTTGTTCGAGTACGCGCCGATTGCACTGGCTGTCGTCACCTTTGTCGGCGCCACCACGGCGATATTCGCCGCGACAATTGCCATCACACAAAACGATATAAAACGGGTGATCGCTTATTCGACCTGTAGCCAGCTCGGATACATGTTCTTCGCCTGCGGCGTATCGGCTTATTCGGCCGGCATGTTCCATTTGACCACGCACGCTTTCTTCAAGGCGCTTCTTTTCTTGGGCGCCGGCTCGGTGATCCACGCCATGTCCGACGAGCAGGATATGCGCAAGATGGGCGGTATTTGGAAGGCCATCCCGCTCACCTATTTGCTCATGTGGATCGGCAGCCTGGCGTTGGCGGGTGTGCCGTTTTTCTCGGGATTCTTCTCCAAGGATGTCATCCTCGAATCCGCCTTTGCGGCGGCAACCGGTTTGGGTCATTACGCCTTTGCCGCTGGTATCGCCGCCGCCGTGCTGACGGCGCTCTATTCCTGGCGGCTCATCATCCTTACCTTCCATGGCAAGCCGCAGGCTGACGAAAAGGTGATGGCGCATGTTCATGAATCGCCGCCGATCATGACCGTGCCGCTCATTCTGTTGGCCGTCGGCGCGATCGTTTCAGGTTATCTGTTGCTGCCGATGGTCGGATCGCATTCGGATTTCTGGGGCACCTCAATACTTGTGCTGCCGCATCACAATGCTCTCGAGGGCGCGCATCATGTTGACTTTTGGGTTAAGGCATTGCCGACCATCGTTGCAGTTATTGGCATCTTGGCCGCCTATTTTCTTTACATGGCCAAGCCGCATCTGCCTGGTGTCATAGCGCAGCGTCTGCGGCCGCTCTATCTGTTCTCGTACAACAAATGGTATTTCGATGAGCTCTACGATTGGGCGTTCGTCCGTCCGGCCAAATATCTTGGCTATGGCCTGTGGAAACAGGGCGACGGCGGCGTCATCGACGGAATCGGCCCGGACGGTGTCGCGGCTGCGGCTGCCGCCATTGCCCGGCGCGTCGTCAAACTACAGAGCGGTTATGTCTATCACTACGCATTTCTGATGCTGGCCGGTGTGGCCGTCATCATCACCTGGTATCTCATTCTGGGATGATGACACTGACATGACCGATTGGCCCATTCTCTCCACCGTCACGTTCCTGCCGCTGCTCGGCGCGGCATTTATCCTACTGATCCGCGGCGATGAAGCGACGATCGCGCGTAATTCCCGTCATGTGGCGTTATGGACCTCCGTCGTCGCGTTCGGAATTTGCCTGTTGCTCATCCTCGACTTCGACACGACCACGGCTGAATTCCAGTTTGAGGAATATGCGCCATGGCTGCCTGAATTTGGCATTGGCTATCATCTCGGCGTCGATGGAATCTCGGTGTTTTTTCTTTTACTGACCACGTTTTTGGTGCCGATCTGCATTATCTCCTGCTGGGAGGCAGTGAAGACCCGGGTACGCGAATACATGATCGCGTTTCTGGTTCTGGAGACGATGATGATCGGCGTGTTTTCCTCTCTCGACATGTTGATGTTCTACATCTTTTTCGAGGGGCAGCTAATACCGATGTTCCTGATCATCGGTATCTGGGGCGGCGCACGGCGTGTCTATTCGGCCTACAAATTCTTTCTCTATACCCTGTTGGGGTCGGTGCTATTTTTGCTCGCCATCTTGTTCATGTATTTACAGGCCGGCACGACCGATATCCCGGCCTTAATGAACGAAGTGTGGGCACCGGCTGTGCAAACTTGGCTCTGGCTTGCTTTGTTCGCGTCGTTCGCCGTCAAGCTTCCAATGTGGCCGTTCCATACTTGGTTGCCCGATGCTCATGTCGAGGCACCGACAGCAGGCTCGGTCATCCTCGCCGGGATCTTGTTAAAAATGGGCGGCTACGGATTCTTGCGATTCTCATTGCCCATGTTTCCCGACGCCAGCGAATTTTTCGCGCCCTTCGTGTTCTCGCTATCCGTCGTCGCGGTGATCTACACGTCCTTGGTCGCCCTCATGCAACAGGACATGAAGAAATTGATCGCATATTCCTCGGTCGCCCATATGGGAATTGTCACGATCGGGCTTTTCACCTTCAACGCCCAGGGCATCGAGGGCGGCATTTTTCAGATGCTCAGTCACGGTGTGGTCTCGGCGGCTTTGTTCCTCATCGTCGGTGTGGTTTATGACCGTGTGCACTCGCGCGAGATTGCGTCCTATGGCGGGCTCGTTCACCGCATGCCGGTATATGCCCTCGTATTTATGGTGATCATGCTCGCTTCGATCGGACTTCCGGCAACCAGCGGTTTTGTCGGCGAATTTTTGATTTTTGTCGGCGTCTTTCAGGTCAATACTTGGGTCGCCATGTTAGGACTGACCGGCGTCATCCTCGGCGCCGCCTATATGCTGTGGCTCTATCGCCGTGTGATTTTTGGTGAACTGACGAAGGAAAACTTGAAATCGATCACGGATCTGAAGATGCGTGAAATCGGCTTTTTCGCGCCACTCGTCGTGTTGGTATTGTTCATGGGAATTTATCCCAAGCCGTTCCTGGATGTCCTGCATGTCTCGGTGGAAAATTTGGTCGCGCAAACCCAGATGGCGCGCACCGGAGGCGCTGATGTTGTCGCCGATCTATTGCCCGATGCACTGGCCAGGGCGTTGAGGTAAGTACGATATGGCCGAATTTACCACACCCGATTATTTGACCGCCTTGCCGGAGATGTTTCTGGCGGCGGTCTCTCTCGTCCTTCTTATGGTCGGCGTTTTTCTCGGCAACCGGTCGACTAACTTGCTCACCTGGCTGTGCGTCGTCGCCATGGGCGCGGCGTTCATCATGGTGCTGGTGGGATCGCACGCCCATAGCACCACATTTTTCGGCATGTTTGTGAGCGACAGTTTCTCCATATTCATGAAATGCCTGGTGTTGATCGGCGCCGCGGTGACTCTGATCATGGGCATGGGATACGTGAAGCGCGAAGGCATGAACCGCTTTGAGTTCCCGATCCTGATTCTGTTTGCGACCCTCGGCATGTTGCTGATGATTTCGGCAAACGACCTTATCGCGCTTTATGTAGGCCTCGAATTGCAGAGCCTGGCACTATATATCGTCGCCGCGTTCCGGCGTGATTCGCTGCGCTCCAGCGAAGCCGGTCTAAAATATTTTGTGCTCGGCGCGCTCTCTTCCGGAATGCTGCTTTACGGCTGTTCCATGGTCTACGGCTTTACCGGCTTCACTGGTTTTGACGAAATCGCCGTCGCGATCAGCCACCAGGGCGTGGACGCGCATGGCGCGGTGCCGATCGGTATTCTGATCGGATTGGTCTTCATTTCTGCGGCACTCGCTTTCAAAGTATCTGCCGTGCCGTTCCATATGTGGACGCCAGATGTTTACGAAGGTGCGCCGACGCCGGTTACAGCCTTCTTTGCCGCCGCGCCCAAAATTGCTGCGATGGCATTGTTTTTGCGCGTCTTGCTAGGGCCGTTTCACGAATTGCTGACACAATGGGACCAGATCATCATTTTCATCTCCATCGCGTCGATGGCGCTCGGGGCATTTGCAGCGATCGGCCAGAAAAACATCAAACGCCTTATTGCCTACAGCTCGATCGGTCATATTGGATATGCGCTGGTCGGGCTTGCCGCTGGAACCCCGGAGGGTGTGCGCGGCGTTCTTATCTATTTGGCGATATATATGGTCATGTCGCTCGGCACGTTTGCCTGCATTCTCGCCATGCGCCGGCGCGGCCAGATGCTGGAACGGATCGAAGATCTTTCCGGCCTTTCCAAAACCAACCCGGCCATCGCATTGGCGCTGGCGATATTCATGTTCTCGATGGCGGGAATTCCGCCGTTGGCGGGCTTCTTCGGAAAGCTCTATGTTTTCATGGCCGCCATAGAACAGGGGATGTATGCGCTCGCGGTTATTGGTGTGCTTACCAGTGCGGTGGGCGCCTATTACTACATCCGTATCGTCAAAGTGATGTATTTCGATAAACCAGCCGAAAGCTTCGACAAACCGATAGGAGCGGAGCTATCCAGCGTTCTGATCGGCACGGGCGTCATCACGATGTTCTTTTTCGCCTATCCGACGCCCGTTTTAGAAGGTGCGCAGGCCGCCGCGGCACTGCTATTTCCCTGATTTCGAGGCCAGCATGACAACGCCACGGCTGCCGGATGAATTCCGGTTAGTCGAAATGGATGAGGTCGACAGCACCAACGAGGAGGCCAAGCGCCTGGCTTGCTCCGGCGCTGCGGACGGAATACTCGTCTGGGCGCACCGCCAAACAGCTGGCAGGGGACGGCGCGGCCGCGTGTGGACGTCCGAGCCTGGCAATTTATATGTGTCATTCGTTCTCCGCCCGGATTGTGCGCCTTTGCAGGCGGCGCAATTGACTTTCGTGGCCGCTCTGGCCGTCCGCGATATGTTGACCATATTCTTAAGCAACAGCGACGCGATTGCCTGTAAATGGCCCAACGATGTGTTGGTAGGAGGGCGGAAAATTTCCGGGATACTTCTAGAATCTTCGACAGCAGGAAGCGGTATCGTTGACTGGCTGGTTCTCGGCATCGGCGTAAATTTACGCCACCATCCCGACATCGGCGGCCGTCATCCGGCAACCGACCTTTCTGCTGAGGGCGCCGGTGTGGTAGAGGCGTCAACCGTCTTGGAGACCCTGGCAATTGCTTTTGCGCAGCGCCGCGGTGATTGGCTCCAGGATGGTTTTAAGGCTGTTCGCAATTCGTGGCTGAAACACGCGTATGGACTCGACCAGACGGCACACATCAAACTGGAGAGTGCCAGTCATAGCGGTTTGTTTATCGGTATAGATGAGAGTGGGGCTTTGCAATTGAAGGCAGATGGTTGCGCGGAGCAGCTGTTTGCCGCCGGCGAGGTAACTTTCGAGGGGAGCGGCTAAGCCATGCTTTTGGCCATCGATGTGGGCAATACCAATACCGTGTTCGCGGTGTTCGACGGCGATACGATGCGCGGCCAATGGCGCGCGGCGACAGACGCACAGCGCACCGCTGACGAACACGCTGTCTGGTTCAGCCAACTCATGGCTCGCCACGAATTGAATCTGGATGATATTGATCATGTAGTCCTGTCGACAGTGGTTCCGCAATGTTTGAGCGCTCTGAAATTATTGTGCGAAAAATATTGCGGTTGCACGCCGATGGTTGTCGGTGAGCCAGGTGTTGAACTCGGCATCGACGTTCATGTCGCTCAGCCAGGCGAAGTCGGCGCCGATAGATTAGTGAATGCAGTCGGCGCGCAAAAGCACTATTCCGGTCCCTTGATTATTATTGATTTAGGCACTGCGACCACGTTCGATGCGATCAATGAAGACGGCTCCTATGAAGGCGGCATCATCGCGCCGGGGATCAACCTATCGCTCGAATCACTGCATCAGGCGGCCGCGAAATTACCGAGAATCGCGGTAAGCCGTCCCGACAAGGTCATCGCCAAATCTACGGTTCCGGCCATGCAATCGGGAATTTATTGGGGATACATCGGTTTGATCGAAGGCATCGCTAAGCGCATGAAGGAAGAATATGGTCGTCCGATGCAAGTAATCGCCACGGGCGGGTTGGCGGATTTGTTCTCCGACGGCACTTCGGCCATCGACAAGACCGATCCAGATCTCACCATTCGCGGCCTTTTGGAGATTTTTAGCCGTAACATTCGTGACGGTTCATGAACATTCCTGCCATGTCTGGGCCAGCCATCGACTCTGAGGCGCTCCATTTCGTGCCATTGGGCGGCACCGGCGAGATTGGCATGAATCTCAGCCTATATGCTTGCCGCGGCAAATGGCTGATGGTGGATCTCGGCATAGCCTTCGCCGGTGACACATTGCCGGGTGTCGATATCCTGGTCCCGGAAATCTCCTTTATCGAAGAGCGTCGAGACGATCTACTCGCCATTTTGTTAACCCATGCACACGAGGACCATTTAGGTGCGGTCGCCTATCTCTGGCCGCAATTGCGGTGTCCGGTCTACGCCACGCCGTTTACCGCGGCCATCCTGCGGGAAAAACTGCAGGAGGCGGGACTGATCAAGAAAGTTCAACTCAAGGAAATACCGATCCGCGCCAAATTCGAGCTCGGCCCCTTCGCTGTGGAGTATGTGTCGGTCACACATTCCATACCGGAATCCAATTCCCTCATCCTGCGCACGCCCGAGGGCGTCGTCCTGCATACCGGCGACTGGAAACTCGATCCGGAACCTTTGGTCGGTGAACTCACGGATGAAGCCATGCTGCGCCAAATTGGCGATGACGGTGTGCTCGCAATGGTTTGCGATTCAACGAACGCGTTGTCGGAGGGCGAAAGCGGCTCCGAGGGTACGGTCAGGAAGAAATTAATCGAATTGATTTCGGCTTGCGAGCAGGGAGTTGCGGTCACACAGTTCGCGTCCAACGTTGCGCGCATGCAAAGCGTGGCGGTGGCGGCGGAGGCCAACGGGCGCGAATTGGTGCTGGTCGGGCGTTCGCTCTGGAAATACGCAAGAGCAGCGCAGGCGACCGGCTATCTCGACCCCGATATGCGCTTGCTCAGTGACAAAGAGGGCGCCGAGTTGCACCCAGCGCAGGCGCTTTACTTATGCACTGGATGCCAAGGAGAGCCACGCGCAGCGATGTCGAAGATTGCTGCCCAGAGCCACCCGCGTGTCCATCTGTCGTCCGGCGACAGCGTAATTTTTACATCCAAAATCATTCCCGGCAACGAGCCGCCGATTGGCCGATTGCACAGCCAGTTGGCGGCGCGCGGAATTACGGTGATCGACGAGAAGGATCACAAAGATATTCATGTTTCGGGGCATCCGCGCCGCGATGAATTGAGGCGCATGTATAGCTGGGTAAAGCCGAAAATTTCTGTTCCAGTCCATGGTGAGGCACGCCACCTCGCCGCGCATGCGGAATTGGCGCGCTCGCTCAACACGCCTGAAAGCTGCGTTATATCCGATGGTGATGTGTTACGCCTGGGGCCGGGACCGGCGGAAGTCATCGGCACCGTCTTCTCCGGCAAACTTGCGGTCGATGGTACGCGATTGATCGCACCTGATCACACTGCGTTCGGCGCGCGCCGTAGATTGATGCGAGACGGCGCCGTATTTGTTTCACTGGTCGTCGACAAGGATGGTTGGTTGGCCGCACCGCCGGCTATACAGGGACAAGGCATCATCGACGCTGAGAACGAGGACGTTGTGGTGAAAGGGCTGGTCAAAGCAGTGCAGGAGGCCCTCGATTCCGACAAGCTGGATAATGACGACAAGAAACTGCGTGAGGCCGGACGCCTGGCGGTACGCCGCACTCTGGTGGCGCTCTATGGCAAACGGCCGGTCATCGAAGTGCAACTCGTTCGGGTATAAGATGATGTGGAGAGAGATGGCGGGCAGAGGAACATGATTGGGCGGTTGAACCATGTAGCAATAGTTGTGCCGGACCTCGCGGCGGCGCGGACGCTCTACCAAGACATGATGGGCGCGACGGTTTCGGACGAAAAAGACTTGCCTGAGCATGGCGTGACAACCGTGTTTGTCGAATTGCCCAATACAAAATTAGAACTCTTACATCCGCTGGGTGAAAATTCCGCGATACAGGGCTTTCTCGATAAAAACCCCAGTGGCGGCGTTCATCACATTTGTTACGAGGTGGCGGATATCACCACGGCGCGGGACCGGCTGGTTGCCGGCGGCGCGCGCATATTGGGAGACGGCGAGCCGCGCCCTGGCGCACATGGCAAGCCTGTCCTATTTCTACACCCCAAGGATTTTTGCGGCACTTTGATAGAACTTGAGGAAGCCTAGGATTTGCCATGAGCATCTTAAACATCGCCCTGGTATTTCTTATCTCTTGGTGGCTCGGTTGGTTCTTGACGCTACCCTTCGGCGTTAAAGCGCCTGATAAAGTTGAGCCCGGGCACGATTCGGGTGCGCCTGAAAAACCGCGTTTACTTATCAAGGCGGCAATCTCGACCGGTATTGCCTGCGTGATAACCGCCGTGGTCGTTGTGATCGTTCAGTCCGGGTGGATCGACCTACGGGAGTAACATTGTGGCGCAGCATTATTGTGACGTGGCCATCGGCGACCCGTTGCACGGCCCTTACCACGACCGCGAGTATGGTTTCCCCATCGAGGATGACAATGGATTGTTCGCGCGCCTGGTGCTCGAAATTAATCAGGCCGGTCTGTCGTGGGCGACAATTCTGAAAAAGAAGGACAATTTCACCGCCGCCTATGATGGTTTCGATATTGCTATCGTCGCGGCGTATGATGAGGAGGCCCGCGCTCGCCTTCTGGCCGATGCCGGAATCATTCGCAACCGCCTCAAAGTGAACGCGGCGATCGAGAATGCCCGTCGCTTGCTCGATATACGTGCCAGCGAAGGACCGTTCAAGGCATGGCTCGATCTGTATCATCCGGCAGAACTTGAGAGCTGGGTTAAATTGTTTCGCGCAAACTTCAAATTCACCGGGCCCGAGATCGTCCGCGAATTCCTCGTCAGCACCGGATATTTGCCGGGCGCCCACCGCCCGGATTGTCCGGTGTACGCCGTTGTCGAGAGCTTGAACCCGCCTTGGATGCAGGCGCGATAACGGAGCCTTAAGTTTCTTTCCTTAATCTTTGCGGCATGAAACATCTATTCGCCGCCGCAGTATTTGCATTCTTGGCTGGGAATGCGCTTTCCCTTGGCGCCCAACAAATTACCGTTGGGCCGACCTCTTGCGAGGCGTTGACGGCCCATACGCCGCGCGACGATGTGGAATATCGGCCCGGTGTTGATGTCAGTGGAAATGCCATTGCGCCGGCCGACCTCAATGCACCCGGGCAACTCAACCTCGGCGCCGATCACGAGTTTAAGCTGCCCATTGAGTTGCCGTTGGAGAACGTCCTGGCAATCGCCGCCACAGACACGCTGAATATCGTTCGCGATTCCAATATTGGTGTTGGAACTGTCGCGGTCAAAAATGGCTAGGCCTATTTCAACGATGAGCCGTTGGGCGACGCCCAATCACATTCAATCGCTGCTGAGTGTCAAAAACTGCAGGCCGCCGCCACCCGCTAGCGGGCTTCAGCAATTGGTTGCCTCAAATCCCCGACACCCCGATCTTCGGGCCGCAACATTGCGCTTTGATGCGGCTTTGGGCATATAGTCCGGCACAACAATTTCGTGCGAATCGAGAAAATCATGCGGCGATCCAAATATTTCATGCCGACGCTAAAAGAAACGCCTGCCGAGGCGCAGATACCCTCGCATCGCCTCATGCTTCGCGCCGGCATGGTGCGGCAGACAGCGGCCGGTATCTATAGCTGGTTGCCGCTCGGTTACCGCGTATTGAGAAAAATCGAGCAGATCGTACGCGAGGAAATGGATGCGACCGGCGCGCAAGAAATTTTGATGCCAACAATCCAGCCAGCGGAATTGTGGCAGGAAAGCGGGCGGTATGACGATTACGGTAAGGAAATGCTGCGTATTACCGATCGCCATGAGCGCGGTCTTCTCTATGGCCCGACACATGAGGAAATCGTTACCGATATCTTCCGTAACAGCGCAAAGAGCTATCGCGATCTACCGCAAAATCTTTATCAGATTCATTGGAAGTTCCGCGACGAAGTGCGTCCTCGCTTTGGCGTTATGCGCGGTCGGGAATTCTTCATGAAGGATAACTATTCCTTCGATATCGATGCGGAATCGGCGCGCCGCTCCTACAACAAGATGTTTGTTTCCTACCTCCGCACGTACGCCCGCATGGGATTGACACCGATCCCCATGCAGGCTGACAGCGGTGCGATCGGCGGCGACATGAGCCATGAATTCATTGTCTTGGCTAATACTGGAGAAAGCGCGGTCTATTGCGATTCCGCTTGGCTCGATACCGATGCGTTGGCACTTGAAATTGATTTCGAAGCCGATTTGCAGCCAATCGTCGACAAGTGGACGGAACTTTATGCGGCCACAGACAACAAACATGATCCGGAGAAATGCCCGGTTGATGCGGCGAACCTCTTTTCCGGACGCGGGATCGAAGTCGGCCATATTTTTTATTTCGGCACCAAATATTCGGTCGCTATGGGTGCCACGGTCAGCAACGATCAAGGCAAGGATGTGCCGGTCGAAATGGGCTCCTATGGCATTGGCGTATCTCGCCTCGTCGGCGCCATCATCGAGGCAAACTATGACGAGGACGGCATTGTCTGGCCGGAAAGTGTGGCGCCATTCAAGATCGGTCTCATGAATCTTCGCAGTGGCGACGACGCCTGCGATGCCGTGTGCGAAAAATTCTACGCTGATTTGAACAATGCGGGGGTGGAGACACTCTATGATGAGCGCGACGAACGTGCCGGCGTGAAGTTTGCCGAAATGGATTTGATTGGACTGCCATGGCAGGTCGCGGTGGGGCCGCGCGGCGTGAAAGCGGGCACGGTAGAGATCAAGCGGCGTGGCGGAGAGCGCGAAGAAGTGTCCGCAGAATCCGCTCTTGCCCGGCTTGTGTAAGAGTTCGCTCGGGAGCCCTGCATGCTTTCCACCTTCGAAAGAATGATTGCGCTGCGCTATCTCTGGCCGGGGCGGAGAGAGACCTTCACCTTTCTTGTTGCGATGTTTTCCTTGCTTGGCATTGCGTTTGGCGTCTTTACGCTGATTGTCGTGATGTCGGTGATGGGCGGGTTTCGAGAGGAATTGCTTACCAGAATACTCGGGCTGCAGCCGCATGTCGTCGCGCGCTCGATTGACGGGCCAATCACCGATTACGACGCTTTGGCCGCGACAGCGCGAGCCATCGAAGGTGTTGAAACCGCCGCGCCGGTCATCCGGGCGGAAGTTTTGGCGCGTGGCAACCGGGCGGTGACGGGCGCGCTGGTCTACGGCATTTCAGGCGAAGATCTCGCGCGCAAGACACGGGTCGTGAGCGGTTTGTCGGCCGATGCAATGCCGCCGTTTTTGAGCGGCGAAGGCGTCATAGTCGGGCACCGTCTGGCAAACAAATTGCGTCTTGAGATTGGTGACGACATACGCCTTATCGCGCCATCGGTAACGGCGACTGCGCTCGGTAGCATACCACGGGCCCGGGCCTATAAGATTGTCGGCACGTTCAACGTCGATATGTCCGAGTATGACAGCGGCTTTGTGTTCATGCCACTCGCCTTGGCGCAAATTCACTTCAAATTTCGCGGTTCGGTTTCGACTCTGGAAATCACAGTCGACAAACCGGACCGGGTGCGCGAGTTGCGGCCCGCTCTTCACCGGGCGTTTGGCACGAACTATAGGCTGCACGATTGGCAGCAAATAAATGCCACCTATTTTGGAGTACTCGAAGTTGAGCAAAGGGTGATGTTCTTGATCCTCTTGCTCATTGTCCTGGTCGCCGCGTTCAACATCATTTCAAGCATGATCATGCTGGTGAAGAGCAAAGGGCGACAAATCGCCATTCTCCGCACCATCGGCGCCACGCGCGGCCAAATCATGCGCATCTTCTTTATGAACGGCGCGCTGATCGGGATCGTTGGCACGGGCACTGGTGTTGTCGGTGGCATCTTGTTTGCCATCTACATTGAGCCCATCCGGGAAGCCGTCGAAAGCCTGTTCGGCACGCGGCTGTTTCCGCATGAATTCTATTTCCTTTCTCAGCTACCGACCCGGATCGATGGCGGCGAAATCGCTGTTGTGGCGATCCTGGCACTCGGCCTGTCATTTTTGGCAACACTCTATCCCGCCTGGCGGGCGGCACGGGTCGATCCGGTAGCGGCGCTCCGCCATGAGTAGTGCCGCGCGCGTTCTCGAGCTCACGGACCTACGGCGCACTTTCTTTCAGGGCGGAGCCGTGATCGAGGTGCTGCGCGGTGTGTCATTTGGTATTTCGGCAGGTGAAGTAGTGGCGCTCACCGGTCCGTCCGGCGCCGGTAAATCAACCCTGTTGCAACTGGCCGGGTTGCTCGAACAACCGGATGGCGGTGAAATCCGTATCGCTGGAGAATCCTGCGCTGCCATGTCGGATCGCCAGCGTACGCGGGCTCGCCGAGAGAAACTCGGCTTTGTGTACCAGTTTCATCATCTCCTGCCCGAGTTTTCGGCACGCGAAAATATTATGCTGCCGCAAATGATCGGTGGCGCCAGCAAACGCAGCGCCCGGCAATACGCAGACGATTTATTGGCCCGCCTAGATCTTTCGCAGCGCAAAAACCACAGGCCGGCACAAATGTCGGGCGGCGAACAACAAAGAGTGGCGATCGCGCGGGCTTTGGCCAACCGGCCGGTCCTATTGCTGGCCGACGAGCCGACCGGAAATCTGGATCAGGAAAACGCGAAAATTGTATTCGACTCGTTAATGGAGGTGGTCCGCGATACCGGATTGGCCGCGCTCATCGCCACGCATAATCTGGATCTTGCCGCGCGCATGGACCGTCATGTAGCGCTAGATAACGGTATTCTTACCGAGCAACGATAAATAACCGGCCGGCCGGCCGGCGGATTGCCCGAGGGCCGAGCAATCCGCCGGAGGTTTTTCGAGCCTAATAGAGGCCGGTCTTGTAATTATCCTCGATAAATTCGTCGCCTTCTTTAATCTCTTCTTTGGTCGGCTGTTTCTCGGGCGTTGCGACCTGCTCCAGGATCATTTGAGCTAATGTCGGCATTTCCTTCCGGTCTTGCTGGCTCTCCGCCTTCCAGAGCTTGGATCGCCGCACCGCCTTGGCGCAATGCAAATACGCTTCATTAATCTCGACCATAATTCCCATCGTCGGCACCTTGCGGTTGACCGCGCAGCGTTCAAGTATTTTTTCGTCCTTCACCAGCGTGGCTTTGCCGTTCACGCGCAAGGCGTCTTCAAAACCTGGAATCAGGAACAAAAGCCCGACATCGGGATTGGCAACAATATTGCTCATCGTATCGAGGCGGTTGTTACCGGGCCTATCCGGAATGAATATGGTGTTGTCGTCTAATACCTGCACGAATCCCGGGGGATCGCCTCTGGGCGATACGTCTGCCTTGCCATCCGCCGCGCTCGTGCCGATACACAGAAACGGCGAGCGGGATATGAAATCCTTACAATGCTCATCCAGCTTGCCCAGCTGTTTCATCAGGGCGATATCCATCGGCTCGCCGTAATTGCCTCTGAGTTCGTCTTCGCTGGCGATTACTGCGTCGGTTTTTTGATCGTCCATCACTTACCTCATTTGATCTCGGGCTTGCCTGACTATACCAGCGCCCTATCGGTGCCGCCAACCGGCGATGCCGGCCCGAATTCAGCGTGACATTTTCCCCTGTAGTATGGAATCTATTCCTGCTTTAATTTTTTGCGAGTCGGGTCCATGAGCCACGCCAGTTTCGTCCATCTCCGCGTTCATTCGGCCTACTCGCTGTCGGAAGGCGCGATCAAGACGGACGAGCTTGCCGCGCTTTGCCAGACCGAGCGTATGCCGGCTGTTGCGATCACAGACAGAAACAATTTGTTCGGCGCGCTCGAATTTTCCGAGGCGTGCATAAAATCGGGAGTGCAACCGATTTTAGGTTGCGAACTGGCCCTGCGTCGGAATTCACGCGGCGAAAGCAGGCGACAAACACGCACGGAAGGGCCCTATTGGTTGGCCCTATTGGTGCAGAATGAAACCGGCTGGCGCAACCTCATGGCGTTGTCCAGTTTCGCACATTTGGAAACGCCCGGCGGTGAAACACCGCAGATCGACCTCGCCTATCTGGCCGAGCATACGCAAGGGTTATTGGCACTCTCCGGCGGACCGCGCGGGCCGCTCGGCGCGCTCCTTTTGGATAGTCAGGATGATGCTGCGCGCGCGTACTCTGCCCAGCTTGCGGAGATGTTTCCCGACCGATTCTATATAGAATTGATGCGCCACGGCATGGAGGACGAGACTCGCATCGAGGCGGCGCTGATCGATTTCGCCTATGCGCAGGGTCTGCCGCTGTTGGCCACCAACGACGTCTATTTTGGTCCGCGCGACAAATATTTGGCGCACGATGCCTTGCTGTGTATTGCACAGAGTGCCCATATTGATGATGAAGAGCGCCGTCGTGTGACGCCGGATCATTGTTTCAGGCCGGCCGAAGATATGCGCGAGCTGTTCGCTGATTTGCCCGAAGCGGCGGACAATACCCTGACGGTGGCCAGGCGCTGTGCCTTTATGGCTCCGCAGCATGCGCCGATTCTACCCGCTTTCCCGATGTCGGAAGGTAAGTCGGAGGCCGCCGAACTACGCGACTTGGCGGAGGCCGGCCTCAACCACCGTCTCGAGCGCACGATATTCAAAGCGGATATGTCGGACGAGGAGAGGGTGGCCGCGGCCAAGCCTTACCGGGAACGCCTCAATTTCGAACTCGGCGTGATCGTCGATATGAAATATCCCGGCTATTTCCTCATCGTTGCCGAATTTATCCGATGGGCGAAGTCGGAGAATATACCGGTGGGACCGGGCAGAGGCTCCGGCGCCGGCTCCGTGGTGGCGTGGGCGCTCACAATTACCGACCTCGACCCCTTGCGGTTTGGCTTGTTGTTCGAGAGATTTTTAAACCCCGAACGGGTATCCATGCCGGATTTCGACATCGATTTCTGCCAGGAGCGGCGGGATCTGGTAATCGACCATGTGTGCGAACAGTATGGCCGCGATCGGGTAGCGCAGATCATTACGTTCGGCAAACTTCAAGCACGCGCCGTCATTCGAGATGTTGGGCGCGTCATGGGCTTGCCTTACGGCCAGGTCGACCGTTTGTCCAAGCTGGTTCCTTACAATCCGGCCAATCCGGTCTCCCTTCAGCAGGCGATCGACGGCGAGCCCCAGTTTCAGGTGATGAAAGACGAAGACGCGTCGGTGTCCCGCCTGCTTGATATCGCTCTGCAACTTGAAGGTTTATACCGACATGCTTCGACCCATGCCGCCGGCGTGGTGATTGGCGACCGGCCGTTGCAGGAACTAGTCCCACTCTATCGCGACCCACGATCGGAAATGCCGGTCACCCAATATTCAATGAAATATGTCGAGCGGGCGGGGCTGGTAAAATTCGACTTTCTCGGTTTGAAGACGTTGAGCGTTCTGGAGTTAGCTTGCCGGCTAGTGCGCGACGGTGGCGGTAGTATCGAACTAGACACGCTGCCGCTAGATAATCAGCCGACCTATGAGATGTTGGGACGCGGCGCCTCGATGGGCGTGTTTCAGTTGGAAAGTTCGGGTATGCGCGACGTTCTGCGCAGCATGCGGCCCGATACTTTCGAAGACATCATCGCGCTTGTCGCTCTCTACCGGCCGGGTCCGATGGGCAATATTCCAAAGTTCATCGCCTGCAAGCATGGCGAAGAACAGCCCGATTACATGCACGAGAGTCTAGTCGAGATACTGCGCGAAACTTATGGCGTCATTGTCTATCAAGAGCAGGTCATGCAGATCGCGCAGGTGCTCGCGGGGTATAGCCTCGGTTCCGCTGATTTGTTGCGCCGCGCTATGGGTAAGAAGATCAAATCGGAAATGGATGCCCAACGCGAAATTTTCGTGCAGGGGGCGATCGAGAAGGGCGTTGATAAATCGCGGGCCAGCCAAATATTTGAGTTGGTGGCAAAATTCGCTGATTACGGCTTCAACAAATCACATGCCGCCGCCTACGCGTTGGTTGCCTATCAAACAGCCTATTTCAAGGTAAACCACGCGGTCGAGTTCATGGCGGCGTCTATGTCTTTCGAACTCCGCGATACCGATAAATTGGCGGCTTTCCGACAGGAATTGGAGCGTATCGGCATTTCTCTCTTGCCACCGGATATCAACACCTCTGATGCGAACTTCATTGTGGCAAGGACAACAGAAGCGAACGGCAGGCAAGCGATTCGCTATGCCCTGGCAGCGATAAAGAATGTCGGCGACGTGGCGATGCGCGCGGTCGTTGCCGAGCGCGACGCCAACGGCCGTTACACAAGCGTGTTCGATTTTGCCGCTCGGTTAGGAGCCGGCGTGATCAACAAGCGGCAGCTCGAAAATTTGGTGCGTGCCGGGACGTTCGATGAGCTCGAACCAAGCCGCCGGAAACTCTACGAATCCGTGGAACTATTGCTGCGCCACGCAGAGAGCACCGATCGCAATAGTGGCCAAGACTCGCTGTTCGGCGCCGGGCCAAATATGGGAATGCCTGATCCCATACTGCAGGAGGTCGCAGATTGGCCGCCCTTGGAGCGATTAAATTATGAACAAGAGGCGATCGGCTTCTATCTGTCCGCCCATCCGCTTGAAGCTTACAGTTCTGCCCTCGCCGCCCTGAAGACCACAGCATGTGCACAGTTCTTAGAGCGTGCCAATGAGGGCGCAAGCAGCGTCAGGGCGGCGGGAGTCGTCCTCAACGTGCAGGAGAGGGACTCCAACGGGCGCCGATTTGCCTTCGTACAGCTTTCGGATCCGAGTGGAAGTTTTGAGGTCGCCTTTTTTCAGGAGGCTTATAGCAGCGCTCGGGAACTGCTGGAGCCTGGCCGATTCTTGTTGGTGAAGGCCAATATTCGGGCGGACGGTGACATGATCAAGTTGACGGCTCAGAGCGCGGACGATCTTGACGCCCGTGCAGTTGGGCGGATGAAGGGCTTGGAAATACATTTTTCCGACAACACGCCATTGGCTCCGCTGAGAAGTATTTTGGACCGCCAGGGCAGCGGACCGGGGCAAATACTTTTCGTGGTCAAAACTCCGCAACGAGGACACGTCGAAGTAGGGCTGAAAGAGCGATACACATTGTCCCCGGCGGTTCGTGCCGAAATTGATGCGCTTCCCGGAATTTTGGCGGTCAGGGACCTTTAAGCCCCAAAGGTTAACCTTCTCAGAATAACCCGCCATGAATTGACTTGAACTGAGGGCAGGGGTATGTGTCTCCCTCCCACGGTGTGTTGCGTGGGAAAATCGCACGTGGATATGCGGTGCGCGCCGGCATATGGCGTTTGCCGCTCCGGTGTCCGGAAATTTTGTTCCGGACCAACTCCGCGGACGCATAACCGGAGAAGGAAATTACATGGCTCTTCCAGAGTTCACCATGCGCCAGCTATTGGAAGCAGGCGTACATTTTGGACATCAAACGCGCCGCTGGAACCCGAAAATGGGTCCTTATATATTTGGCGTGCGCAACAGCGTCCATATTCTTGACCTCCAACAAACTGTGCCGATGTTTCACCAGGCACTGGCTGCGCTTCGCGATGTCGCGGCAGGGGGCGGGCGGGTCTTGTTCGTTGGCACCAAGCGTCAGGCATCTGAGCCCGTCGCCGAAGCGGCGCGCCGGAGCGGCCAGTACTACGTAAATCACCGCTGGCTTGGCGGCATGATGACAAACTGGAAGGCCGTTTCCGGATCGATCAAAACCTTGATCAATCTTGAGGAACAGTTGGCCGATGAAAACCTCGGTTTGACCAAAAAAGAGATTCTGCAGCTCACACGCAAGCGCGATAAGTTGGATCGTGCCCTGGGTGGCATCAAGGATATGGGCGGCGTCCCCGATATCCTCGTTGTAATCGATACAAACAAGGAAGATATTGCCGTTTTGGAAGCTCGAAAGCTGGGCATTCCCGTCGTCGCAGTGGTGGATAGCAACTGTGACCCCGAATTGATTTCCTATCCTATTCCTGGAAACGATGACGCCATTCGGGCGGTAAGTTTCTATTGCGATCTGTTTTCGCGCGCAATTATTGACGGCCTGCAGCAGGAGTTGGCCGCATCCGGTGCCGATATCGGTGAAGCACTGGAAGCACCAGTAGAAGAAATTCCAACCGAAGCCGCCGTTGAGAATGTTGCGGCAGAAGTCGTGGCGCCGGAAGCGGAAGCGGCAGCGGCAGTTGAAACCGAAGTGGCGCCAGAAGCGGAACCTAAAGCGGAAGCTGCGGCAGAGTCACCGGAGCAATCGGTTGAGGCACAAGCTAAAGACGCTTCGACCCCAAACCCCGCCTAGGGCGAGCGACAAAATCTTTTGATGACGAACGCGTCGGCTGAGGCCGGCGCTGGAGCTGAGGAGTTAGGAACCATGGCCGAGATCACGGCAGCGCTGGTCAAAGAATTGCGCGAAAAAACCGGCGTCGGAATGATGGACTGTAAGAAGGCGCTGGGAGAAACATCCGGTGATATAGAAGCGGCTGTCGATTGGCTTCGCAAGAACGGCTTGGCCGCAGCGGCAAAAAAGGCCGGGCGTGTTGCTTCGGAAGGGCTCATCGGTCTTGCCGTCGATGAAAATTCAGCGGCGCTGGTGGAAGTGAACTCCGAGACGGATTTCGTATCGCGCAATGAGGATTTCCAGAACACGGTGCGCGCGGTCGCTGGGCTCGCCCTGAGTTGCGGCGGTGATATTGAGAAGCTGAGCGCCTCGGAATATCCCGGAAAGGGCCACAGCGTCGAAGCTGAAATTACGCAGCTCGTGGCAACAATTGGCGAGAATATTAATGTTCGGCGTGCAACCGCGCTGTTTGTCGATACCGGCGTGGTAGGCAGCTATGTGCACGCCGCATCGGTGCCGGGTCTGGGCCGGATCGGCGCGCTCGTGGCAATCCGTTCTGAAGGCGATAAAGAGGCGCTGAACCAGCTCGCGCATCAGCTCGCGATGCATGTGGCTGCAGCGAGTCCACAGGCGGTTTCTACCGAGGATCTGGACAGCAACGATGTGGAGCGCGAACGCGCGATACTTCGGGAGCAGGCAGAGGGATCGGGCAAACCCGCCGAAATCATCGACAAAATGGTCGAGGGCCGATTGCGGAAGTTCTATGAGGAAGTTGTTCTTCTAAATCAGACTTTTGTCATCGATGGCGAAACTAAAATCTCAGCAATTATCGAGCAAGCACAAAAAGACCTCGGCAGCTCTGTCGAGATCGCCGGGATATGTCGTCTGGCGCTTGGCGAGGGAATCGAGCGCAAAGAAACTGACTTCGCGGCTGAGGTGGCGGCACAACTCAAATAGCGGCTGTCCACGTCACTCTGCTTCTTGAAACATGGAGGCGGCGGGATCTTTGTTGTAAGATTACGGCACCGGGCGGTTTGAGCCTGGTATTTGCTGGCATGCCTAATCTGCAAGCCCCGGGCGGCAACACCGGGGCGCGCAAGGCAATTTAAACGCCACATCCAGCGTCAAATCTCGGGAAGTAGATATGGGTCCTGGCACCAAATTTCACCGCATTCTCCTCAAAATATCGGGAGAGGCACTGATGGGAGATGAGCCATACGGTATTGACAGCGAAACGGTGGGCCGAATCGCTGATGATATTGGTGAGATTCAGCGCCAAGGCGTACAAGTTTGTATCGTGGTGGGAGGCGGTAATATCTTTCGTGGGATATCAGGCGCCGCTGCGGGAATGGAACGCGCAAGTGCCGATTATGTCGGTATGCTGGCGACTGTCATGAACGCGTTAACCATGCAACATGCGTTAGAGAAGATCGATGTTACAACCCGTGTTCTGTCGGCCATCCCGATGGCGACTGTTTGCGAACCCTATGTCCGCCGCAGAGCTATTCACCACATGGGCAAAGGGCGGCTGGTAATATTTGCGGCAGGCACGGGAAATCCCTTTTTTACAACTGACACGGCGGCGGCATTGCGGGCCGCCGAAATGGGCTGTGATGCCCTGTTTAAGGGAACCAAGGTCGATGGCGTCTATTCCGCTGACCCTGAATTAAACAGTGGAGCTGAGCGGTACGAAAAGCTGAGTTATTTGGACGTTCTGTCGCGCGATCTCAAGGTGATGGACGCGTCGGCAATATCATTGGCGAGAGAGAATCGAATTCCGATTGTCGTATTCTCGATCCGCCAGCCTGGCGGGTTGAGCGCCGTCTTGAAAGGAGAAGGTGCCTATACGACCATTGGTGAACGGGAGTAATCCAATGGCAGAAGAACCAGATATTGATAATTTGCAGCGTCGGATGAATGGCGCGGTTGAAGTGTTAAGGCAAGAATTTTCTGGTTTGCGAACGGGGCGCGCCTCCGCGAGTTTAGTCGAACCAATAGTAGTCCAGGCATATGACAGCGAAATGCCGTTAAACCAAGTCGCCACCATTAATGTGCCTGAACCGCGAATGATCAGCATCCAGGTCTGGGATAAATCGCAAGTTAGGGCTGTGGAGAAGGCGATTCAGAACTCTGGCTTGGGCCTAAACCCGATTGTGGATGGGCAGAATTTGCGCATCCCGATCCCAGAGTTGAATGAGGAGCGCCGCTCAGAACTTGCAAAAATCGCTGGAAAATATAGCGAGCAGGCTAAAGTTGCCGTGCGCAATGTACGCCGCGATGGCATGGATAAACTGAAGAAATTGGAGCGGTCAGGAGACGTTAGCGAAGATGACGCGCAAATTTGGTCCGATGAAATTCAGCAAATAACCGACGACATGATAAAAAAAATCGTTGAGGCGCATGAGGGTAAGGAAAGTGAAATTCTCCAGGTCTAAGGCGATGGAGCTGGCCCCTGAACTTGTCGATCCGATTGCCGTCCCGAGGCATGTCGCCATTATCATGGACGGCAATGGACGCTGGGCTCGGGCGCGCGGATTGCCACGTATTGCCGGGCACAGGCAGGGCGCTGAGGCGGTCCGGTCGACCGTTCGCGCGTGCTCAGATATGGGCATCTCCTATCTGACAATTTATGCTTTTTCTTCGGAGAATTGGAAACGTCCGGCGACCGAGGTCGATGATCTCATGGGGCTTGTCAGGCTTTACATTCGGCGTGAGCTGGCGAGCCTGGGACGTGAAGGCGTGCGCATTCGGTTCATCGGAGATCGCAATCGTCTCGACGTTGAGATCAACCGCCTCATTTCAGAATCAGAAGAAAACACCAAAGATAACGGGGGGCTACTTTTTACGGTGGCTCTTAATTATGGCGGGCGGCAGGAAATTCTCGAAGCCGCGATGGCGTTCGCGCGAAACGTCCGCGACGGCAAGCTAAATCCGGAAGACATGAACGAGCAGCTATTTGAAAGCTATTTACAGAGCACCGATATGCCGGACCCGGATTTGCTCATTCGTACCAGCGGTGAGCAACGGTTGAGCAACTTTCTCCTGTGGCAGTCAGCCTATACCGAGTTTCTCTTCACTTCGACATTGTGGCCAGACTTTAAGCGCGAACATCTCGAGCAAGCGGTCCACGAATACCAACGCCGCGAACGCCGTTACGGTGGCAGCGGCGACTAGACAAATTTGGGCCTCCCTGGGCCGGCGTCTGTTTACTGGCGTATTTCTGGCAATTTGCGCCGTGATCGCGGTTAAAGCCGGCGGCGTCGCATTCTTAGCTGTTGTGACCGCCCTTGCCGTCATCGTGACATTCGAGTGGATCAAGATGAGTTGCGCGGGCCGTTCGCACGCGACGTTGTTCGTATCGATCGTCACCGCAGTGGCGAGTGCCGTCCTGTTTGCCATTTGGGATGTCGAGAAGGCCCTGATCGCTGGTGCCGTTGGCATCGTGCTGGTCGGCCTGGTTGCCAAAGTTGAAGAAAACAATCCGTTCTTGGTTGCCGCCGGTGTCGCGGTTTTTGTCCTGTCCTTGATTTCGACACATTGGCTGCGCGTAGAAGGTGGTACCGGACTCGTCACAATTTATTGGCTGTTTGCCGTCGTATGGGCGACTGATTCAGGCGCCTACCTGATCGGCAGTTTTGTCGGCGGGGCTCGTTTTGCGCCACGCGTTAGCCCGGGAAAGACATGGGCCGGAGCAGCCGGTGGATTTGTCGTCGGAATTCTTTTCGGGATCGCATTAACGATTCTTTTAGCAGGTGTGGGTGTGCTTGAACAAATGCCCGACCTGCTCACGATCGTTGCCGCCAGCGCGCTCCTTTCCCTGTTCGCGCAATTCGGCGATTTAGCCGAATCGGGCGTAAAACGTTATTTTGGCGCCAAAGATAGCGGCACCTGGCTTCCCGGCCATGGCGGTGCGCTGGACCGGTTAGACAGTTTGATGTTTGTCACGCCACTACTTGCATTGGCCGTTCTTCTGGCCGGCGGCTCAGAAAGGTTGTTATGGGTGGGAGGCTAAAACTTGCCCGGTGAGATCCGGGGGTTGGTCGTGCAGGGCGGCGGAATGCGCGGTATTTATTCCGCCGGTGCCGTTGCCGGACTGGCGGAAGCAGGTTTGGCGCGTAGCTTCGCGCATATATTCGCATCTTCCTCGGGCGCTATTAACGCCGCGTACCTCATGTCTGAACAGACAGATCTGGTCGCCGCCGGGTATGCCGATCACCTGAACCGCGAATCACCTTTCATTCGTTACTGGCGATTAAACAAATTGGTCGATATTGATTTTCTTATCGATAACATACTCAGGCATTCCGAATTTCCGCTCAATGTAAAAGCGGTCATCGATTCACCGACAATTCTGCATGTCATCCTGACCGAATTCATGACTGCGAGGCCGTTCGAAATTTCCAGCAAGGATATTGCGGCGCGTGATTCCAGCGGAAACCTGTTGTTTGAAGTGTTTCGCGCGACCACCGCATTGCCGGTATTCTATAATCGCGTGATCGAAATCGACGGCAAAAAATTCGTCGATGGTGGGATTAGCGATGCCATCCCTTTAATCCGGGCAATCGGGGCGGGATGCACTGATATTGTCGTTGTGACAACGCGAGATTCGGCTTTCAGGCGCGAGAGAACGGCTGGATTCAGACGTTTCTTAAGTCATCTGGTCCTCGCGAAGCATCCGCGATCCCTATGCAACAAACTGTTGAACGAAGACACGCTGTTCAACAATACGATGAATTTTCTACAAGAAAGCCGGGAGGTTGGCGGTGATATTCGTATCACTTGGGTCGCGCCGAGCGATGAATCGCGGCTGGTTGGGCGCACCACCAGGGGCCGCGCCAGACTCTGGGACTGTGCCCAAATGGGACGCGAGGACGCGCTTAATGCTCTCGGCGTATCTGTTCCTTAAATCAATCTCTTAGCCGTGGCGCAGCGGCCTTGAAAAGCGCCGGTTCGGGACCTAGACTCAAGCATCATGTAAGAGTGATGTAGAGTCGTACCACGAGAGAGCCGATATGCGCCGGGACGAATTCTGAGCCGGTATCGGCCCAAGTTTTCGATGCCCGTGTGGCTAAGCAGAAACGCATTAACGCCTGAACGCAGTTGGCGTTTGGATACCGACAGGTCAAAATGGACAGTATTGTCGATACGCTGAACTATATATGGCCGTTCCTTGCGGTCATCACGCCCGTGGTTTTCTTCCACGAGCTTGGACATTATTTGGTCGCCAGAGCCAATCGGGTCAGCGTAGAGGTTTTTTCCATCGGATTCGGCCCGGAACTATTCGGTATCAACGACCGGCATGGCACACGGTGGAAATTCAGTTTGTTGCCGCTCGGCGGATACGTAAAATTCGTCGGAGATTTGAACGCTGCCAGCACGTCACCCTCCGAAGAAGTCAACGAGATGACGCCCGAGGAACAGGCGAAGTGTTTCCACAATAAGAGCGTGGCGCAGCGCTCCGCCGTCGCGGTGGCGGGGCCGATCGCCAACTTCATACTAGCAATCGTGATATTCGCAGTATTGTTTGCTACCGTCGGGCAACGGTTTACACCAGCCGTTGTTGGCGCTGTCGTGGAAGGCAGTGCGGCGGAAGAAGCTGGATTGAAGCCCGGTGACGAATTTCTGCAGATAAATGGACAGGAAGTTTCGCGGTTTGAGGATATTCAATCCACAGTCCTCCTCAATTTGGGAGAACCTCTCGATATTATCGTATTACGGGACGGCACTGAATTGATGATCCGTGCGGAGCCGCGCATGGTCGCCGCCGAGGACACATTCGGAAATGAAACATCAAGACCGCAACTTGGGATAAGCGTGCCCCAGGTCGCGTTCACGCGGCACGATCCCGGCACCGCCATATGGCAAGCCGTCAAGCAAACCGCATTCGTAATTAGCGCTTCCGGGAAGGCCGTCGGGCAGATGATTGGCGGATCGCGGTCTACCGAAGATCTTGGTGGGCCAATTCGGATCGCCGTCATGTCCAGTCAAGTTGCCGCGGGCGGGATAGCCGGTCTCGCATTCTTTTTAGCAGTGATATCCGTCAGCCTCGGTTTGATAAATCTTGTACCTATCCCAGTATTGGATGGCGGGCACCTGCTGTTTAATTTTTTCGAGGCATTGATGGGGCGCCCGCTCAAACCGCAGATTCAACAAATTGGCCAAACCGTTGGCCTTGTCCTCATTATTGCCCTCATGGTTTGGGTCACGGGTAAAGATATTCTAGGGCTTGCTTCGTGATTGCGATTGGCTGGAAATTACCAGCGGCAATCTTGCCTATCTTACCACGTTCGCTTCGTCTCTTTGCTGGGCTATTCACACTATTCTTGGTATTCGCGCTGGCCTTACCGGCCGCGCCGGTCACGGCTCAAACGACCATTCAAGAAGTGCTGGTGGAAGGCAACGAGCGCATTGAGGCCGACACGGTGCGCTCCTATCTTTCGATTTCAGTCGGGGATGCGTTTGAAACAACTGAAATCAATGATTCCCTTAAAAGCCTTTTCGCCACCGGTCTTTTTGCCGATGTGACGATCCGCCGTGAATCCAGTGCATTGATCGTCCGGGTGGTCGAAAACCCGATCATCAACCGCGTCGCGTTTGAGGGCAACAAGCGGATAGACGATGAAACCTTAGAAAGCGAGACGCAACTTCGTGCACGCGTTGTATATACGCGCACACGAGTCCAAAGCGATGTTCAACGGTTGATCGAAATCTACCGTCGGAGCGGTCGATTTGCTGCGCAAATCGAACCCAAAGTCATTCAACTGGCGCAAAATCGTGTTGACCTGGTCTTTGAAATCGATGAAGGGCCGCTGACCGGAGTTCGGCGGATCAGTTTTGTCGGCAACAAACGGTTCAGTGACAGTGAATTACGGGATGAGATTCAAACCCGTGAGACCGCATGGTGGCGCTTCCTAACTTCTGACGATACCTACGATCCAGACCGCCTCACTTTCGATCGGGAACTTCTGCGGAAATACTACTTGAGCAAAGGGTACGCCGACTTTCGCGTAATTTCGGCAGTGGCTGAATTAACTCGAGATCGAAAGGACTTCTACGTCACTTTCACGATTGAAGAAGGTGGGCGCTACAAATTCGGCGTCCAGAGCGTAAATGCCAATTTGCGCGATCTGCAAGCGGAGTCATTACAATCCTTCATAACCACCATTTCGGACGAATGGTATGATGCGGATGAAGTCGAAGATACCATTCAGGGGCTGACAGATGCCGTGGGCAACCTCGGTTACGCCTTTGTGGATATCCGCCCGAGAATTGAGCGCAATCGCGAAGATCGCCTCATAGATGTGTCCTATGAAATAGAAGAAGGTCCGCGTGTCTACGTGCAGCGCATCAACATCGTTGGCAATGTGCGGACATTGGACAAGGTGGTGAGACGTGAGTTCCGCCTGGTCGAGGGCGATGCGTTCAACGCTGCGAAGATCCGACGTTCACGCCAGCAAATCAGAGACTTGGGATTGTTCGAGACGGTTGAGGTCGATACTGAACCAGGCGACCAACCCGATCAATCCGTCCTGACCGTGGCTGTTACGGAACAATCGACCGGCGAATTGAGCTTTGGTGCGGGGGTATCCAGCCTTGACGGAATCCTCGGAGATATCAGCATCCGCGAGCGCAATCTATTGGGGCGGGGACAAGATTTGCGCTTGGGACTGCAAATTTCGACCCGGCGGCAAGAAATTGATTTGAGATTTACCGAGCCATACTTTCTCGACCGGGACATCGCAGCCGGATTTGACGTTTTTCGCAATAATATTAATTTTCAGGACGAAAGCTCGTTTGACCAGGAAACGCTCGGATCCAGTTTACGGGCCGACTATACTGTCGCGGAGGACCTTCGCCACGGACTGCGATACACTTTGCGCCAAGACGAGATCAGCGATGTGGACGTTGGCGCTTCGCGGCTGATCAAGGAACAAGAGGGCACCTCAGTCACTTCCTCTGTTGGGCATTCCCTTACATATGACAAACGCGACAGCCGAATCAAGCCGACCGAAGGTTATCGCGTACAGTTCGGCCAAGAGGTGGCGGGATTGGGCGGCGATGTGCGCTATCTTAAGCATACGCTCACCTCTTCCTACCATACGCCGTTATGGTTTGATTGGATTGGCAACGCAGTTTTACGCCAGGGTCACATTAGTGGATTGGGCGAAGACGTGCGAATTAATGATCGCTTCTTTTTGGGAGGCTCGACCCTGCGTGGTTTCGAGCCCGGTGGCGTCGGTCCACGGGACCGCATTACGGACGATTCTCTTGGCGGCAATGTATTTTATTCGGCGACCGCAGAAGTGACGGTACCGCTCAATTTGACGAAAGATTTTGATGTAGATGCCGCGCTCTTCACTGATATAGGCACGCTTACCGAGGTCGATGATAGGGGCGGCGAAGTGCTAGATGTCAGTGATCCGCGCGCCTCGATCGGGTTTGGCTTCGCCTACCTGTCTCCATTTGGTCCCATACGGGTTGATTATGCGCGCGCCGTACTAAAAGAAGATTTCGACATAACGGAAAATTTCAAATTTAGTTTCGGAGCGATATTTTGAGCCAAACTCGACATTTATTATGTGCGCCCTTGGTATTGTTGACTCTGCTTTTACTTCATGTCGCTTCGCCTGTCGCCAACGCACAAAATGTCGAACCCGCAGTCATTGCCGTCGTCGAGATACAGTCAATCATGCGCGATGCCGCGGCAGCAAAATCGATAAAGGCGCAAATCGAAGGCAAACGTACCGAGTACCAAGTGAAAATTTCGTCCGAGGAAGCCCGCTTGCGCGAACTGGAGCAGGAACTCGCCCGACAGCGTTCTGTGCTTTCTCCGGAGGCCTATGCCAAGCGTAGGCGAGAATTCGAAGGAGATGTTGCAGCAGTTCAGCGGATCGTCGTCGATCGCCGGCGCGAGTTGGATCAAGCCTACGCTGGTGGAGTGCGCCAATTGCAGGTTGAAATTTCGAATATCATCGCCGAGATCTCGGCAGAACGAGGCATTTTCCTCGTCGTTCCAGAGGCGCAAACGTTGTTTGTCGATAATAATTTAAGAATTTCTCATGAGGTACTCCGCCGTCTCGACGAACGACTGCCGGATATAACACTGAAATTTGGACTAAACTGATACCGGCTAATGGCGGATCCGAGATTTTATTCATGTGCCGGGCCATTCACATTGGCCGAATTGGCAACTCTGATTGAAGCCGAAGTGGGCGAAAATTCCGACGCTGATCTGCGGCTTGTCGATGTTGCGCCCTTGGATCGGGCAGGCACCGAGCACTTAAGTTTTCTGGATAATCGTAAATATATAGCTGCTTTCGAAAGTAGCAGCGCAGCGGCTTGCATCGTCCATCCCGGCCTCGCGGCGCGAGCACCGAAAGGCATGGCGCTACTGCTGTCAACAAATCCCTACAAGGCCTATGCTTTGGCAGCGCGAGCATTTTACCCGGTGCCTACGCTGAAACCATATGTTGCCGAAACAGCCTTTATCGACGGTGGTGCACGGGTTGATCCTTCATGTTGCATTAAGCACGGCGCCGTTATTGGTGCCAACGCGACAATCGGAAGAAACTGTTTGATCGAAGCCAATGCCGTGATCGGACCATCGGTCGAGATCGGGAATGATGTGATCATTGGCGCTTGTGCGTCGCTCAGCCATTGCCTGATCGGTGACCGGACGCGTATATATCCGGGCGCGCGCATCGGCCAGGATGGATTCGGATTTGCGCCCGATCCCGATGGACATACCAAAGTGCCGCAGTTGGGGCGTGTGATCATTGGAGAGGACGTTGAAATAGGCGCCAACTCGACGGTCGACCGAGGTAGCGGGCCTGATACCATCATTGGCCAGGGTTGTTGGATCGACAACCTCGTTCAAATTGGGCACAACGTGGAACTGGGCAGAGGATGTGTTCTGGCGGGCATGGTCGGGATTTCCGGCAGTACGAAAGTAGGGGATTTTGTGTTTTTTGGCGGGCAAGCCGGTGCGGTTGGACATATTTCAATCGGTGCAGGGGCAAAGGTCGCGGGAAAAAGTGGCGTGATCAGAAGCATCCCACCGGGTGCAACGGTGGGCGGAACACCGGCAGTGCCCATCCGGGATTGGCACCGGCAAAGCATTATTTTGTCTAAGTTAATCGACAGGGACGAATAGTCTTATGAGTGAAGTCAGCGAGACAGAAATTGTCGAAACTCTTGATATTGAACAGATCATCGAGGCGATTCCGCACCGCTATCCTTTCCTGATGATTGACCGAGTCCTCAATGTGATACCCGACGAAAGCGCGCTCGGCCTGAAAAATGTGTCGATCAATGAAAATTATTTTCAGGGACATTTTCCGCGTCGGCCGGTCATGCCGGGCGTTCTGATTATTGAAGCGATGGCGCAAACTGCGGCTGTACTAGTCGTTAAAACGCTTGGGCCCAAAATGGCTGGCAAGCTGGTGTATTTCATGTCGGTAGATAATTGCCGTTTTCGCCGGCCGGTATTTCCTGGGGATCAACTAATGGTGCATGTGACCAAAAAACATCGACGCCGAAATGTTTGGAAATTCGAATCGGCCGCCAAGGTCGATGGTGAGACTGTGGCCGAAGCGACATACGCGGCGATGATTTTGGAAGATACATGACGGATATTCACTCGACCGCTATCGTCGATCCCAAGGCTGAACTGGCAGACGACGTATCAATAGGTCCGTATAGTGTCGTTGGCGAAAATGTCGTTCTGGGCGCCGGCGTCCGCCTCATATCCCATGCCGTCGTCGACGGTCATACCAGGATTGGCGAAGGCACGGTAATTTATCCGTTTTCTTCGATTGGGATGCAGCCGCAGGATCTGAAGTATTCCGGCGAGCCTTCGGCGCTGGAGATTGGTGTCAACAACGTCATTCGTGAACATGTCACGATGAATCCGGGCACCGAGGGCGGTGGCATGATAACGCGCGTGGGCGACAACTGCCTCTTTATGGTGGCATCCCACGTCGCCCATGACTGTCAGATCGGCGATCACGTCATCATGGCCAATAACGCGGCGCTGGGCGGCCATGTTTCTGTCGGCGAGTGGGCAATTGTGGGCGGCCTATCAGCGATCCACCAATATGTGCGCATCGGTCGTCACTCCATCGTCGGCGGGATGACTGGCGTTGAACATGACGTCATTCCATACGGCTCAGTGATGGGAGACCGCGCGCGGCTGGCAGGATTGAATTTGGTGGGGTTGAAAAGACGCGGTTTCGGTAGAGACGTTATCCATGACATGCGCCGCGCATTCCGTTTGCTTTTCGCCCAGGAAGGCAACATGACGGAGCGCCTTGCCGACGTGTCCGATCTTTTCAATAGCATCGAGCCGGTCATGGATATCGTCAATTTCATTCAAAAAGAAAGCACCCGCCCGATTTGCCAGCCGAAGGGAGACGGTGCCAACTAAGCTCGGGGTCCTTGCGGGCGGCGGACCCCTGCCGGCCCGTATTGTACAATCATGCCTGACCGCCGGGCGGGACGTATTCGTCATCGCCTTCGAAAATGAAGCGGACCCAAGAACCTGCGAAGGGGTTCCTCATGTTTGGATGCCGCTCGGCAAGGTCGGTGCGACCATTAATCGCTTAAAGTCTGAAAATTGCACGGACGTCGTATTTGCCGGCCCCGTGCGCCGTCCTTCGCTTTCCAAACTTAAGCCGGATATACGCGCCATTAAGCTGCTCGGCAGAATTCGAAAAGCCTCTGGGCAAGGTGACGATGCGATCCTTTCAATTTTGGTTGAGGAACTGGAAAGCGAAGGTTTCCGTGTCGTCGGTGCCGATGATTTGCTCAATGACGTTGCCGCACCTGAGGGAAATTTAGGTGATCGAGTCCCTGGCGAGATAGATCAAAAGGATATCGTTATAGGGATACGGGTCGCCCAGGCGCTAGGCGCGTTGGATGTGGGACAAGCGGTTGTCGTGCAGCAGGGTGTGGTGCTTGGCGTTGAGGCAATTGAGGGAACCGATGCCCTGTTGGAACGATGTGCGGATCTCAAACGCGAAGGGCAGGGTGGTGTTCTCATTAAGTTGAAAAAGCCTCAACAGGAACGCCGGGCTGACCTACCAACCATTGGCGCAGATACTGTTCGGCGCGCGGCCAAAACCGGGCTGAATGGCATCGCGGTGGAAGAGGGGAAATCCCTTATTCTGGATCGCGCGGAAGTCGTTGCCGAGGCGAACCGGCTCGGTCTGTTCGTAACTGGAATTAAGGCGTGAATGGCGCCGTAGAAGATGCCCCGCTTATTTTCTTGGTTGCCGGTGAGGCGTCCGGCGACGTGATAGGCGCGCGCTTGATGCTGGCGTTGCAGGCGCAAACAGAGGGCAAAGCCAGATTCGCCGGCATTGGCGGCGAACACATGCAGCGCGCCGGATTGAAAAGCCTGTTTCCCATGCACGAGCTTTCGGTTATGGGAATATTCGAGATCTTGCCCCACATCCCAAAACTACTACGGCGAATTCGCCAAACCGAACGAGAGGCGAGGCGTCTTTCTGCCGATATTGTCGTTACCATAGATTCGCCTGATTTTTGTTTCCGTGTCGGTAAGCGCCTAAAGGGTAGTGGCATACCCGTTGTGCACTATGTGGCGCCACAGGTTTGGGCGTGGCGCCCAGGGCGAGCACGCAAGATAGCCAAATTTCTCGCACATCTACTGCTGCTTTTTCCGTTTGAAGAAAAATACTTTGATGGGACCGGCCTGCAAACGACGTTTGTCGGCCATCCCCTGGCCGAAGTTTTTGTGGGCGATGCGGATGGCGCGGCGTTTCGCCGCGACCACAGTATTCCTGAGGGTGAATTATTGCTCGCGATTCTCCCCGGCAGCCGGCTCTCAGAGATCTCCCGGCATCTGCCGATATTCGGGGAGACGGTGAATACATTGGCGGCGCGTAAAACACTCGGCTGGGCCGTCATTCCGGCGGTGCCGGCGTTAAGAGAGAAAATCGCGGCGGCAGTGAAAAGTTGGAATATTAAGGTGGTGGTGGTTGATGGCAGCGAGCGCGAAGCCAAATATGCCGCTCTGGCGGCCAGCAACGCCGCGCTGACATCCTCCGGCACGGCAACTCTTGAGCTGGCGATTGCCGGGGTGCCAATGGTGGTTGCCTATCGTGCCAATCCGTTCACCGTTGCGGTAGCGCGCAAGGTCGTAAATGTGCAGCACATTGCGTTGGCCAACATTGTGGCGGGGCGCCGCGCTGCGCCCGAGTTCCTGCAAGAGGCGTGCACGCCAAACCGTCTCGCGCCGGCGGTCGAGAACATATTGCTTGACCCGGCAGTCCGAGATGATCAAATCGAATGCTTCCGCACCGTTTCGCGGCAGCTGGGTATCGGCGGAACCGCGCCAAGTGAATTGGCGGCGAAAGCCGTGTTGGCGGTCTTCCAAACCAAGTTAACGAATATGGAGAGATAAAAATGAGTAAAACTGGTTCAGGAGCCCAAATGCTTCACACGATGATCCGGGTGAAAGATCTCGACAAGTCGATTGAATTTTACACCGGATTGCTTGGCATGGAACTGCTCAGCCGCAACGATTATCCGGGTGGAAAATTTACCTTGGCATTTGTCGGCTATGGCGATGCAAGTTCAAACGCCGTAATCGAATTGACCCACAATTGGGACCAAGAAGAAGCTTATGATCTCGGCAACGGATTTGGCCATGTCGCCATTGGCGTTCCGGACATTTACGGGACCTGCGAGAGGCTTGAGACGGCGGGTGCCAACATTCCCAGGCCGCCGGGGCCGATGATGCACGGTACGACGGTCATCGCGTTTGTCGACGATCCGGATGGCTATAAAATTGAGCTGATCGAGAAAAAATAGAGAATTTGCGATGGGCGCCCAATTGGCTAGAGCAACAGCGTAACGGCGACAAACGCAAAGCAGCCGATTCCCATGCCGACAAACGCCCAGCCGAGCGCGCCGCGCCATACTGGTGGCTTATTGTCGTTCGCGGGCCACGCATCCCAGGGATAGCGCGTCGGACTTGATTTAGTGGCCTTGCTTTGCCGCCCGCGAAATCCGCCTGACCCAAAGGGTCTGCTGTGCGGGTTTCCCGGTGCGTGCCTATACATGTTTTTCACCGCTGATCGACGGCGATGTAGCTACGCTGTTTTTCGCCGGTATAAAGCTGGCGCGGCCGACCAATTTTTTGGTGCGGATCTTCAATCATCTCGTTCCATTGCGCGATCCAGCCCACAGTGCGTGCCAAGGCGAAAATCACCGTGAATAAGTGGGACGGAATGCCAAGCGCCTGAAGGATGATGCCGGAATAGAAATCCACATTGGGGTATAACTTACGCTCGATGAAATATTCGTCTTCCAGCGCGATCCGCTCCAACTCCCGGGCGATGTTGAGCATTTCATTGTCCAGGCCCAAATCGTCCAGCACTTCGTGGCAAGTTTTGTGCAGCACTTTCGCGCGCGGATCATAATTTTTGTAAACCCGATGGCCGAAACCCATTAAGCGGAAGGAGTCGTCCTTGTCCTTGGCTTTGGCGACGAATTCGGAAATTCGATCCACGCTGCCTATTTCATCAAGCATGTGGACAACGGCTTCATTGGCGCCGCCATGCGCCGGGCCCCACAATGTCGCAATGCCGGCGGCAATGCAGGCATAAGGATTGGCGCCCGACGATCCGGCAAGGCGAACCGTCGAAGTCGAGGCATTCTGTTCGTGATCCGCATGCAGGATCAATATGCGGTCCATCGCCTTCGACTGAATCGGGTTGATTTCATAATCCTGGCACGGCACCGCAAACAGCATATGCAGAAAGTTCTCGGAATAATTCAGATCGTTGCGCGGATATACGAAAGGCTGGCCGATGGCATATTTATGGGCCATCGCCGCGATCGTCGGCATCTTCGCGATGAGGCGGTGCGACGCAATCATCCGTTGGCGCGGGTCCTGAATATCGGTGGTGTCGTGATAAAACGCCGCCAAGGCGCCGACGACGCCAATCATCACGGCCATCGGGTGGGAATCGCGCCGAAAGCCCCGAAACAAGTAATTAATTTGCTCTTGCACCATGGTGTGCTGAGTAATGGTGGCGTCGAAATTGTGTTTCTGATGAGCATTTGGAAGTTCACCGTAGAGCAGCAGATATGCGACTTCGAGAAAATCGCTATTCTCGGCAAGATCGTCGATGGCGTAGCCGCGGTGTAGAAGCGTTCCTTCGTCGCCGTCGATATAGGTAATTTTAGATTCGCACGAGCCAGTGGAGGTAAATCCCGGGTCGTAGGTGAATTTTGCTGTGCCGCCGTAAAGATTTCGGACATCGATCACAGCCGGACCCATGCTTCCCTGAATGACGGGAAGCTCGATAGTCTGACCGGTCGCGTTGTCTGTCAAAGTGAAGGTTGCGTTGTCGGAGGACAAACCTTTCTGCGCATTGGCGGTCATAAATATTCCTTATCGTAGATGTGGACAGCAGCGTTTTCGGGCGAATTCGTTGTATGAAGAACCACTTGACCCAAGCCCACAATGATAGGCTTGAAGGCACTATTTATCAATTCTACAGGATGGCTAAGGTGCCTGCGCGGCAACGTCACTCAGCCGGCCGAGAGATTCCTCCCGCCCCAGAGATATCATCACATCGAATATGCCCGGAGATACCGATTTTCCAGTTAAGCTTGCTCTTAATGGCTGTGCAATGTCACCCATTTTCAATGAATGGCTGTCAATAAATTCGCGCACTGCTAGTTCGAGAGTTTCAGTCCCCCAATCCTCCAGAGTTTCTAATTCGGTCAACAATTCCGCTACCATTATTCGGCTGGCTGGCGTGATAATTTTTGTTGCCTTTTTATCAAAAGATAAAGGGCGTTGAAGAAACAAAAACTGAGCATTTTCAGCTATTTCTAGGAGATTGTTAGCTCTTGTCTTGAGACTTGGAATCAAAGATTCGAGACGTTCGAAATGAGCCGGATTAAGTGCCGTATCAAGCAAGTCCGCAATGTGAGGCTCGAGTAACGATACCAGCCTGCTGTCATCCACTTGGCGGATGTAATGGCCGTTGAGACTGTTCAATCTCTCCATATCGAAGCGCGCCGGTGAGCGGCCGATCGACGCGAGCTCAAACCACTCGATAGCTTGCTCGCGTGAGATTATCTCGTCATCGCCGTGACTCCATCCCAAACGCAGAAGATAGTTGCACATGGCTTCGGCGAGAACGCCCATCTCAGCATAGGCAGCAACCGCAAGTGCGCCATGACGCTTTGAAAGTTTGGCGCCGTCAGCACCATGAATCAGCGGAATATGGGCATATTGTGGTGGTTGCCAGCCAAAAGCCAAAAATAGCTGTGTTTGGCGCGCCGCATTTGTCAGATGATCGTCGCCCCTTATCGCGTGGGTCACGCCCATGTCATGATCATCGGCAACGACTGAAAGCATATAGGTCGGCGTGCCGTCCGAACGCAGAAGAATCATGTCATCGAGCTGCGCATTGGCGACGCGCACTGCGCCCTGCACCAAATCCTCGACAATCGTTTCGCCCTCGGTCGGCGCCCTGAAACGGACAACCGGCGCGATGCCTGCTGGCGCTTCGGCGGGATCGCGGTCGCGCCAGCGTCGATCGTAGAACATGCGCCGGCCCTCGGCGCGCGCTTGTTCCCGCATTTCGGTTAGTTCGTCTGGCGTGCACCAACAGCGATAGGCCTGTCCGGTATCAAGCATTTGCCGTGCAAGCTCGCCGTGCCGTTCGGCGCCTTTCGCTTGAAACACCACCTCGCCGTCATGCGCAAGGCCGAGCCAATCGAGGCCATCGAATATCGCCTGAACGGCCTCATCCGTCGAACGGGCGCGGTCTGTGTTTTCGATACGAAGCAGAAATTTGCCGTTGGTATGGCGCGCATAAAGCCAATTGAACAATGCGGTCCTGGCGCCGCCGACATGAAGAAATCCGGTGGGTGACGGAGCGAATCTGGTAACGACGGTCATGCTTTCCTGGCCACCATTCAAAGGCTAGTGTTGCTGTGCTTCGCGCGTCCGGCATGTAGCATATTCCGTCCGGGATAGGGAAATTACTCCCGGTTCTAGTGGCCGGGCGCGAGGGGTCGATGCAGCAACAACGGGGGTGCGTCATGCGTCTCGCGGTGGCAGGCGTCGTCAGCGGTCTGGAATCCCTGGGCCAAATGCTAGGCCGGACAAAGGAGCGATTAGCCGCCGCGCTTTTGTTTTCCGAGCGCGAACGCTGGTTGCTGTGGGCACCCGTGGCTCTGGCTTTCGGTGTAGCCGGGTATTTTTTGCTGCCGATGGAGCCGCCTCTTTGGGCCGGACCGGGTTGTGCCGGCCTGTTCTTCAGCCTCGCTTTCTTCTCGCGGCGACACACATGGCTGGTATTGATTTTTCTAGCGCTAGCCATCGCAGGTTGCGGCTTGGCGGCCGGTCAGATCAGAACGATGAGCGTCGCCGCACCGGTCTTGAAAGAGAAAATTGGCCCGGTCGAAGTGCATGGCCGCCTAATTGAGGCCGGCATCGGTGATGGCCAACAACGCTACATATTGGATAATTTACCGATACGCGGCGTTGCCACCGCCGAAACTCCATTGCGCGCCCGCATTACTGTGCATGTGCCATCCGGCAACACACCGGACGGCGCGCCGTCGCACCTTGTACCTGGAGATTATATTCGCCTCACGGCGTCGCTGCAGCCGCCACCTGAGCCAGTTGCGCCCGGTGCTTGGGATTTTGGCCGGCAATCCTGGTTTCAAGGCATCGGTGCAGTCGGATTCTCTTACGGCGCGGCGGAACTTCTCGAGGATGCCGGAGGGCCACCGCGCCGCGGCATATCTGTTTGGCTGCGCGGCGTAAGGCATCGGATATCAGCGCGCATCGTTGCCGTTCTGGGAGACCGCGGCGGCGGGCTTGCAACGGCCCTGCTGACAGGCGACCGGAGCGCAATTCCGAAATCTACCTTAGACAACATGCGGGCATCGGGGCTGGCGCATCTTCTAGCCAATTCCGGACTCCATATCGGACTGATTGCGGGCATCATATTTGTGATTGTTCGTATGGGGCTGGCTGCGATCGAGCCTTTAGCATTGCGTTATCCGATAAAGAAGTGGGCAGCGCTGACGGCCCTTCTTGGCTCACTGTGCTATTTGCTTCTGTCCGGCGCCAGCATACCGACCCAACGCGCATTCATGATGACTAGTCTCGTATTACTCGCTGTAATACTGGATCGCACGTCGCTATCGATGCGCCTAATCGCTCTCGCCGCCTTTATCCTGCTTCTCTTCAGACCGGAGAGTTTGATGGGGCCGAGTTTCCAAATGTCGTTCGCGGCGGCGGTTGCGCTCGTCGCAGCTTACGAATTCTTGCGCCGGCCCCTGACGCGGCTGGCCTCGGGTGCAAGTCTGAAACTTCGGCCGCTGCTCTATCTCCTCGGCGTCGCCGTAACCTCTATCATTGCTGGCGGCGCGACCGCACCGTTCGCGATCTACCATTTTAACCGCTTCGCCGAGTACGGCCTGCTGGCCAATCTCGCGGCTGTTCCGCTGACCGGCTTATGGGTGATGCCTTGGGGACTACTGGCTTTGGTCCTGATGCCCTTCGGTCTGGAAGAGCTGGCGCTTGAGCCGATGGGTCTGGGATTGCAAGCCACGGATTGGATCGCTGGGAGTGTCGCTGGCTTGCCCGGATCGGTCATCTACGCCGGTGCTATGCCGCCGCTCGCGCTCGCTTTGATCGCGTTTGGTGGTGTCTGGCTATGTATTTGGCGTCGGCCGCGGCGTTTGGCCGGGTTCTTATTCGTCGTGCCCGGCCTAGTCCTGATGTTGACACATCGCTCGCCCGATATATTGATCGACGGTGACGGTCGGTTGATGGCTACACGGGACGAAAGTGGCGAGATCTGGCTCTCCTCACTGCGTTGGGCGCAATTTGCCGGCGATACTTGGTTGCGCCGGGCGGGCCAAGAAGAATCGTCGGAGTGGCCGTGGCGTGACGGTGCTCCAGCTCCGCAAGGGTTGCGCTGCGATACACTGGGCTGTTTTCAAGAAATTGCCGGGCAGAGGGTCGCCTTCGTTCGTGACGCGCGAGCGCTATCGGAAGACTGCGCTGAAGCAAACCTTGTGATCAGCCTGGTTCCGATAAGGCAGGCATGTGCCGCGCCGCATACAGTGATTGACCGTTTTGTACTACTGACATGGTCCCGGGCTATCCCATTTGATACCAAACACGCTGTATTTCTGCGGATTTGACGATTCTCAATTTGGTGTTTTCCCACGCTTTCCCTTCCTGTATGGGGCAGTATGTGACCATTTCTGTGACCACTCTGCATGATCAAAATTTCCACTGCGGCCCAATAGAGAATGGTTCGGCATGGGTCTAATTTGACTGCGGCTAATCATGCGCCAAAGACCGCGCAACCTTCTGCCGTAAATAGTAGCCTCCTCGTAGCGATGGATCATCGGCAGTGATCGATCCCCTATTCCTTCCATAATCCAACCTAGCGCCAGCAATTAGCCGATCGCCAGCGGCTGGTTGCGGGTTGTACTGAGATTTGCGACCATACCCATAGGTTAGGGAATGAGCGATATCGGGGGGCGGATGCGGACTCACATCGCGGCGATCTTGCTCATCTCGCTTGCCATGATGGGCGGGCTGCTGCACGGACACACCGCCAGCGCTGCTACATCGCGGGGTATCGACTTCACGCTGAAGCAGAGCGAGGCCCCGGGCGCTGCGATCTCCGGCACGGTGCGCCTTTACGAAGAGAGTTACGCACTCGTCATCGGCATCGACGATTACACTGGCGGCTGGCCGCGCCTATCCAACGCGGTGCGAGATGCCCGCCTTGTGGCCGAGACGCTCAGAGCGCGCGGCTTCCATGTCGATTTTCGCAAGAACCTTCGCTTTGCCGATTTCACACAGGCGCTGAAGGACTTCTTCGCTATCCGTGGTGAAAATCCGGAGGCGCGCCTCTTCCTGTGGTATGCGGGCCACGGCCACTCAGAGCACGGCGAGGGCTTTCTTGTCCCTGCCGACGCGCCCAAGCCTAGCGCGCGTGGTCGCTTCAAGCTGAGCGCCATTCATATGCGCGATTTCGAAGGTCTGGTGCGTCTGGCGGAGAGCAGGCACGTCTTCGCCGTCTTCGATGCCTGCTTCGCCGGCACGATCTTTAAATCAGGGCGCGGCACGCCGCCGCCTGCCATCACCAGGAAGACGACGTTGCCGGTGCGCCAGTTCCTCACTTCGGGCGACGCCGATCAGGAGGTGCCGGATGATGGCCGCTTCCGCAAACTGTTCCTGCGCGCCATCACCGGCGAGGCGCCCCGCGCTGATGCCAACGGTGACGGCTATCTGACCGGCAGCGAGCTTGGCCTCTTCATGGAGGACCGAGTGGCCGCGCTCACCAGCGGCCGCCTCACGCCGCGCTACGGCAAGCTGCTGGATGAGGATTACGACCGGGGCGATTTCGTTTTCGCATTACCGGTGGCGGCGGAGAGCGCCGAGGCGAGCGGGGTATAGAGCGATAACTCGATGGAAATGGAGTTGTGGACCGGAGCAAAGGAATTCAACACGATTGAGGCCTATGAGTGTCCGTCGTCATATAATTTGGAACAATCTACGGCCTGATCTAAAGGAGAATCTGGCTCATCTGGTTCAATATATATGACGACGGACACCTGATACTGGCCGCACCTCGAAGTGCGTTCAAATCATCTAAATGATTGCTAACGCAATCTATAATTCCACCAAGTTTATTTAAAATGTGTTTCAATTTAGTAATGGTAGAGTGTTGTCGTCGAATATACAGAGAGGCTAACGTGCCGAAGTTTAGGCTGTAGCTCCAGGAGAGATGCGTGAGTATTGAACAGGGAAAATATGTATTCGCTTCTGCGTCGCCAGCAATGTCCGGTGCGGCAGGCAGCGCGCCAATCCCCATTCCAGCTCACGGTACGGCCGAAATCATCGTGCCGGGTGGCGACATGCTGCTGCACGCGGATTTCACACGAGCCGGCGCGGATCTTTTGATCACCGCGCCGGATGGCACCCAATACGTAATCGTCGAATATTTCAACGCCATGACGGAAGCCGGCCTGATGACCGAGAGCGGCTCGTTGTTGCCGTTCGACCTGGTATCGGCACTGGCTGGGCCCGCGTCGCCCGGTCAGTACGCACAATCCGAAGACGGCATCGAAGAGGTGCCGATCGGGCGCGTCGACGAATCTGTTGGCGAAGTCACGGCAACCCGAGTCGACGGCACGACGGTGACGCTAAACAAGGATTCATCGGTATTTCAGGGCGACATCCTTGAGACCGGCGCCGGGGGCGCGGTGGCCGTGGTGTTCATCGACGAGACCGAATTTTCGCTCGGCGAGGATGGCCGGATGGTGCTTGATGAACTGATTTTCGACCCGACCTCGCTGGAGGGCTCCTCCACCTTCTCGGTGATCCAGGGCGTGTTCGTTTTCGTCAGCGGCGAGATCGCGGCGAACAATCCGGATGAAATGATCGTCCGCACGCCGGTCGCCACGCTGGGCATTCGCGGCACCAAAGTCGCGGGCAAGGCGGCGGCCGAGGGAGCGCTCAACACGGTGACCATGATGCCCGAGAGCGACGGCGCCGTGACGGGCTCGATCACGGTGAGCACGCAAACCTCCGCAATCACCCTCAATACCGCCTGGCAGACGACAGCGGTCTCAAGCGTCTTTGATGCGCCGGCGCCGGCGATCACCCTGACTTCGGCCCAGGCCAGCACCCTGTACGGCGCCGTGAACAGCCTGCTTTTGTCCTCGACGTCGCCGGCCGTTCGAGCCGGTGACGAAGCGGGCAGCAGAGATGCGGACGGCAGAGACGAAGCTGCGCCGGGCGGCGATGCAGCGGCGGCGCCTGCTGGCGGGCCCGAGGACTCGGCGCCTGGACCCGAAGGCGAACTCGGGCCCGGCGAGGAGCTCGTACCCGGCGAGGAGTTCGCAGCCGGCGAGGGCTTTGGACCCGAAGGCGAGCTCGGACCCGAAGGCGAGTTCGGGCCCGGCGAATTCGGTGAAGGGGAGTTCCAACGGGGCGAGTTCGGTGA
>Ga0209403_10000313_pt1 | contig 76017 bp, 75 predicted proteins | sample ArcticOcean_MG_C_8_FD_187440 | JGI IMG/M metagenome (GOLD analysis project Ga0209403, IMG submission 187440) | Marine microbial communities from western Arctic Ocean - ArcticOcean_MG_CB11_86 (SPAdes) (version 2) | ecosystem: Environmental > Aquatic > Marine > Oceanic | place: Arctic Ocean...
GATGGAGACACATTGGTTGGATCCTTAACCACAATAGATGCTAGTCATGCATACTGGGTCTTGAGTAACAACAGTGATCCGATCAAAACTGAGATCCCTGGCTTTACAGGTGGAGTTGCACAGGTACCTCCTGCAATTGATATTCATGTGGGATGGAACTTGATTCCTGCCGTTACGTTATCCGGCGCAGCATCATGGGATGCAGATGTCTATCTATCTGGTGTTAGTTGGGTAAAGGCAAAGAGCTGGAACGCAGCTACTGAGACATGGACGGAAGTACTGCCTGACTTGTCTACGGCTCCTGATATCAATGATACGAATATCCTAGTTGGAAAAGGATATTGGGTTTATTCGACAAAGGTTGGTGTATTAGTACCGTAAAGGTACTGCACGAACTGATCCCTTTTATGGGATAAATAGGCCCCTCGTAACTTATTTAATAGTTACGAGGGGTTTTTTTATCGTGTCATAAGTTATATATAGTTATATAATTTGTTGATTAATATTGGAGAATATAAATATGTTTCGAAGGTTTCATGGTCTGAAAATAATTTTTCTTTCAGCGTTAATTGCTATGCTTTTCACCAATGTCGTTTCTGCGGCCAATCCTGCAGGTATTCCACCATGGCCTATTATTTATTCTGGTCCTGTTACGGTCGATGGTGAACCTGTTGAAGACGGATTGAAAATTGTCGGTATCATGGAAGGCGGTTTTTATTCTATCGCCACTCTTACAAAGGATGGTCGTATCGCTGGGCTAACCGTTGGCCCTCCCGATTCTTCCTATTTCGGTAAGACAATTAATTTTCAACTGGAAGGTTCTGTTTTGGCATTAGAGGAAGATACTTTCAAAAATTATGCTCAACCTATATTATCGTCCCCGTTTCCTCTTAATTTTCCTGCAATTCCGGAACCCACTCCCACTCCTGTTGCCACTCCGGTAACGGTAATTCCTATACCTGTTATTGAACCTGATCTAAGCACGGTTGCTCAAACAGAAAAGATCGGACCTATTATATATAGTGGCCATGTTATCCTGTCCGGCGGCGGTGATATTGAGGATTACAGCATTAAAGCTAAGATCGCAGGCCAATCCTTTTCCTTTCCGTCTGTTATTGACTCTGACTTTAAATACCATAATTTGGTTGTTGATATTGAGGGCGACGATTTTGAATATGATGGATCTGAAATTCTTTTCTATTTAAACGGTCCTGGTATTTCACCCCCTGATTCTTTGGTCGCAAGAACAAAAGATACTTATATTGCTCCAGAATCAGTCATTTCTATTTTAGACCTTGTGTTTGTGCCCATATCGCCTATTGTTTTCACGGAGCCGGCTGTTATCGTGGAAGCAACAGTGATCGTTCCTGCAGCTTCGTTGCCAGTCACTCCTGTAACTCCCGAACCTACTATTGATTTGAACAATGTTCTTGTTCCTCAGGCTGGACTAAACAGCACAACAGTGGAACCAGTGAAGGCTGCTGCGGTGTTCACGGATCCTATTCAGGAACCTGTTGAAAGTCGAGATAAACAAATGTCCGGTAGTTTTTGTGCTAAGCCATCCGTAATTACGAATCCTCTCACTGGTGCCGCTAATGTTTTGTCCATGGTCGGACCATTAGTATTATTTGGTTTATATAGAGGTAGTCGCCGTTTTTGGTAATCGGTTTCGGGAAATCTGATTATTGTTGATTTAGGCGCACTATTTTTCTCTCTTGAGGTAGGTTTGTGCTGGTTACGTTTAGTTTATTTTGAGGTTCGGCGTCACCGCCTCCCAGTTCGGCTATAAACGCTTTTGTTGATGTGCCGCCGTTGGTTACTATTTTATGTTGATTTGATGTGACGGGTATTATTATTCTTGGTTGTAGTGTTGTAATAGTATCTTGTAGTAAATACGGATTAAAATTGGAGTCATCAGTTTCTGGAGGCAATGGTATTATGAGTATTTGTGGTTTGCCTAATTTGTCTTGTTGGTCAGTAGATAATTTTTGATTTAAGTTGCCAATATGACATATAGATATGCCTTCAACTTTTATCGCAAATATTGTATTAAGTTCTTTATTACCATCTTCGTCTTCTACACCTGTTGCTATTCCGTTGATGTATATATGTTTTATTTCATATTCACCTGGCCCGGATAATAGCTTAGGATCGCCTGTTAAAATCGGAGCATTCGAGTGTTTGGGGTCATCATTACTAGTTGTCACAATGTCGGCTTTATGTGGATTCATGAATGTTCCGTTTGAATTGTCGAAGGGATCAGTTACTAGAATGATGTCCCTACTATTTATCGCAACTGATGAATGCCCTAACCATGTAATTTCCATAATAAAACCTCTTTAAATTAGCTATAGTTTAGTATAACAATCCACCGCTCTACCTAACAAGCTTTTAGATATCAGATACTGGGCTATCTTCAATAATTTAATATGTTTAACACTACAACTATGGTGTAACTTATACATAAATAGTATTCTTATTTATTATGTTTGATATTTTAACTGGAAAATTAACTGCTGTATTAAATAAGCTGGGGAATAAAGGAAGACTCTCTGAGAAAGATGTTGATGAGGCACTGAGAGAGGTTAGGTTGGCTTTGCTAGAGGCCGATGTTAATTTCAAAGTAGTTCGTTCATTTATTTCTACAGTTAGAGAACAAGTTGTGGATAATGAGATTCTTGCCACTATAACAGGTGGGCAATACGTTGTTAAAACAACTCATGACGAATTGGTAAAAATCCTAGGTGGTTCCTCCCAACGCTTAAATCCATCTCCTTCCGCACCTTCAGTAATTATGATGGTAGGGTTAAACGGATCGGGTAAAACAACCTCTGCTGCTAAATTGGCCCAGTTTTTAAAAAAATCAGGTCATTTGACCACATTAATAGCTGCAGATGTTCACAGGCCTGCTGCTATTGATCAATTGCAATCTTTGGCAAAGCAATTAGATATAAGAGTATTTGATCAAGGCACAGATAAACCTGCAGATAAAGTTGCGGCTCATGGATTAAATGAAAGTAAACGAATTGGAGCAACTTGGACTATTGTTGATACAGCGGGTAGATTTCAAATAGATGACGAATTAATGCTGGAATTGGTTAAAATTCGAGATTCCGTTAATCCTGATGAAGTTTTATTGGTTGTTGACGCTATGACTGGTCAGGAAGCTGTAAATGTGGCAGAAGAATTTCATAAACAAATCGGCCTTACGGGATTAGTTTTAACTAAAATGGACGGAGATGCTCGAGGTGGAGCTGCTTTATCTATTACGTCAGTGACAGGATTACCGGTTAAATTCATGGGTGTGGGAGAGGCTGTTAATGCATTGGAAGAATTTCATCCAGATAGGTTAGCTGATCGTATTCTCGGTATGGGCGATATTGTTACTCTTGTGGAAAAAGCAAGGGCAAATTTCAATGATGAAGAAGCTGCTATATTAGAGAAAAAAATCAAACAAGCTTCATTTGATTTAGAAGATTTTTTAGCTCAAATGCAAACTGTACAAAAAATGGGACCTATAAACCAGATAATGGATATGATTCCGGGATTTTCACAAGTAAAAGATAAACTTGATACTAATCAACTAAACGGATCACAACTTAAAAAATCTGAGTCAATAATATTATCTATGACTTCATTAGAGAGACAAAAACCTGAACTAATCGGTGGCAGTAGACGTAAAAGAATAGCAATGGGAAGTGGCACATCTCCACAAGATGTAAATCAATTGCTAAATCAGTTTAAACAAGTACGAAAAATGATGAAAGAAATGTCTTCTCCAGGTGGGCAGAAAAAAATGATGCGTATGATGTCTCAAAAAGGAAATCCTTTTGGGTTTTGATTGATATTGCACTTGCGTGATGAATGATTAACATCCTGTTATAATAGTGAAGTAATCTTAATGGTTTGAGATTACTTAAAACTGAATAATTGGAGGGAATCGCATGAGTAACGTGGGTATAGCGATAACCGTCTTAAGCAGTTTGATTTTAGGTTTAGGTTTAGGTCTTTTAATTAGACTTGTTTTGAATATTAGAAGTAGTACTGTTGCAAAGAGTCAAGCTGAAGTGATTTTGGAAGAAGCAAAGTCAAAACAGCACTCAATGGTTCTTGAAGCCAAAGAAGAAGCAGTGCAAACAAAAAAAGAAGCAGTTTCCGAGATTCAAGAGCGAAGATCAGAGGTTCGTGATATTGAAAAAAGAGTTGCGCGTAGAGAAGAAAATGCTGATAAGAGGGCAAATAATTTAGAGAGTCGAGAAAAACGAATATCAGTACGAGAATCTGAAATAGATTCTCTTCATTCGGATTTAGAACATATTAAAGACCAACAAAACCAAAAATTAGAAACTGTTGCTGAACTATCAATGGATGAGGCGAAAGACCTCATTTTAAATAGAGCAGAAGACGATATTAAATACGATCTTGCACTTAAATATAAAGATATGGAAGATATTGCAAGAAATGACGCAAATGACAAAGCACGCATGATTTTAAGTCAGGCTATACAACGATTAGCTTCGGATGTTGTGTCTGAAGCTACTATTAGTAGTGTGCCTATTCCTAGTGATGATATGAAAGGTCGTCTTATAGGACGAGAAGGGCGAAATATAAGAGCGATTGAAAAAGCTACGGGAGTCGATTTAATTATTGATGACACCCCACAAGCTGTAACAGTATCCTGTTTCGACCCTGTCAGAAGAGAAATCGCTAAATTAACCTTATCTAAATTGGTTGCTGATGGACGAATTCATCCAGCACGAATAGAAGATATGGTGAAAAAATCTTCAGAAGAAGTTGAAGAAATCATATGGAAAAGTGGTGAAACTGCCGTTTTAGAAGCAAATGTTCGGGGGCTTCATCCTGAAATCATCAAACTACTGGGTAGACTTAAATATCGTTACAGTTATGGTGAAAATGTTTTAATGCATTCATTAGAAGTGTCTCACCTTGCAGGCATTATGGCTGCGGAAGTAGGAGCCAATGTTAAGATTGCTAAAGTAGGTGGATTACTGCATGACTTAGGCAAGGCACTTAGCCATGAAATAGAAGGACCTCATGCTGAAATCGGATCGGATATAGCTAAAAAATATAAAGTTTCAAATCGAGTAGCATCATGTATAGCTGAACATCACGATGATCAAATGAGTAGTAGCGAAGCATTTGTTGTTGCTGCTGCAGATGCTCTTAGCGCCGCAAGACCTGGTTCTCGTAGGGATACTGTTGAAAATTACGTAAAAAGAATGGAAGAATTGGAAGAAGTTGCGGGAGCTTTTGAAGGTGTGGAAAAATGTTTTGCCATACAAGCTGGTCGTGAGGTTAGAATTATGGTTGAACCCGAATCAATGGATGATGTAAAAGCAGCCTCTTTAGCTAGAGATGTAGTCAAAAATATTGAAGAAAAATTAGCTTACCCAGGGCAAATTAAAGTAGTAGTAATAAGAGAAAAAAGATCCATTGAATATGCTCGATAATTAATCCTTAATGAGAGATATGTTTAAATTATTCAAAATAATTTAAACATATCTCAGTTTTTAAAACATGAGTCAAGTTGATTTACATCTCCATACTAATTTTTCTGACGGCAGGCTTGACCCGTTTGAATTAATTGAAATATGTGCACTACAAGGACTCACTACAATATCAATAGTTGATCATGATACCGTCGATGGTTTAATAACAGCCATGGATGCATGTTCTAGTAAGAATATCGAATTGATAAACGGTATCGAATTAGGAACTATTCACAATGGAGAAGAGATTCATTTATTAGGATATTATATAAATCAGATTGATCCGTCTTTTTTAGAAACGATTAATAAATTCAAAACTGAAAGATTAATAAGAGCTAAAAATATTTTAACTAAACTTAGATCAAATGGAATTGATATTTCTTGGGAAATGATTGAATTATGTGCAGGTAATGCACCGATTGGTAGACCACATTTTGCCTATGTTATGCAACAATATGGTTATGTGGAAACTCCTAAAGAGGCATTCGATTTATACTTGAATAAAGGACGTTCCGGGTATGTGCCTAGACAATTAATTAACACTGTCGAAGCGATAAATTTGTTACGTGATAATGGTGCAGTTCCAGTATTGGCCCATCCTTTAATGTCACATGCTAAATCTGGCAGGCGAGGTATAAAAAATTTAGAATCACTCCTTACAATTTTTACATCAGTAGGGCTTCAGGGTATTGAATGTTACTATGCTGATTACGATGATATGCAAATAAATTATTTATTAAAAATGGCAACTACATATGATTTGATTCCTTGTGGAGGTAGTGACTATCATGCAGCAGGTAACATAAATGAACCAGAACCAGGCGATATAGGCCCTCCTATATCTTCAGTCAACAGATTAAAAGAAATACATTTTTCGAATCTTAAGCAGTAAAAATATGACCACACACGTTTTTATTTTAATCGGGATTTTTTATTTATGGGGTAGTATTCCTACTGCATATTGGTATGGTAGATTTTTTCATAATGTGGATCTTAGATTGCTAGGTTCACAGAACATTGGCACTGCTAATTTGTTTGAATCTACTAAACTTTCATCTTCCTTAATCGTAGGCTTTGTTGATTTGTTTTTTAAAGGTTGGGTCCCAGTAACTTTATTATTGATATTTGATGTTGAAGAAATTATTTGTATTACTCTCTCATTGTGTTTACTGATAGGGCATAATTGGTCTATTTTTATGCTATTCAAGGGAGGAAGAGGCATATTAACAGCTATTGGAGTGGTATTAGGTTTTCAACTATATTTAGAAATGTTGATATTGGTAATATTTATGGGCTTTATAGGGAGAATACTTATTTATAAAGATAGTGGGTTTTGGACATTTATAGCTTTTTTAGTTTTACCAGCATTGACGTTTTTGATTGGACACTCTAATGGTACGCTGATAATGACTATTATTTTAATTACAATATTGATCACTAAAAGATTGACCTCGAATAACCTTCTAAATTTCCAAAAAGATTTTAATGTTTTAATTTATAGATTATTGTGGGATAGAGATATTAAATCTAAAGATAAATGGATTGATTCTGCTAATCGTTAGATTAAGATATAAGGAAAGTTTTAAAAATAATGTATTGTTTCAAACACAATAAAACCCAAACAAAAATAACCTGTGCTCGCTGTACTAATCCAATATGCATTGATTGTATGAATAAAGCATATATAGGATTTCAATGTGACAAGTGTTCCCAAACTCCTGTATTACCTATCTACCAACTTAGTATGATGAGATTGTTTATCGCAGTTTTTACGACTATTATCACTGGATCAATTACTGGGTTTATAACTTTTTTTGCTATTAAAACAATATCAGAAATGATTGTGTGGGGGATTGATTTCCAAGAAATAGCCATTTATTTTTTGTTTTTAGCTACAATATGTAATTCTTTTATTATTAGAGAATCGTTGTCAAGAATCGTAAATAACAAACAAGGAAATAAATTAAAAATAATCGCATTATTCGGTTTAGCTATTTCTGTTAATATATTCATTCTTCTTTCAGATACTTCTATGCTCATATACAGTAATGGATATTTTTTGTTGACATTATTGTTTTCCGGAATAATTGGTATTAGGAAGTTTTAAAAATATATGCTGTTTCATACAATAAAGTTTTAGCTAATCATTTTTTTTGTTATAGTCAATTTGTGCATTAAGTTTGTTAATTATTTCTAATGGAGATCATATTTTGTTAAAAGATAGAAATTGTGGGGAGATTACAAAAAACGACGTTAATACCAATGTAACCTTAGCGGGATGGGTACATAGAAGAAGAGATCATGGGAATTTAATTTTCATTGACTTAAGAGATCGTGAAGGCGTTGTACAGGTAGTATTTAATTCTGAAATTTCACAGGAAGCTCATAAAATAGCAGAAAGCCTTCGAAATGAATGGGTTGTTCAAGTTAAAGGAAATGTGGCTTTGCGAAATGACAATGCCTTTAATAAGGATTTATCTACAGGAGAGATAGAAATATATGCCACACATCTTACTGTTTTAAATGAAGCTTTGACTCCTCCTTTTTATGTTAATGAAGAAACGGATGTCGATGAGAATATCCGATTAAAATATCGGTATATAGATTTGCGACGAGAAGGTATGAAAAACGCATTAATTATAAGACATAAAATCGTTAAATATATTCGGGATTTTTTAGATCCTAAGGGGTTTTTAGAAATCGAAACTCCTATATTAATTAAAAGCACTCCTGAAGGTGCTAGAGATCATATCGTACCGAGTAGATTGTATCCTGGTAATTTTTATGCTTTGCCGCAATCTCCTCAGCAACTGAAACAATTATTAATGGTTGCAGGAATAGAGAAATATTTTCAAATTGCTAGATGTTTTAGAGATGAAGACTCAAGAGCTGATAGGCAACCTGAATTCACCCAACTTGATTTGGAGATGAGTTTTGTTTCTGAAGAAGATGTTTTATCTCTCACTCAAGATTTATTTGTAGGAATGATGCAAGATTTATTTCCTGATAAAAAATTCCCTACAGAATTCCCTAGATTTACTTACCAAGAAGTAATTAAATTGTACGGCACTGATAAACCAGACCTCAGGTTTGGTTTAGAAATGGAAGATTATTCTGATATTTCCAGTGAGATTGATTTCCAAGTATTTAAAAATGTATTAGCTAGTCAAGGAATTGTAAAAGGTTTTAAGGTTAATAATGCAGTAGGTTTACCTAGAAGAGAATTAGATAGGTTAACTGATTTGGTAAAAACTAGAGGCGCTAATGGTTTAGTCACAATAGGAATTTCCAGTGAATATGACAATAAATCTAAGATTACTATGAATGATATTAAGTCAAATATATCCAAATTTTTAACTATTGAACAAGTAACTGGTTTCATAGATAAATCAACCTGTGAACCGGGAGATATGCTGTTTATTATTGCTGGACCTTCAAAAATAACTAATGCTTCACTGGCATTGCTACGCGAAGAAATTGGTAGTAAGTTTGATTTGATCGATAAAAACGAAATGGCATTTGCCTTTGTGACGGATTTTCCACTTTTCCAATGGGATGATGGTAATTTGAAATGGCAGGCAATGCATCATGCTTTTTGCATGCCTAAAGAAGGACATCAGGATTATTTACACTCAGATCCAGGAAAGGTTATTGCTCAATCTTATGATTTAGTATGTAATGGCTTAGAAATGGCTAGTGGCTCAATTCGAGTGCATCAAAGAGGATTACAGGAAGAAATTTTTAATGTTTTAGGCTATTCGAAAGAGGATGTGTCTAATAGATTCGCACAATTGTTGGACGCATTTGAATATGGAGCTCCTCCACATGGAGGCATAGCTCCGGGGATAGATAGATTGGTAATGGTGTTATTGGGAAAAGAAACTATTAGAGATGTTATGGCATTTCCGAAAACACAGAGTCAAATGGATCCATTATTCGGAGCACCGTCACCTATCGAAAAAAACCAACTAGAAGAATTACATATAGGTTTACTGGATTGAGATTAATTGATAGGTGTTAGTGTCACGCTGTTTTAACTTCAACATTAGCGATTTCTATTATCTCTCCGTCATTGGATTGTGTGAGTTTGATTGAGCTATTACCTAGTATTGATGCATCGTCCACTACGCAAGTATATTTACCCTTTAAACTAGGTAATTCATACATAGTATTCATAAGAGTTTTTTCTAGTATAGCTCTTAATCCCCTAGCTCCTGTTTTTGCATCAATTGCTTTATCTGCAGCTGCAGATAAAGCCGCTCTTGTGAATTTCAATTCTACGTCATCCATTTCAAAAAGTTTTTTGTATTGTTTCACGAATGCATTTTTCGGTTCTGTAAGAATTTTAACAAGATCTTCTTTTAATAACTCATCTAAACTTACGGTAACTGGGAGTCTTCCCACAAATTCTGTAATGAATCCATATTCAATTAAGTCATCTGTTGTTATTTGATGGCGAATGTCAGTATCTGTAGGTGTGACTGATTCATTGTTTTTGAACCCTATGGTGTAATTGTTTTTTAAAACCCTTCTCTCTATTATTTCAAACATTCCTTCAAATGCACCTCCAACCATAAAAAGAATATCATCGGTTTTTATTTGCAAGAATTCTTGGTGAGGATGTTTTCTGCCTCCTTGCGGGGGCACATTTGCAAGGCATCCTTCAATTATTTTAAGAAGCCCTTGTTGCACCCCTTCTCCGGATACATCTCGGGTAATTGAAGGATTAGGGTTTTTACGAGCTATTTTATCTATTTCGTCTATATATATAATTCCGTGTTCTGCACGAGAAATATCTCCATTTGCAGATTGTATTAGTCTGAGTAATATATTTTCAACATCCTCACCAACATAACCGGCTTCAGTGAGTGAGGTTGCATCAGCAATAGCAAAAGGGACATCAAGTATTTTTGCAAGAGTTTGTGCCAAGTGAGTTTTACCTGAACCTGATGGGCCAAACATTAATATATTGGCTTTTTGTAATTCAATATCAGTCGATGCTTTTTGATTCGCCCATACTCTTTTGTAATGGTTATAAACAGCAACGCTGAGTGTTTTTTTAGCTTCGTTTTGACCTATTATATATTCGCCTAATTGTTGGAATATAAGTTTTGGTGTCAATCCTTTTTCAAGAGGGTTTACCATCTCTGTTCCATTGCTATCGGATTCCTCGGTAATTATTTGTTCGCACAGTGTTACGCATTCGTCACATATAAAAACCTGATCGGGACCAGCAATAAGCCTCTTAACTTGAGCTTGCGGTTTGCCGCAGAATGAACATAAATATTCGTTTTGAGTGTTCGCCATATTGTACTTAAGTGTCCTAAATCTTTATTTCAACTCTTTTTGATTTGACATAACAACGTCAATTAATCGATATTCTTGAGCTTGATCGGCACTCATGTAAAAATCTCTGTCAGAATCGCGTGCAATTTTTTCATATGGTTGATTAGTGTGTTCTGCCATAATAGTTCTTATTTTATCCTGCATTCTTATTATTTCTCTAGCAGCAATTTCAATATCAGAGGCTTGCCCTTGAGCTCCTCCAAGAGCCTGGTGCATGTGAATGGTTGAATTTGGCAAAGAGAATCTTTTACCTGCAGCTCCTCCACATAAAAGTACCGTTCCCATACTTGCTGCCATTCCCACACATATTGTTGAAACATCTGGTCGTATTAGTTGCATGGTGTCATAAATAGCAAGACCTGCAGTAATTACTCCCCCAGGGGAATTAATATATAAATTTATATCTCTTTCGGGATCTTCTCGGTCAAGAAACAGTAGTTGTGCAATTATTGCATTGGCTACTTGATCATTGATGCCTGATCCTAAAAATATAATTCGTTCTTTTAATAATAGTGAATATATGTCATAAGTACGTTCTCCGCGAGGGTCTCTTTCTACAACATATGGGATAATATTTTCCGGATTATTAAACATCCTCATCTCCTTTTATTTCAGTGCTGACAATTTCTGTATTTACTGGGTCCTTTAATCCACTTACTATATTTTCTAACCTTTCCATAGTTTTTTCAGTTAACATGTTTCTATAAATGTAATTTGTCATCTCATCGTTTTGACTCGATTCTGGGATTTCTCCATTTGAATTTGCAAATACTTCTTGTAACCGTTCTTGGATTTCTGCATCTGAAATTTCTATATTTTCGCTTTCTGCTATTTTTGACATCAGAAAAGATCTTTGAAGTCTACCAATAGCTTCTTCTGTTGCTTCCGTTTGTAATTCCTCTTCTGTTTTTCCGATTGAAGCAAGGTAATCATTTATATTCATTTTTGCTTGTGAGATCATTTCTTGATATTGATTTGTGATGCTTTCAGCTTCATGCTGTATTAGAAGTGGAGGTAATTCTATTGAAGAACATTCTATAAGTGCTCCTATTATTTTTTCTCTGTGGTCAAAATCAGCCTGCTGATCGGCTTCTGTTTGAAGACTTTTATTAATCTCATTTTTTAATTCGTCTAAGTTTTCATATCCTTCACCAATACCTTTTGCAAACTCATCATCTAACACAGGTAAAACTCGAGTTTTTATATCTTTTATTGTTACGTTACAAGTAACTGTTTTGCCCGCTAATTCCAGATCTGTAAAATCTTTGGCAATATCTAAAGTGAAATGATTCTCGTCATTAATATTAAATCCGACTAGTTTGTCGGAAAAACCAGGGAACGGTCGTCCTATTTCTTCATTAACTAGATAGACAGCATCTTTTTCATCTACGATTGATTTATCATCTGTTTTACATAAAACTTCAGCACTTATCATATCTCCTTTTTCTACGGATCGTTCTACGGGCTCCCAAGAAGCTATACTTAGTTGTAGTTGCTCTAATCTAGCTTGCAAATCTTCTTCGTTGATTTTACTCGTTTCTTTTACGATACGGATTGCGTCGTATTGATTTATTATGATTTCCGGACGTAGTGGAACTAAAGCTTCAAATTCAAAAGGATCTAATCCTTTTAAATTTATACTTGGTAACCCTACTGCGTCTAATTCCTGTTCTTTAATAGCCCTTATAGTAAGTTCGGGTAACATTGAATCCAATATCTCATTAATAAGTGACTCTTTTCCAAAAAACTGCTCAATTACTGATTGCGGAGCTTTCCCTTTTCTAAACCCTGGTATATTTACCTTTGTAACTACTTTTTGATAAGCACGGTGCAAATATGGATCTACGTCCATATCCTCAAGTTCAATATGAAGGGTAGTTTGACGCTCTACTATCTCATCTTGAGTGATTTTCACCGGATACTCCTAACGAATACATTAATTTTGGCAGTCTAAATATTATATCACCTACTAATGACTAAGAAATATGTTTCAGTAAATTTCTTGACATAGACAACACGGTAAATTAGGATCATTTCGTGGTTATTTATTCGTGGAATAATACGGCATGACAGATAAATACGAAAAAGAAATAGAAAAAATTTTAAAAGCACAAGGTGACTTACCTGACAAATTACTTTTGCGGGAACCTTTACTGGAAGAAATAAAATATCGTTTCAGTGAGATTAAATATAGACATTTTGGTCCGATTACTTTTACAAAAACGCTTTTGCTTGCATTTTTCTGTCTAGTTATATTTGCAGTAAGTAAAATCGCGTTAATTGGAGTATTGTCACTTGTTTTAGTTGCTGTGTTGTTTTTGTTAGTTGTTTTTGGCAAAAAATCATCAGAATATAAAATATCAAAAAATGATTTGAGCTATTTATTTAAGAAAATTTTTAAAATTAATCTTGACTAGTGATTTAACTTCCAATATTAATTATGAGAACTGATCTATGACCATTACAGTTTTATTTGCTTTTGCAGCAGGTTTAATAGCGGCCTTTAATCCTTGCGGTGCTGCTATGTTTCCGGCATATGTAGGCTTTCAATTATCAAAAAGACAAGAGTCGCAAAATTTTTTCAAAGTTATATTAAACGGATTGAATTTAGGATTATTTGTTACCTTAGGATTTATATCTGTGTTTGGAGTGTTCGGACTTATTTTTGCTTTAGGGGGTACTTTTTTAACTACTGCATTACCTATCATTGGTTTGTTAGTAGGTATAATTGTTATTGTCACGGGTATTTTTTTAATAATTTCAAGAAAAAATCTCGTATTCAAATTACCCTTTTCTCAAATGGGTAATTTGAATACGAGTAAACAAACATTTTTATTCGGCGTTGCTTATGCCTTGGCATCATTAAGTTGTGCTTTACCAGTGTTTCTAGCAGCGATAGGAGTTGTAATTGGAACTGGATTGAATACAAGTAGTGTTCTTAATATATTGATCGGGACATTGTCATATAGTATGGGTATGGGTTTAATAATGACAGGTGTCACATTGTCAGTCTTGTTTTTCGAAGATGCTACATCCCGTATGGTGAATAGAATAATTCCATTGTTCAGTCTTGCCGGAAAACTTGCTATGATTTTTGGAGGGATATATATTGTGTGGTATTGGGCGTTGGGTAGCGGTAGAGAGTTATTGGCCTTACGGATAGTAGAATTATTTTAGCAATTAAATAATTGGTTTATTTAATTGCTAAAATATAATTTATTCACTTACGACTGGATTTCTTAGTGTTCCGACGCCACTTATTTCAACTTCAACGATATCACCAGGGAAGATATCACCTGGTGTACCAGGAGTACCTGTCATTATCACATCGCCTACATTTAATGTTATGACAGCACTTACGTATTCTATGATTTTAACTATAGGATGAAGTAAATCGGAAGTGTTTTGGTTTTGTTTTTCTTCTCCATTGACTCTGCAAATAACTTGAGTATTCGTTGGGTCTAAGCCAGTTGTCATCCATGGGCCTATTGGAGCGAATGTGTCTGAAGATTTCGCTCTAGCCCATTGTAAATCGTTACGTTGCCAATCTCTAGCTGAAACATCATTTCCGCAAGTGTAAGCAAAGACATAGTCTAATGCGTTTGATTGGTTAACACCCTTGCATTCTTTTCCAATTATTAACGCGAGCTCAGCTTCAGGTTGTATTTTTACTTTTTCATCTATTGCTATTCTAGGTATTACAATATTGTCCTCATGTCCTATTATTGAATTAGGAGCTTTAATAAACGGTTCAGGTGACTCCGGACCTGGGCGATCTCCTAAATGGCTTTTGTAATTTAATCCTATGGCTATTATTTTACTTGGAGTAACTGGGGATAGTAATTTTACATCAGAAATGTTATGTGACGTGCTAGTCATTTTATAAGACTTCAGAGGAGAATTTGATATTTCTGTTATTGATGTCCCCTCCACTACTCCATACGCTATCCTATTATTTGTTTTGAACCTTGCGTAACTCGTCATTTGTTTCTCCTTTGTTTTTACGCCAATGTTTTTGGCAGAGGATTTATACATTAGTATATGTATAACTTATTATTTTTCAAAATTTACAGTCACAGAAGTGTGTAAGCCGCCTCTAACGTTATAATCCAGATGAATATTCATGTTAATGGGTAAGCATATACTTGTTAGATCTTTCAGTATTTTATTTACTACATGTTCTTGCACCATTCCAACATTGCTAAAAGATAAAAGGTAATATTTTAATGATTTTAATTCCAATGCTAATTTGTCAGGAACGTACTGTATTTTTAACGTTCCGAAATCTGGTAAACCCGTCCACGGACACATTGCAGTGAATTCATCTGTATCAATAACTACCTCGGCTAATGATTCTGGATACTCATAATCGAATACTAGTAATGAATCCGTTTTAATTGAGTCCTCTGATCTCATTTCAAATTCAATGCCTAAGTTATTATAATCATTTTTAATGTCGTCAAAAGTTGGCATTTTTATTTCCTTATTGATTGAAGTGAAATATTATTTATGTTTACTATATTGTAACAAGATTACTGTATTATCAAGTAATATATAGCTATGAGAGAAAATAAAATAACACCAGATTTAAACCGGACTGTTGAATTGAAAAATATATGTAAGTCATTTGCTAGACTTAATGTGTTGCGAGATTTATCTTTATCGGTATATCCAGGTGAAATAGCATTAATTCGAGGTGATAATGGTTCTGGTAAAAGTACATTGTTATCTATTCTGTCATCTCAAACTAGTATAGATTCCGGTACCATTTATTTAGACGGACTGCATAGAGAGCAAAATTCAAAACATTGGAAATCCTTTGTCGGATTTGTGCCACATAATCCTATATTATATGGGGGCTTGACGGTGCATGAGAATCTAATGTTTTATGCTAAGTTATATTCAGTAGTTGATCCTGAAACCATTGCACAAAAAATATGTAATATATTAGAAGTATCGAATCTGTGGAATGTTCGAGTTCAGAATTTATCCCATGGGCTTAAAAAAAGAGTTGGATTGGTTAGAGCCCTTTTGCACACACCGAAACTCCTTTTGTTAGACGAACCAGAATCAGGATTAGATTCTAATACACTGAAAAAATTGGAAATAGTTGTGAGACGATTTTGCGCACAGGGAGGAACTGTTATTTTGACAACACACAGTAATGTTATTGATTATGGTGATATCGCTACTTCTTACCAATTGAAAAAAGGTGAATTGCATCGATTACATGATTGAATTTTTTAAGCATATTTTACTGATCGTAAGAAAAGATTTACTGTATGAATACAGATCAAAAGAATTGTTGGGATCAGTATTAATATTCACCTTATTGGAGGTCTTAATATTTAATTTTGCGCTTGATCCAACACGCGATTTGATCCCTTTGATTGTGCCAGCAATTTTATGGATTTCCTTAGCTTTTGGAGGAATTGTTGCGTTAACTCGATCCATTAATATAGAAAAAGAGTCAGGTGCCCTAACAGGGATATCTATTTCACCTATTGGAAAAGATGCTTTTTTCTTCGGGAAGGTTTTATCGACGACTTTTTTTATTCTAATCGTAGAATTTATTATTAGTTTGGTGTTAATAATTTTTTATAATGTGAATATAAATGTTTTTCTATTGTTAGGATTGTCTATCCCAGCAATTTTCGGGTTCTCTTTGGTAGGCACTTTATTCGCTGTGATATCAGTAAATTCCCGAGCGCAAGAAGTGTTATTGCCTATTTTATTTCTACCTATGGTGGTTCCTGTAATACTGTCTGCGGTGGAAATTACTTTTAATGTTATTTTAGATAAACCTTTGATTGAAACCTATCGATGGATGGGTCTGCTTTTTGTATTTGACGCAATATACGTTGTGATTGGTTCTTTTTGTTTTAATTTAATATTAAATGAATGATTTTTCGTTTGTGATTTTATTTACATCATTGACACATAAAAAAGATGCTTGCTATAAAAGCTGCTTGCTATATTGGTAATTGTGTGCGATTTTTTAAAAAATCGCACATGTTTGGGACAATTAGAGTGCACATGTATTGTAAATTAGGTTTATAATCAGATACCGTATTAGCAGTACTACATGTGTTACTTCACACTTAAAATGATTGGGATTAATTGTAACGTTCAAGACCAAAAAATACGGTAGGAGAAAACTATTGAAGAAGCAAGACTTTGTTGTAAGATTCGCCGGAGAAGGAGGGCAGGGCGTCGTCACATCTGCCGAAGGGTTGGCCCAAGCGATGTCACAGTCCGGATATTATGTTCAGACATTCTCAACATTTCCCTCTCAAATTAGAGGAGGTCCTACTTGGACTCAAACAAGAATATCAACGACTAAAGCGTATAGTTCAGGAGATGATCTAGATGTTTTAGTGGCGTTTAATGAGTCGGCATATAATACACATAAAGGAGACGTAGGTCCTGATGGTGTGATTATATATAACTCAGGTGAGTTTAATATTGATAAGTCAGATAAATCTCTAGGAATGGATTTTGATGAATTAGCTAAACAAACAGGAAATAATAGAGCTGCAAATTTTGTTGTTATGGGTGCTTTGGCAAGATTAGTATTTCTACCTATTAAGGTTTTGGAAGATTTCAATAGAGATAGATATAATAGAGGAAGGCCTAATGACCAGAAGATTATTGACTCCAATAATATGGCATTAGGTTTGGGGTTAAATGAAGCGGAAAATAGTGGGTTCAGCTTAGGCGAACTTGAAGATCCGATCAAACCTGAAGGTGAGCAAATATTGATTAATGGGAATATTGCAGTAAGCCTAGGTGCTGTTGCTGCAGGATTGGACGTATTTATTGGTTACCCAATTTCACCGGCCACTCCTATTTTGTTATGGATGGAACAAAATTTAGTAGGTGAGGGTAAATTTGTTTATCAATCATCTTCAGAGATAGAATCAATAACTAGTATAGTCGGAGCAGGTTATGCGGGTAAAAAATCAATGACTAGTACGGCAGGACCGGGATTTTCATTAATGGGAGAAGGCATTGGCTTAGCATGGATGGCTGAAATCCCCTGTGTAGTAGTAGACGTACAAAGAGGTGGCCCTTCTACAGGACTGCCTACTAAGACGGAGCAATCAGATTTATTAACGGCTTTATATCCAGGACATGGGGATTTGAAAATACCAGTTATTGCTCCTGGGACTGTTGAAGAATGTTTTTATGCTAGTGCAATAGCAGTTAATTGGGCAGAAAGATATCAAGGTCCAGTTGTATTGCTAAGTGAGCATGCATTATCGGAAAAAAGACAAAACATACCCAAGCCTGATATGTCGAAAAATTATATTGAAAATCGCTCTATTTATAACGGAGAAGAGGGATATTTGAGATATGAAGGTTCTAATGGTTCCCCAATGCCGATTCCCGGAAATGGAGGTACCTATGTTGCTAATGGTAGTGAACATGACCCTATGGGCGACACTACACATCTGCCGGCAAGGCATATAGAGATGACTGAGCGAAGATTCAATAAGTTAAATCTTTTAAATGACAGTACTTATGAGATTGATAATAGTAAATATAATATAGCTATAGTTCCATGGGGAGGATCTAAAGGTCCAGCTTGGGAAGCCTATACTCAGTTAATTGCCCAAGATGTGGAAATATCTTGGTATTACACTATGTTCATACATCCTATGCCCTTAGAAATGTTGAAAGAATTAAGATCAAAAGACCTAGTGATTGTGCCAGAGTTGAATTATATGGGCCAATATGCATCAGTTTTGAGATCTGAGGGTATTAAAGCAGTTCCAATAACCCAATATACAGGACTTCCTTTTAAAGTTAGAGATTTAGTTACGAATATTAAAGCATTAGTTAAAGGAGTAGAATAATGACTCTTAAGAATCCGGAATATGATTTTAAATGGTGCCCAGGATGTGGGGACTTCGGGGTTAGGCGAGGAATTGAAGGTGCTTTAGAAAAATATGTTATTGAAAAAGAACAACCTATAAATAATACTGTCGTTGTCGCGGGCATAGGATGTTCCGGTAATATGGTACATATGCTTGAAAAAGAGCAACCATTTGGTATTCACGGCATTCATGGTAGATCTCTTCCTATAGCAATGGGTATTAAAATGGCTAATCCTGATTTAAATGTCTTGACTGTTGCTGGAGATGGTGACTTTTTAGGAATTGGTATGGAACATATTGGACCTCAAGCTATGAGAAATTTGAACATAACAGCGGTCGTAATGGATAATGGGGTTTATGGACTCACAAAAGGTCAAAGCTCACCTACTACGGAATTAGGAGTTATTACAAGTTCAACACCATTTGGTAAAATTGAAGGCAAATTGAATCCTCTTAGGGCTTATTTAACGTTAGGAGTCACATTTATCGCATCAACCATTTCAACCAAAGTCAAGGACATGTCTGCTTTGGTATATGATGCAATGAATCACCCAGGGTTTTCCATAGTGCATATTCAGTCTCCATGTACCGAATATAATAATACTTATGAAGCGCTAAAAGGTAATGCAGCTAAAGGGATATCCCCATTAGCATATGATATACCTGAAGGTCACGATCCAGAAGATATCATGGCGGCACAAGACTTACTTAATGCAGATGGTATCCCGTTAGGATTGGTTTATCGCGATACTAGCAGGAAAACTTTTGATCAAATATCTATGGACACTATTGGGTCTAAAGAAATGAAATCCATTAAGAGTTTGGTGAATAGTTTTTCCATATAATTAGAGTTACTTTAGGAATAGAAATATTCCATTACTTATGATATGCGTACGTTTATATCTTTAGGAAAACATTAAGGCCAAAACTTTAAGGTTTGTTAGGTAAACTAACAATAGCACTACCAGGGGTAGTTTTCTCCCCTTTGTTGTTTTCAAGCCATATGTCGCATTCCACAATATTTTCATCGCCGGAAACATATTTTTTGGTTACAGTTCCTTTAGCGAATACAGGAGTTCCTGGAATATCCATGGCTCTATATTGGCAGGTAAGTTTTTTTAAAGTTCCGTTATGGCCTACGTAATCGGTCATTAATTGACCAAGGAAAGCATTTTTTAATGCCCCATGTAAGATAATCCCAGGTAATCCGTTGTTTTTAGCATATTCTACATCATAGTGGATTTGATAAAAATCACCGGATGCTCCTGCATATTTAACTAACGATTGTGAGGTTGGGTCTTTTCTTAAAGTAGGCATTGAAGAGCCTGCTTCGACATCTTCAAAATATGTTTGTTCCATTATTTTATTGTATCCTTTAAGGTTGATAACTTATTCCTGTTGTTCTTTGAAATGCTACTATTACCGTATTTTGATTTATGTACTTGGTTTCTCTTGTCATGATTAACATATTTCCGAATTTTCCACCCTGTTTCTCTTCAAGTTTTGATAAATATGTTGTTGAGGTTATGGTATCGCCAACGTGAATCGGCTCGAAATATTCCCATTCACTGCCCGCATCAACGTTTGCTGAATATGGTGATTTTATAGTTTTTTCAGGTTCATTGGTATCTTCCACATGGGCAATGGATCTCAGGAATGTTGGCGGGGCAACCATTCCTTTATAAGGAGTATCTCTAGCTGCTTCTTCGTTGCTGAATATAGGATTAGTATCTCCTATTGCTTGAGCAAACCGCATTATCGCGTTCTTTTCTATTGAATAGGTTATAGGTTTTGATTCAACTCCTATAGCATCTTCCATTTCTTGTGTTATTACTGATTCTGTCAAAGTCTTCCTCTTTATAAGTGTCTGTTGAGTCTGAATATAGACCCATATGGTTACACTCAGTTTATTAATTCAATTGATTGGTGTCAAGAATTAATTACTAGAAATATGATCAAGCTATACTGGAGAAAGGTTTGCCAAACTTTCAAGTAATTTTTTAACCCCGTCATTTTTGAATGCTATAGTTAGTTGGTTATCACTACTAGATGATTCTATATTCATTATTATTCCAATCCCAAATTTTTTATGAGTGACTTTATCTCCAGTTTTCAACTTAATTGGTTGGGAAGACCCTGTTAATGGTTGAATTGCTATTTTGTTGACTTTTTTTCTTTTAATAATGCCATTGTTCGCAGAATTCGTTATATATGGGTCATTAGAATATTTCTTTTTCAAATTACCAGATATATTGGATTTATTTGATGTGCGGCTTGATTCATTGGGGCGAGACAGGTCATCAGTTTTAGTATTAGTAGTTATTAGATTTAATGGTAAATCACTTAAGAATCTTGAGGGCAAGGAAGGTTCCGAACTACCCCTAAAGCCCCTTCTGAAAGCTTTTGTCATATAAAGGCGCGTTTTCGCTCGTGTGACACCTACGTAACATAACCGTCTCTCTTCTTCTAATTCCGATGGCTCTCCTGATTCAATTGAACGAATATGGGGAAGTATTCCTTCTTCCATACCTATCATAAATACAACAGGAAATTCTAAACCTTTAGATTGATGTAGAGTAATGAGAGTTAGTGAATTAGATTGTTGATTGATGTTATCTATATCAGATACTAGACTAATACCTTCAATAAAATTGGTTAGAGCTTCCATTATTGGAATGTTGAGATATTCCTTTGCTGAGCTTATGAATTCGGAGATGTTTTCAGAGCGCTCTTCCATTTGTTCGTCAGATTCAATGTGTTTTTTGTAATCAGTTATAATTACTATATGTTCTATAATACCTGGTAACGTTAAATGTTTTGATTTTTCTGTTAATTCCTGAATCAGTTCGTAAAAATGAGATATAGCTGTTATTGCCCTTGATGCTAGTTGGTTTTTTGATGAGCTAGGGCTATCGTATATATGGTGAATAGTATCAAAAATTGAGCAATTGCTTATTTTTGAAATTCGTATCAACTCATTAATTGTTCGTTGTCCAATTCCTCTAGTGGGTGTATTAATAATTCTGGCAAGGCTAATATCGTCATGCGGATTTATTATAATTTTCAGATAAGCAGTTAAATCTTTAATTTCTTTCCTGTGGTAAAATTTAACGCCCCCAATCAGTTGATATGGGATACCATTTTTTTGACATCCCATTTCTATAGAACGTGACTGAGCATTAACTCGATACATAATTGCAATATCAGAGAGATTAAATTTTTCAGTAGCGATAAGACGAGAGACCTCTTTTATAGCCAGTTGGGCTTCGTCATCTTCGTTATAACCTTCCATTAATATTATTGGTGAGCCTTTCTCATTTGAAGTCCACAAGCTTTTATTTAATCTTTCAGGGTTTTTGGCAATAATGTTTTGAGCAACTTGTAATATGGTTTGTGTAGATCGATAGTTTTCTTCCAATGTGATAATTGATGATTCGGGAAAATCTGTTTGAAAGCTTGTTATATTTTTTATGTCAGCATTACGCCACGAATAAATAGATTGGTCAGGATCTCCTACTACACATATGTTGCGATGAGATTCAGATAATAATTTCGCTATTTCATACTGCGCACCATTTGTATCTTGAAATTCATCTACCATTAAATGAGTGAATTTCTGGCTATATATTCTAGTGATGTCCGGATGGTTTTTGAGTAATGTGTGTACTTTTAATAACAAGTCATCGAAATCTAGCGCAGATCCTTGAGTTAGCAACTCTTCATACCTGTCATATACTTGAGATGTGATATCGTCATAATAATTAGATTCATTGAGTTTGAATCCTTTACTGTCTAACAATTGGCTTTTAGCATTAGATATTGACGATAATATGGAACGAGGAGCGAAATTTTTAGGGTCCAAATCCAAATCTTTCATACTTCTTTTTATCGCATCTAATTGATCAGCATCGTCGTATATCAAAAAATTCGAAGGGATTTTTATAGCATTTCCATGTTTTCTTAATATCATTGAACAGAAAGAGTGGAATGTTCCAGTTGTGACACTGTAAGAATTGATTTTAGTTTGAAAATTCAGCCGTTCTTTTATTTCCTTAGCAGCTTTATTTGTAAAAGTTAATGCTACTATATTTTCAGGGCTTATTCCCGATCCAATCATATTAGCAATTCGTGCGATTAAAACCCTTGTTTTTCCACTACCTGGGCCTGCTACTATTAAAAGAGGGCCGTTGATTTTTGTAACCGCTTCTTTTTGAGGTTCATTTAAATTATTTAGTAAATTAGTAGTCATATTATGCATTCCTAGGCATTGAAAGTCTCCCTCGAAATTTTCTAGGTGTCGAAAGTTAGAAAAAGTGGGTTGTTTTCTGTGATTATCCTTTTTTCTGAAACCAATGATGCCCTTAAATATTTTGGCAGGTAAAATAAACTTTTGTGCGTTTCCCCATCGTACATTTTAAGATCGGATATATTATTTTTGCTGAGATAAGTATCAATGAAATCGATTGATACTAATGAAGGGTCAACTACATCACTTCCAGTAACAAATCCCCAAGTAGATCCAAATGAGGGGACAAATGTATGGTATCCAATACTGTATTTGAAAACTTGAGAAATAGTTTTTTGTACAGCAGTAAACGATTGGTCTGAAAAAGATGGTCCCGTTGCGCCTGATTGAGCAACTAATATGCCATCGGGACTTAGTATGTTTTTTAAATGCTCATAAAATTCTTTGGTAAAAATTTTATGAGCAGGACCAGATTCTAATGGGTCTGGAACGTCAATGATAGCTACGTCATAGAGTTCTTTAGTGTTTTTTACATACTCAAAAGCATCTGCGATTATTAATGATAGTTTGGGGTTGTCAAAAGAATTCATGTGATGTTTGGGTAAGAATTCACAAGATAATTTTATGACTTGTTCATCTATGTCCACCATAGTCACTTTTTTTACAGAAGGATGTTTAAGTACTTCTCTTAATGTAGCTCCTTCTCCTCCTCCTGCTATAAGAATATTGGTGGGGAGCTTTGTGCTACTAATCATTACTGGATGAACTAAGGTTTCATGGTATATGAATTCGTCAAGTTCAGTAGATTGAGTTTTTCCATCTAATATTAATGAACGACCGAAGCATTCTCCATCGATAATCAATGCATGTTGAAAAGATGTTTGGGTGTCAACTAGCACCTGATTTATTCTTTCTGCTTGTATAAGATCATTAGATATTGGTTCTACATGCCAATTTCCGTCAGGTAAGTTCATTGTTAATAAATGCCTTTAGATTTATTTAGTCACTGTAATTTAAATTTGGGATTGTCTAATCCTCGTTCTATTGTTAACAAATATGGTTTTTGTGCCATTAATCCATTTATTATGATCTGGGATGCAATTTTAATATTAAATTGTTCTCCGCAGGAAAATATATCAACTGATGCGTATTCATATTCAGGCCATGTATGTATAGATATATGTGATTCAGCTATAGACACTACTCCAGTAACTCCTACTGGAGAAAATTTATGAAAAGTTTCTCCGATTATATTGGCTCCGGCCTTGGAGGCAGCATTAGTGAGACATTGTTTTATTTTATCTAAATTATCAAGCGTATCCGGGTCACACTTCTCTAATTCAAGAAGTATTTGTGTTCCAAGTAATTTCAATTTTAATTCTCATAAGTATAATAAGTAATAATTTTAAAGTATTTTAAAGTATACAGTACTAATGCGTAAGTTTTTGTTAAAAGGAGAATGTTATGAATCACGATGCTAATGTTAGCGTATTATTGAAATCTCGACCGATAGGGCTGCCCAAACTCGAGGATTTTGACATTGTGTCATCAGAGATACCTGTCATTGGGGAAGGAGAGGTTTTGTTAGAAATTTTATGGATTTCTTTGGACCCTTATATGCGAGGAAGAATGAATGATTCTAAATCATATGCACCGTCGGTCCGAATCGGAGAACCAATGATTGCAGGAGTAGTGGCACAAATTAAATCTTCACGTACTCCTCTTTTTGTTGAAGGAGATATTGTGGAAGGAAGATCCGGTTGGCAAAAATATGCGGTTTCTGACGGAATTGGACTAAGGAAAATTGACCCTACTTTAGCCCCAATACAGACAGCTGTGGGAATATTAGGTATGCCAGGCTTAACCGCATACTTTGGCTTTCTGGATGTTTGTGAACCTAAACCAGGCGATATAGTTGTTGTGTCGGCTGCTTCAGGAGCTGTTGGGCAAGTGGTAGGACAAATAGCTAAACTGATGGGATGTTTAGTAATTGGAACAGCTGGAACAGATGAAAAAGTTTCATATATTGTAAATGACCTAGGTTTTGATTATGGGATAAATTATCGATCTCAAAATATAGGAGAATCATTAGACAAATATTGCCCTGATGGTATAGATATATATTTTGATAATGTTGGTGGTGAACTTACTGATTTAGTTATGGAAAGACTAAAAATTGGAGCAAGAATCTCTGTTTGTGGGCAAATTTCGCAATATAATAATTCACAATTAGAATTAGGACCTCGAAATATGGGAAATTTGGTAAAATCACAAGCTAAAATGCAGGGCTTTTTAGTTTTTGCCTATGAGTATAGATACCCTCAAGCATTGGAACGTATGGCGGACTGGATATCCAAAGGCAAACTAAAATATAAAGAAGATATAGTTGATGGTATTGAAAATGCCCCAAAAACTTTTATAGGAATGTTGAATGGGGAAAATTTCGGAAAAACTTTAATAAGAATTTAATTAATAAGGATAAAATCATGCCAGAGTCACTTTCTGATGAACTGAATTTATTCCAAAAAAATATAATTGAATTTTTAAAAAATAACATTGATTTGCCTTCTGATGAAATTAAACAAAAATCTGTACAGTCAGGATATTATTCTATGCAGTATGCAGATTTGTTCGGCGAAACTTCAGCAGATTGTTTGAAAATGGTTCTAGCTAGAGAAGCTATTGCTGCATTCGGTATTTATAATCAGGAAGATATACTAGGCCGAGATTTGGGAGTATTAAAAGGCGTTGAAGGAGCATTGAAAAAAGAATATTTGATTCCTGTAATCGAAGGGCAAAAATCTTTGTCGTTTGCTTATACAGAATCCGATCCTGATAATCCTACCGTTGCAGTTAAAACGAAAAATACCTTAATAGTAAATGGCATTAAATCTTACGTCTCGAATGCCAAGACATCCGATTTTATATGTGTCGTCCTAGACGTCCAATATGCATCTAAAACCGATAAAAAGGCTACTGTTATTGTAGACAGTAACTCCGAAGGATTTTCAATAAAAGAAACATTTCAAACATTAGATGGGAGCGACCATTCAATAATAGAATTCAAGAATGTTAAAGTTCCTTACTCTAATCTAATAACTTCCAAGGGTGAAGTATCCCCCATTTATTTAAATAAACTTTTACAAGAAAGAATTGATCAATCGGCAATAGCGGTTGGCTTTTCAATGTTTGCTATGGACTTCATAACTAAAAAATTAACAGAACCACATAGAACAGGTATTTTATTAGCGAATAAAGAAGGAATACGGTTAAGATATTCTGATATGAGAATTAAGACATACGCAGCTAGATCTGTATTGTATAGAACTGCTAGATTGTTGCAACAGAGAAAAGGGATAATAAATGAAGTTACGATCGCAAAAATTTTTTGTACTGAAACGGCTTTTGATGTTATTGATACTGCCATGCAATTGGGTGGAGGATCGGCGTTAATTTTGGGTTCTCCCTTGGAAGTATTGTATAAAAAAATACGATCAATGAGAATTGCTGGTGGGGCAAATGATATTTTGAGATTGAGTATAAGTAAGGGGGTTTTTGAATTCGGATCAGGAATTCTTTAAATGATGTTTTTCTAACAATACTTCAAAATCTTTATAAGAATGAATCCCGGATATTTTTAAGATAAATTCTCCGATACTATTGCAGTAACTCCTGAATTCAACTAATTGATCCCATATAGGACTAGTTGATGATGGACTGTCTGCGTAATTACCTCTAAATGCAAAGTATGCCTGATTGAGTTTGCGTATTGAATAACCTTGATCATTTATCTTGTTTTTTTGTGTTTCCATGTAAGCTTCAGCTATTTTTATTTCCCCCGCTACTAAGTATGAATCGACGCGAATTCGCGTTTCTCGTAGTGTTTTCTCGATGTATAAATTTGTATTTGGTTTTATATTATCGTCAATAGGGATTCCTATGATTTTATATGCCTGATTCCCTAATTCGTTTCCTGCTAAGTTTGCCGCACTTTCATTTAATATGTACATTTCATCTGAATCCCACATATTTCTTCCCAAAGGCTTAAATATCCAGTAATTATGAAGCCATTCATGACTTGCCGTTTGTAACACCATGTTCAAATCGTATATGTCAGACACTAATGCAGGATACGTACCGAGACCGGATAAGGAATCAACTAATGCGGATAAATTTTCTGATGATTCAATATTGAATTCGATTGATTCTTTTGTTCTCCATGATAACCCACCTTTTACTAGTTTGGTTTGTAGCATGTTTATTTCATTTCTAGGAGACGTAATAATGATTCCAGGAGGTTGTCCTAATTTTATATCTACTGGAGGAAATAAAATACTTGAAAATATACCTAATCCTTGTTCCAGTGCTATTTTATTTATTGTTGTTTCAATATGTTGTTCTGTCCGAGCTTTTAGTAATTCTTTTTGTATGATTAATTGTTTTATTTCTTTAGTTTTATTGGAATATTGATTCATATTATTGATTGTATAGGCTAAATCGAAGTAATCAGATGTAATTTTTTTGATTTCCGATTTGGAAGTTTGATTTCCCGGAAATTTAGACCATATGAGATGGGTCCATTTTAATGGAATATTCCTCAACTCATAATTCACAATAGAAAATGAGTGTTTGCCTGCAGCACGGTCTAAAAAATTTGAATTGAAAGATTTGTAAAATTGAAAAGAAATTACTAACACTAACAGGATAATTGAAATACAGATTATTATGCGAGTGCGAGATATTTTATTTTTAAACAAACTTTGGAAATTCCTCTGCAATCGAGATGCGGAACAAGTATTGCGATTTGAAACATTTATATATTGTTTTTGTGATGTAGTCGTATAATATATTCTGTAATGTTTTAGATATTATTTTAAAAATCCTTTCTATCCCTAAATCAATTTCAATTATCGTACCTGGTTTTGTGTATATTAGATTGTGTTTTAATATGGCTATATCATGTATATGATAATGATTTTGTGAGGTAGTACCATATTTTTTAAGTATGTTTGTTTCTGAATCTGATTGTAGCGATGAGATAAAGTGACATTTGTTCATATTAATGACAAGTGTAATATGTGCGACTTTATTGAATAAGTCAAAGTATTCATCAAAAAAATGATGTGTCTCATATATTTATACACCTATTCAGCTATCATAAAGTAAGTTGTGTTGACCCGGATTAAATTCAAGATGCTATGGGTATTTGCAAAAATACTATAGCAACAGAACCGGACGGGTCACTAATTTAAATGCCATATATTAGATTTATAACTAGATTATGGAGCGGGAGACCGGATTCGAACCGGCGACAGCCTGCTTGGAAGGCAGGAACTCTACCGCTGAGTTACTCCCGCTAATTAAAAGATTTTTTTGAGTATAGCATCCTGATTATAAATGTGAAGCTGTCGGTATACGTATCTATAGTAATTATAAAGGGTTTTGTGGTTTTTACCACTATTAAAAAAATACATTAATGAGTTTATTGTAGTATGCCCCAAGATAATCCTTTTTTCATTTCTATTTGCAAAGGTACATTTAACGGGATTGAAAATGGCATAATTTCATTTAAAATAGATTCCATTTGTTCGGTTTCGTAGTTTGGTACTTCAAAGATAAGTTCATCATGCACCTGAAGTATCATGAGTGAATCTAATTCAAGTTGGCTCATTTTATTTTGAATTTGTATCATAGCTATCTTAATTATGTCTGCGGCAGTTCCTTGAATAGGCATGTTTATAGCGGCTCTTTCTGCCTGGCTTCTAACTCTAAAGTTACTAGAATTAACATCGGGGAAATAACGTCTTCTACCTAGTATTGTTTCCATAAAGCCTGAATTCCTGCACTGTTCTTTTATTTTGTCTAGGTATTTCAGAATGCCGGGGTATTTTTCAAAATATATATCAATAAACCTCTTTCCTTCTTTTTGATTTAAATCTGTTTGCCTTGCGATACCGTGTGCACTTAAACCATAAATGACACCGAAATTAAGAACCTTGGCGATTCTTCGCATATCGATGGTTATTTTTTCCAATGGCACATTATATACAAGAGATGCTGTTGCGCTGTGGATATCTTCACCATTATTGAATGCTGCTATTAATCCAGAATCATTCGAGAAATGAGCTAAAACTCTTAATTCGATTTGCGAATAATCTGCGGCTAACAATACATTATTCGTACCATTTTTGGGGATAAAAGCTTCTCTTACCTTGCGTCCTAATTCGGTCCGGACTGGAATGTTTTGAACATTGGGGTCATTACTAGAAATTCTTCCTGTACTAGTACCTGTTTGCTTGTAAGATGTGTGTAATTTATTTGTGTTTTTATTTATAAGTTGTGGTAGGGAATCTACATAGGTTGATTTGATTTTTGAGATTTCTCTGTTTTCCAATATTAAGTTTAATATTTCGTATGATCTGTAATCAGCATGCGGTGCATTGCCATACTCTAAAGATAGTTTTAAATCGTCAAGTGCTTGAGCATCTGTAGAAAACCCGCTTTTAATTTTTCTAGTTGGAGGCAATTTTAATTCATTAAATAATAGATCGCTAAGTTGTTTAGGAGAATTAAGATTAAGTTTATTGTCAATCAATTCAAAAATACTTTGTTCAATATTTGATAATTGAGATCCAAGTATGTCTGACATTGAATTTAATAGATCTGTGTTTAAATAAATACCATTTGATTGCATCTTGACCAGTACATTGACCAAAGGTACTTCAACTTCTGATAGTAAACTATATATTTTTTTGTCTATTAATTCGGCCTTAAGTTTTTTGTATAACCGTTGAGTGTAATCGGCATCGGCAATTGAATATGATGCAGCGTTATCTATATCGACTTCTGCCATCGTTATTCTTTTTCGCCCAGATCCTATTAATTCTTCGATTTTAACCATTTCTACACCAAAATTTTCAAGAACGAGTTCTTTGAGGCCTATGTTGCGTCTTCCTAGAATGTGAGCAGCAATCATTGTGTCAAAATCTAGTCCGACTATATTTATACCAAAATTATTTAAAACGGTAATATCAAAGTTAGCGTTATGGGCTCTTTTACTAATATTAGAGTTGTTCATTATTGGAGTTAACGCATTGATTATAATTTCTGGCTGCAACTGCTCGCCCTGATTATGTCCAATTGGAATATACCATCCTGAATTACTATTAATAGAGAATGAAATACCTACTATTTTGGTTTCCATGGGATTTAGGGACGTTGTTTCAGTGTCGAAAGAAAACCCTTCTGAAGTATTTAAAGATACGAGTAATTGATTTAAATCATCTGTATTTCTGACTATTTTATAATCGAGAGATTCTTTTGCTATGTCGGGGCTATTTACATTAGTAAAATTATTCAGATCTGTAATTTTCGGGAGTCTATTAATGATTGAATGGAATTCTAGTTTAGTGAGTAAATCAATTACATTATTTCTGTCATAATTTCCAAATTCTGCTGCATGTAGATCTAATTTAATTGGAACATCGGTCACAATTTCAGTTAATTCTAAGCTTGAATAAGCAAGAGTTTTATACTCGACAAGGTTGTTTTTGATTTTTCCTTTCGGAATAGAATTAATATTTTCATAAACCCCATTAATGGAACTGAATTTTGTAAGGAGTGAAATGGCGGTTTTAATTCCTATGCCTGGTATTCCAGGTATATTATCTGATACATCACCCTGAAGAGCTTTGATTTGTGCGACATGTTGAGGTCCTAATCCCTCGTATCGTTTTTCAACAGCACTTATGTCATAAATTGTTTGTTTTTGTGTGCCTGAATTCATTACAACTTTCACATAAGGAGTAACTAGCTGAAGCGTGTCTGAATCACCGGTGAGTATCAATGTTTCTATTTTTAGTTGCTCGGATTGATTAGATAAAGTTCCTAGAAGATCGTCTGCTTCAAATCCGGGCATTTCATATATTGGTATTTCGAACGCGACCATTAAGGATTTTACGATGTCGAATTGTCCTTTTAACTCAGGGGGAGTTGGTTTTCTATGAGCTTTATATTGATTAAATAACTGATGTCGAAATGTTGGTTTAGGTAAATCAAATGTTACAATAATGTGGGTAGGTTTCAACTCTGAAATGGATCGTAAGAGAGCATTCGCAAATCCGTACACTGCTCTTACATCTTCACCAGTGGTACTCAATGTTAAAGGTTGTGGAATGGCATGAAAAGAACGATGGATTATTGCGTGACCGTCTATCAAAATTAATTTTTTGCCAATATTAGAGATATTTATCCTCCATACTTAACTGAGATTTAGTAATTTTGTTAGATCTTTAATTATCAAATCCACTTTTTTTAGCGTATTAGATTCTGCATGTATCCTTAATATAGGTTCTGTACCTGAGAATCTTACCAACGCCCACGAATTATCTTCAAGGTAATATTTATAACCATCACTTGTATTAATATCAGTCACATTAATGCCGGAAATGTTTTTAAATAGGGAGTCCGCTAAGGTAGACATAAGGTTTAGTCGATCTCTTTCTTCGAATTCGAAATCTATTCTATTGTAATGGTGTGGTCCGACTAATGATATTAAGTCGCTTACTAATTCATTAGGATTTTTTCCGGTTTTAACCATCATGTCTAATATAAGTAATCCCGATAATATTCCATCTCTTTCAGGTATATGGCCTCGGAATGCATATCCGCCACTTTCTTCTCCAGCCGCTAGTGCATTTTCTTCAATAAAAACAGGACCTAAATGTTTGAAACCGACCGGAGTTTCAATTACTGGACAATCGTATATATTGCCTAGCTTTTCAATCATATTAGTCATAGTAATCGATTTAACAATAGTGCCACTCATGTGTAATCCAGCCAATAAATGCTGGCACAGTAATGTAAATGTAAATAAAGTACTTATATATATTCCGTTTTCATCGACCATCCCCAATCTATCGGCATCCCCATCAGTGGCAAGTCCAATATCAGCATTAAATGTTTCGATTTCGTCTTTCAAGGGTTTTAAGTTTTTTTCAATCGGTTCAGGCTGTATCATTCCAGGGAATGTTGGAGAAAACTCTGATCTTATTTCTTTTATTTTAAGTGATCCGCCTTCAAGCAAACTTTTGAAATATCCGCTGCCTGCACCGTACATCGAATCAATAACTACGTTTAATCCGGAATTTCGGATTAAATTTAAATCTACTAAACTTGCAATATGATTAAGATACGGATTTTTCACATCAATTAATTCTATTAATCCTGTTTCTAATCCAAAATCAAAGCCAACAGAATTTATGACTGGGTTTCGTTCAACAAGTGAAAGGTGTGATTCTAATGCACTTATTATAGGTTCGGAAGCGCTCCCACCGTATCCTGGCTTGAATTTAAACCCATTCCATTTGGCAGAGTTATGACTAGCGGTTATCACTATTCCTGCACCGCACTCCCTTGATACAAGATTGTAACTTATGGTTGGAGTAGGTGCGGATTGGTCACATAAAAGGGTCGGTATTTTGTTGCCAGCTGTGACTTCTGCAACAATTTTAGCGAAACTCTCTGAATTTTCCCGTGTGTCATATCCAATAATTATTCCCGTATGGTCAAACCCTCTTTTTTTCATGTAATCACACACTGCTTGAGTACATATTCTCACATTTTCATATGTGAAATCTTGTTCTATTAATGCTCTCCAGCCGTCAGTTCCGAATTTTATTGGCAATGTTACAAGTCTCCTATAATCCGGAATCTTTTCGTAATAATTCTGATTTATTTATTTTTTCCCATGGTAAATCAAGGTCATCTCGTCCAAAATGACCATAAGCTGCAGTTGCAGCATAAATAGGTCTCCTAAGGTCTAAATCATTGATAATTGCTCCAGGCCTTAAATCAAAGTGTTTTTCTATAAGTGAGTCAATTTTTTCAATCGAAATGTTATTTGTTCCAAACGTTTCTACAGATACGGATATGGGTTCTGCTACCCCGATAGCATAGGAGATTTGAACTTCTGCTCTTGATGCGATTCCTGAAGCAACTATGTTTTTGGCGACCCATCGAGCAGCATATGCTGCTGACCTATCAACTTTCGTGGGATCTTTTCCGGAGAACGCTCCTCCCCCATGTCTGGCCATACCTCCGTAGGTGTCAACTAGTATTTTTCTTCCTGTTAGTCCAGTGTCCCCTACGGGTCCTCCAATTACAAATCTTCCAGATGGATTTACTATGTATCTCGTATTATTTAATAAATTTTCAGGTACTATATGTTTTGCCACGTGCTTGATTAAATCAGCTTCTATTTTTTCATTAGATATGTCCGGGTCATGTTGGTTACTCAGTAAAATCGTATGCACTCTAACTGGTTTGCCGTGCATATACTCTACAGTCACTTGTGATTTGCCGTCAGGTCTTAAGTAAGGCAGTGTGCCATCTTTACGTACTTCTGATAATCTTTTTGCGAGCCGGTGAGATAGAGCCATAGGAAGAGGCATGAGTTCAGGGGTTTCATCACAGGCAAATCCGACCATCATACCTTGATCTCCGGCTCCTAAAGTTGCAAGTTCCTCTTCTGTAATTTCAGAATTTCTAGTTTCTAAAGAATTAGACACTCCTATAGATATATCTGTAGATTGTTCATCCACTGCAACCATGACTCCGCATGATTTGAAATCAAACCCGTAAGATGGATTGGTGTAACCAATGGATTTAATAGTGTTTCTTACGATTGAAGGTATATCTATGTAACCTTGAGAAATAGTTATTTCTCCCATTACAATCACAAGGCCAGTCGTACAAGCTGTTTCACATGCAACTCTTGCCTTCGGATCTAAAGTTAACATAGCATCTAATATGCTGTCTGATATTTGGTCGCAAATTTTATCAGGATGACCTTCTGTCACAGATTCTGACGTAAAAAGAAACGAAGAGGATTCCATAAAGGTGGAACTCATTATTTGTTCTCCAATTTATTTGTTGATAAAACTAAATTATTTACCTTACTATGTGCCTACGTTCCAACTGTTTGAATAATGTTCTTGTTCAGCAGTCAGAGTGTCAATTTCAATCCCCATTGAAATTAATTTCAATCTTCCTACTTCTTCATCGATTTCACGTGGCACACTGTACACTTGATTGTCTAGGTGTTTGTATTGTTTTGCCACATATTCCGCTGATAGAGATTGGTCTGCAAAACTCATATCCATCACGGCAGATGGGTGGCCTTCGGCGGCAGTTAAATTGATCAATCTACCTTCACCTAGAAGGTTTATTTTCTTATTAGATCCAATTCTATATTGATCCACAAATTCTCTGACATTAGTTTTACTATCAGCGATATCTTCAATTCCTTCAATGTCTATCTCTACATTAAAGTGACCACTATTTGCTAGTAAAACTCCATCTTTCATCAGCTCAACATGTTGTTTATTTATTGCTTTCATTCCGCCTGTTAACGTGATGAATATATCTCCTATTGGAGAAGCATCTTCCATTTTCATTACTCTGTATCCGTCCATTGCTGCTTCTAACGCTCTTATTGGGTTTACTTCACAAACTATTATTTTTGCTCCCATGCCACTCGCCCTTGAAGCTACCCCTCGGCCACACCATCCGTATCCAATTACAACAACGGTTTTTCCGGCCCAAAGCACATTGGTGGCCCTAGTTATACCATCTAAAGTACTTTGTCCAGTACCGTACCTGTTATCAAAAAAATGTTTAGTATCAGCATCATTTACTGCAACTACCGGATATTTTAATTTGCCTTCTGCTGCTAGGCTTTTTAATCTTATTACCCCAGTGGTGGTTTCTTCGGTACCCCCAATTATGTTTCCCATTAAATCATTTCTTTTTCCGTGTAGAGTCGCTACTAAATCCGCCCCATCATCCATAGTCATATGAGGTTTAGTTTCTAATACAGATAAAATATGTTGGTAGTATGTATCTTTATCCTCACCTTTTATTGCAAACGTGGGGATCCCATATTCATATACTAGAGCGGCAGCTACATCGTCTTGAGTACTCAGTGGGTTGCTGGCACATAGTAATACGTTAGCACCCCCGTCTCTCATGGTAATTGCTAAGTTGGCTGTTTCAGTTGTTACATGCAAGCAGGAAGCTATTGTTAGCCCCGATAAAGGTTTTTCCTTTATGAATCGTTCTCTTATTTGTCTTAATACAGGCATTTCTCGTTCGGCCCAATTGATTCTTTTTATTCCTTCACTGGCAAGTGATTTATCTTTTATATCGCCAATAATTTTGTTTGTTGCCAATTTAATCTCCTGTTTTGTTTTTTTTGCTAAGAAGAAGTTCTTCTAGGCAAAGTTTCGTTGTTTTGTAAAGTTTCAAATGAGGTAATAGATGACAATCCACGGAACCTGTCGTCTATGTCATTATTTGTTATTCCGTAGAATTTTTCTGTACTAAATCCTTCTACAGCAAAAGAACCCATTACGGAAGCTGTGATTATTGCGTTTCGAAACGTTGTTGGGCTTAGATCATTGCATCCGGCCACGTACCCCATGAACCCTCCCGCAAAGCAATCGCCAGCCCCTGTTGGGTCTACTACATTTTCTATTGGGAATGCTGGGACTGTGAATATGTCTCCTTGGTTAAACATGATAACTCCATTCCCTCCTTTTTTAACTACAATAATTTTCGGACCTAATTTCCTCACGGTCTTCGCAGCGGTGATAACATTATTGGTTTGGGTAAAACTTTTGATTTCATTTTCGTCCATAAACAACACATCAACATTCTCAATCACGGCTTCTAATTCCTCTTTGTAGTCATCTATCCAAAAATCCATAGTGTCTAATGCAATTAATTTGGGACGAACATCCAGTTGACTTAAAACATTTTTTTGTAATTTAGGATCAATATTTGCTAAGAAAACAAAGTCGCTTTTTTTATGAATTTGGTTGAGTTTAGGGTTGAATTTCGTAAGAACATTCAATTGAGTATCGATAGTTTCGCGTGAATTAAAATTGGTGTCATCATATACACCTTTCCATCGGAATGTTTTGCCTTTTTCGGTTACTAGGCCATCAATGTTTACTCCGGATTTTAGCAGTATGGATCTGTCGTCGTCTGAATAATCTGTCCCGACTACACCTATTAAACTGGTATTGGTGAAATAACTGGATGATATGGAAAAATAAAATGCCGAACCTCCTGGTGCGGACATTCTTCTACCGGATTGTGTTGTTACATCATCGTACGCTACTGAGCCTACTACTAATAAAGTCATTGTTAAATATCGACACCAGTGCTTGTAGGATATCCTTTAGAAATCCAAGTCGGGGTTCCTTCTTCTACGTTGAATAGTCTGTCAGCTTCTATTCCCATTGCCGCTGCCATTTCACAAGCTAGGCCGCTTCGTACACCGGCAGCACATATGAATAACAATTTTTTGTCTGAAGGTAATTCTTCAATTCTTGCCAATATATCATCTACCGTAATAAATTGAGCACCTTTAACATGTCCTTCAAGGTATTCGTCCATTCTTCGAACATCAATAAATGCTACATCGTCAGAACCATGTAGTTCAGATGCTTCATCTACACTCATTCTGTGATACGGTTCACCTTCAATTTGTTTTGCCATTTTGTTCTCCTGCGATTATGTGAAAATCGACTATAGGTTATATCGATATATTTTATCGGTCTGCAATTAAAAGTGTCATTTTGTTGGATAGGTCTATTATGTCGGTTGCTTTAATGTCAATGTAATTTTCATCACTATCGTCTATCATTGTTTTAGTTCCGAATTCTAGAGGCCTTGGAATATACGCGGTACACATTCCGTTTTCTTTTGCTGCCTTTAAATCACCTTTGTGTGCTGCAACCATCATGATTTCTTTTATTGGGAATCCTAAAAATTGTGAAGTACTTAAATATGCTTCCTTGTCAGGTTTGTAATGGTTGCATAATTCCGCTGACAAAACAGTGTCCCAAGGAAGCCCTCCGAATTTTGCCATGTTTACCAATAAAGATACATTTCCGTTGGACAAGGTAGTTATCACGAATGACTTTTTTAAATTAGTTAAACCTTCAACTGAATCATTCCATGGGGTTAATCTATGCCAAGCTTTGTTCAGATGGGTTTTTTCTTCATCACTAAATACATTGATGTTTAATGAAATCAATAATTCATCTAATATTATTTTATGTAAGTCGTCTATTTTTAACCAAGGCAATTCTCCAGTCCTTACTTTATTCATCGAAGGTCCATACCCATCTCTCCACTTATCTGCGAAATTATTCCAATCAATATCTACACCTTTCGGAGATGCTATAGATTTAACTTCTCTAGATATACTAGAACGCCAATCAACTACTGTGCCAAAAACATCGAAAGTCATAGCTTTTACATTTTTGAGGGTATTTGACATGTTCAATCCTTTATGATGAATTTTGCTGCGATATGTCGTCTTTGGATTTTTCCTGTTGCCGTTCGCGGTAGTTCGTCAACAATATGAATACGGGTTGGAATCTTAAAATTTGCTATATGTTTGGAACAAAATTTGATGATATCGCTTTCATTGGCTTCTTTCGATAGTACTACTGCTGCTTGTACTATTTCCCCATATTTTTCATCAGGTATTCCGAAGCAGACGGCTTCAGACACAGCTGGATGTCTTATTAATGTAGAATCTATTTCTAATGGCGATATTTTTTCTCCACCTCTATTTATTAACTCTTTTAGGCGACCAGTTAAAGTCAATATGTTTTGCATTGACAACTTTCCTTGATCCCCAGTTCGGAACCATCCGTCTGTAAAAGCTTCAGTATTAGCGGTGTTATTATTGTGATATCCATTGGTCACGTTTGATCCTTTTATTACTACTTCTCCTATTGAAAGTGGCGGTAGTAATATACCCTTATCCCCCATGATGGCAATTTGAACTCCGGTACCTATTCCTACAGTGCCGGGCGTTCGTGTTCCGGGTGGTAGTAAGTTTGATGACATCTGGTGGGAAGCTTCAGTCATTCCATATGCTTCTAATACAGGTGCTCCAAATCTGTTTTCTAATTGATCGAATACTGAAGGAGCTAGTGCAGCAGAACATGAGCGTATTAGTCTGAATGATTTACTTGGAGCTTTGTCATCATTTGCTCTCATTAATAATATTTGATGTATTGTCGGTACAGCCGAATACCAAGTCGCACTATGCGTCGATTGCATTTGCCAAAATGTGCTTGCGCTAAATCTGTCAGGAATGACTATTACTCCTCCACTGTACAATGAGGTTAGAGCAACCCCTATCAGACCATGAACATGGAATAATGGCATAACTACTAGAGCGATATCTGATTCAGACAAACTATATGTTTTCGAAATATTGGATAGAGAACTTATCAGATTTCTATGGGTCAGGGGGACTCCTTTTGGTTTATTCGTTGTACCTGAGGTATGTAAAAATAAGGCGACATCATTTTCATTCGGGGGCTCAACATCCTTTCGTGTAGTGAGGATGTTGCCATTTTTGTATATTTCTATCGATCCAGCTTCAGTTAGAGTAATAGTAGCAATTTCAATATTTAAATCATTGGCTGCTTTGATAGCGAAATCTGATTGGTTTGATATTAATACTAATTGAGCATCGGTGTCTTCCATATAAAACTTAAATTCATCGATTGTGTAGGCTGGGTTTAATGGGGCAGCTATCGCTCCTGCTCGCGTGACTGCTAAAAATAGAATCATGAATTCTAGATTATTGCCTAGTACTATAGATACTGCCCTGCCTTTTTTAATACCCGCACCTGCCAAAATTTCTGCCACACGTTCTATTTCACTGTGCAACTTTAAATAATTTATTGTAGGGCCGTTCGGTATTATTATTGATGTTTTGTTAGATAGATGCTTGTCCAAAATGTTGGCTAGTGTAACCATTTCCGCTACTCCTCCTATTTTTTTGAGTATTGTTACTGTCACATTGCTTGAACTCCATGTCAACCTGTAGCGACTGTATTATGACTGTTTTTTGTGCCATTTGATTGCATCGGCTAACCCTTGTTCTAAGGACATACGTGGATACCAATCTAATTGTGTGTATGCTTTTGTTATATCGGCATAGTTGCCTATTGTATCTCCAGGGCGTTTAGGAGCTTGGATTTGAATTATATCATTACCGGTAATCTCTTCAAATGCAGCAATCATTTCTTTGACAGTGATACCCATACCACTGCCAATATTAATCGCTATAAAAGGCTCTTTTTCATCAGTAATACTGTCGATTTTTTCTAATGCCTTAATGTGAGCTGCAGCGAGATCCCAAACGTGAATGTAATCTCGTATGGCAGTTCCATCTTTTGTATTCCAATTGTTGCCAGCTATTTCAAACTTAATATGAGGATTTTCAGAGACTTCAATTAATTTGCCGACAATGTGAGTAGATTTTTTTAGATTTGGACCGGATCTCATTTTAGGATCAGCTCCAATAGGATTGAAATATCTAAGCGAAACGCCTCGTAACCCATATGCTATACAGTAGTCTTCTATTGCGAATTCCATGGCCAATTTTGTTTTCGCATATGGGCTGATGGGTTTCAAATCAGTATTTTCCGAAACTTGTACATTCTGTGTTGAGTTATACAATGCCGCAGTTGAGCTAAATATGATTCGTTTTATACTAGAATTTTTAATGGTGTTAAGCATGCTTAGGTTTTTAACAACATTTTCCTGATAATAGCCTATTGGATTAGAAACGGATTCGGGTACTATTATTTTTGCCGCACAATGAATCACCGCATATAAATCCTTATGTGATTCCAATACTTTATTGAGCTCGTTTTTATCGGAAATGTCGATTTGATAGAAAGTCCTATTTCCGATGAAATCTGGGTTTCCAGTTGCGAGTGAATCTATGATTATGGGCATATGTCCAGCATCTTCTAGTGCTGAGCATATTGTGGATCCTATATATCCGGATCCTCCGGTGACTAAAACTTTCATAAATTGAAATATCCTGATTTTGAATTATTATATATTAAACGAATACCTATGCTACGCTTAATTGCAAATATGAAATTCTAACGGAGGGAATTTATGATTCATGAACTGAGGACCTATGACTTAAAACCAAGATCGTTGGATATATTCGCGGATAATGTGAAAGCTAAACTTGCCAAAAGGCTTGAATATTCGGACTTAGGAGCCTTTTGGTATACAGAAATAGGCCCACTCAATCAGGTAGTACATTTGTGGCCGTATAGAGACGGTCTTCACAGATCGGAAATAAGATCAAGAGTTATTTCGGATGGAATATGGCCACCAAAAAACGATGATCTAGTAATAAGAATGCAAAGCGATATTATGATACCAGCACCCTATATGAACCCATTAGAAGAAAAAAATTATGGACCTATATATGAGATGCGTACTTATTATTATAAACCAGGTGAAATACCAATTGTGTTAGATAAATGGGCTTCGGCCATAATTGAACGACAAAAATATTCACCTTTAGTGGGATGTTGGTATTCAGATGTAGGCCAACTTAATAAATTAGTTCATATTTGGGCCTATAAAAGTTATGAACATAGAAGTGAAACAAGAAGTGAAGTTGTAGCAAAAGGAGTTTGGCCTCCTAAAGGAGGTGTTCCAGCATTAACTATGGAGACCAAAATTTTATTGCCATTTGATTTTTCCCCACTGAAATAAATTAGTTAAATCTATTTAAACTGAAAGGTGATATGTCGACATCACTAGTGTTTCCTAAAATAAGATCGGCTGTCAGTTTACCCATAGCAGGGCCTAATAGTATCCCTTTTCGCCCGGCACCTGTTGCTATAAAAAGACCTTCTTTTTCTGGTATTGGACCTATTATTATTTTACCATCTTCCGGCAGAGGCCTTAAGCATGCGGTATGTTGTATTAATGTAGCATTTTCAAGACCTGAAACCATCTTGGTTAGCGAACTTATTATTGTGTTTCTTCCTTCAATATTGGTGGAGTCGTCAAATCCAGATTTTTCCTCTGTAGTGCCAGCCCATATTAACCCATCAGGTTTAGTGCATGCATAATTTCCGTTCCAACCAACTGAACATCTCAGTTCTACTTCTTTTGAATCAAGTTTAAGGATTTGTCCCTTTAGAGGAGTTATAGGGATTTTTCTGTTTATCCATTGGGATACGTGTTGCATCCAGGGTCCCATTGCAAGTACAACATTCTGACAAGGAATAATAGCATCTTTTGTAATTACGGCTTCTATTTTGGAATTCTGGAATTTTAAATTCGTAATCTCACCGTGTTTTATATTTACTCCTATATTTTCACAGGCTTGAGTAAGTGACAGCATGAATCTGTATGGTTCTAAGTCGGCTACTCCTTGTGTATAAAGTCCACCAATTACTTCTTCGCTTAAGTTAGGTACTATTTCTAGAGCAGATTTTTTGTCAAGCCATTCGAGAGAATATCCATCTATGTTTCGCCATATAATTTGATTTTTTAATTCTGAAGATTCGTCTTCTGTGAACGATATATCTAAAGCTGGTCGAAACCTGTGATGTGTGTCAATGCCAGTTGCGTCGTATAATTCAGATGATAATTGAGTGTGTAGCGTCATTCCCAATTTGGCCACTTCAAATAAAGGTAAAATACTTTCTGCATCACCGGCTTCTCCTAAGGGGCTTAGTCCCCCATATGCAAAACCAGAAGCATGGCTACCTATCGAATCTTTTTCTATGACAGTGATTGATAACCCTTTTTGTGCCAGGAAATAAGCGGTGGTTAATCCTGCGATTCCTCCGCCGATTATTGTTACATCTGTGACCACATCTTGCATTATAAAGTCTCCTCGAATTCAGTGATAGTTTGATCAAGTTGTTCAACAAAATAATCGATTTCGTCTATAGTTATGCAAAGTGGAGGGGCAATAGGAATCACATCACCTAATCGACCTAGTATGTGATGATGTTTAGCTATCTTTGTTAATTTTTGAGACAAATTAACGTTTTTAGGGAACTTTTCTTTACTGATTGGGTTTTTGACTAATTCAACCGCACATAAAAGACCTTTCCCTCCCCTTATATCTCCTACGATATCGTGATCTTTTAATTGCTGAAGTTTTTCCAATAAATGCTCACCCATGATTTCAGAATTTCGAACTAAGTTGTCGGATTCCATGATGTTTAAATTTTCGATCGCTGCAGCGCAGGATGCTGGATTACCCCCAAAAGTTATTAGATGTCTAAACGTTGAATCATCATTCAATTCAAAAGCTTGCGAGATTTTTTGACTAGCAATAGCAGCTCCTATTGGTAGATATCCGCTAGTTAGTGCTTTTGCAACGGTCGTAATATCCGGGATAATATTCCAGTGTTCAGAGGCAAACATTTTGCCTGTTCTGCCAAATGCATTTATCACTTCATCGCAAATTAATAGAACGCCATATTTGTCGCATATCGCCCTAATGGTTGGCCAGTAATCAGGATGAGGGATGTGTATTCCTGCTGCTGCCGATATAGGTTCACCTATAAATGCGGCGACTGTGGAAGCTCCTTCATGTAATATGGCTCGCTCTAAATCTTTCGCACATTCCAAAGTACATCCTCCTTTAGCACTGCAACATCTCCCTCGATAAGAGTCCGGTTGTTCTATATGTATGTTTCCAGGCATTAATGGGCCATAAAGTTCTGGGCTGGCAATACTTCCGCCTCCCAGACTCATGCAAGCATGAGTGGCGCCGTGGTAAGATCCTCGTCTACTTATTATCTTCCATCGATTTGATTCTCCGATATTTCGTTGGTACTGTTTTGCCATTTTTAGTGCGGTTTCAACAGCCTCTGACCCCCCACTTACAAAATATATTCGCGATTTTTTGTCGGGTGATAACTTGGCTACCCTGCTAGATAGCTCGGCTGTTACTGGAGTTACGGTACCTCCTGGAGAATAGGATATTTTAGTCATTTGAGAATAAACAGCATCAGCAATTTCTTTTCTTCCGTGACCGATATTTACTAACCACATACTTGAAATAGTATCGAACCATCGGTTTCCGTCAGTGTCATCAACCCATACCCCGTTGGATTTTTCAACCATTGTTAATCCGTTTTCGCCAAACATGTCATTTGATTGGCGGGAATGAGGCCAAAAGTGTTCTGACGCTTCTTGTTTGATTACCTCTAATTGGTCTCCCGTTAATACCATGGTTGCTCCCTTTGGGTGATTTACTTGTTATTTTGTTCTAAATCAAGAATTTTATTTAATCTTCTTTGATGTCTTTGTTCTGCGGTAAATTCAGCATTTAGAAATGAAATAACCAATTCCTTGGCTAATTCTATTCCAATTATTCTGGCTCCCAAGCATAGTAGATTCATGTCGTCATGTTCCACCCCTTGATGCGCGGAGTATATATCATGGCACACCCCTGCTCTAATCCCCTTTAATTTATTTGCGGCTACTGATGCTCCAACCCCACTACCACAAATCATAATACCCTTGGCAGATTTATGACTTGTAATACTATATCCAATCTTGATAGCGTAATCTGGGTAATCATCTGTTGCGTCATATGAATAAGGGCCTATGTCGGCAATTTCATATCCATAATTATTTAAAAATTCATATAACTGAGTTTTCATTTCAAATCCACTGTGATCAGAGGCGATTGATAGTTTCATAGTAGATCCCCTTTAATTTTGAAATATCCAGATTGAATGTTTGAGATATTTTGTAATTGTAATTTCTGTTTTGTTTTAGCGTCAACATAATTGTTAATTAATTTGGAATAATCAATGATAGGAATATGGGAAGCTCCCGATGTTAGAATGGAATTATGTACTTTCTTTCGAGTCATGCAAGAAAACAGTAAGTTGGATTTATGTCAATTAGAATCGATTTAATTAAACGAAGTAATAATTGGTTCAACCCTAAATTTCTACTGGAGCATCTATATGAATTGAGTCAACGCTCATACACAGAGAAGACTATCTATTTAGCCCCATATTTAGTCTCTGGAGAATCTGTAACTCCTAAAATTGCAGGCCCTGTTGTCGAGAATTTAATCAAAAAGCTAGAAGCATCAGATACAGGGTATATGATAATACTGCGAGAAAAAGAAATCACAGTTATTAAACCTCCTCTTCCATTTACCATGGATGCTATTGTGGAAGGAGATGACACTGGACTTTTAGAAGATATTTTCGACAAGAACGTGACAATTGGGATTGTTTTAATCAGGTTAGGCAGATATGCCGTTGCTGTTTTTGAGCGAGAAAATATAGTTGTTTCGAAAACCAGCACACGTCACGTTAAAAATCGACATCGTGCCGGTGGATCGAGTCAGAGACGTTTTGAGCGTAGCCGCGAACGTTTGATTAGAGAATTGTTTGATAAGACCTGCGAAGTGACTCGCGAATTGTTTGATCCATTTACTAACGAAATTAAGTATGTTTTTTTCGGCGGCGAAAAACACACTGTTAGAGGATTTCAAAATAGATGTGATTATATAAGTAATATGGATGCACATGTTCTGTCAAGGCTACTTAATATTGAGGCTCCTAATCAAAAAACAATAGAATCTATCAGTAAAGAAATATATCGGAGCCAAGTTAGCACTTATGAGATTGTTAATCAATAAGTTATTTGGCAGTGTATCCTCCGTCTACGAGTACAGTAGCGCCTGTCATAAATGATGATTCATCAGAGGCTAAAAATAGAGCGACATTTGCTATCTCTTCCGGTTTTCCTAATCTTCCCATTGGATGTAAATCCTTTATCATTTTATTTACTGCTGGGTTTTTAGTAAGCTCTACTGTCATGTCAGTTTCAATGAAACCGGGGCAAATGCAATTGACTCTAATCCCATTTTTGGCCATGTGATTAGCTAGATTTTTTGTCATCTGTATAACGGCTCCCTTGGAAGTAGGATAAGGATTGAAAGGAGTGCCTAGATTTTCAGGATATCCGACAATTCCCATTATTGAAGCTAAGTTGATTATAGATCCATTTTTGTTTTGTTTCATGATGTCTGCTGCATGCTTGGATACTAGATATGAACCTTTGACATTTACTTCCATAACTCTATCCCAAATAGCATCTTCATCTTCAGAATCGGGAATGGCATTCCTGCTTGTGACGCCAGCACTGTTGACCACTATGTCAATTGAATTGAATTGTTTCTTTGCTCGGTTGAATAAATCTGAAACCTTTACTTTGTTAGTTATGTCAGCTTCTATGGATAATATGTCAGACGGAAAGTTGGATTTAGTTATGTCGCAAGCTATGATTTTTGCGCCTTCTTTCTTAAAAAGTTCTACGCAAGCTTTGCCAATGCCGGAGTTCGCTCCTGTAATTAACGCTACCTTACCTTCTAGTCTATTTGATGACTGATTATCAGATTCCATATTGTACCTGCCTTTAATTTTCTTGCGTTATTTCCATTGAATAGTGCCACTGCATGGTTTGATTTGTTGATTTATCCGCTCACTGATAGGATAGCACTATATTAGAATTAGATGCTTTTTAGGAGGATTAAATGCCCGAATTTAAGAAACATATATTGGTTTGCGATGTCGTACGTGATGATGGAATTCACTGTGGAAACAAAGGAGGTATTGAAATTAAAAAAAAATTTGTTGAAGCATTGTCTGAAAAAAGCCTTCGAAGCGAAGTTTATGTATCAAGCGTTGGGTGCACAAGTCAACATGGTCTTTGTGAAATGAGTGAAGGGAGCGTCATTGTCTATGACGCAGACAATAAGGGTACTTGGTACATAGTTGGACCAGACGACGTGGACACCATTGTTGAGGAGCATATAATCGATGGCAATACTGTGAAATTATTGGTAAATGAAAAAATGAAAGTCAATCTTGGTGAATAAATACGTCCCCTGGTTTACAGATAGTAAGATCACTTTTGGAATATATTGTTACAGTTCCGTTACCTAATATTGATCTTTTGTGATTTTGAATGTACACAGCTGTAGCACTATCTATTCCTAAAATTGTAGACCCATTGCTTAATTGGTTTTTAAATTGGTATACAACCTGATCTGAGGATTTGTTTTCATGGTGCGGTAATATGATCGTTTTTTCAAGAAACCTTAATCCTGGATGGTGACTTGAATGTATCTCACTACCGAGAACCATTGCGCCGGCACTTGATCCGATTATGATTTTGCCTAAATCGGCGATTTTTTTTAGAGTGGTTTCTAAAATGGTATTTGTCGTGCATTTATTCAAATGGATTGGATCACCTCCGGTCAAGAATATGATGTCACAGTCAAATAATTGATCACACAAAATTTTATTATTCGAATCTAAAATTGAAAGTATGTAAATTGCTTTCGGGTCGCAACCTAAATCAGAGAAATACTTAACACCATTTCGCGCAGCTTTTTCGGGATTTTCGAAATAAGCAGCTGTTGGAATAATACCAATTTTGGGTTTACTCGACGTGATTTTACTTATAGCAAATTCATCGATTTTTCTGGATTCTGGTTTAAATTCTGATCCACCGCTAACTATAAGATTTAGGGTCATAGTTTGTTTAGTCTGAAATTTCTACTATGATTTCAATTTCTATAGGCATATTTCCTGGAAGACTAGCAACTCCCACCGCGCTTCTAGCATGCTTACCCTTGTCTCCAAATATTTCGACTAATAAGTCGGAGCATCCATTCGTAACAGCAGGTGGATCGTAGAAGTCAGGATCAGCATTAACTAGTGAAAGGACTTTTACGATTTGGGAGATTTTATCCAGGTCAATTAAATAAGCTTTTAGCCGAGCTATTATGTTGATTCCAGTTAACCTGGCTGCTTGATATCCTTCGTCTATTGTTAAGTCAGTTCCTAATTTGCCTTTGAATTCACTGCCGTCAGCTTTTTTTGCTGGACCAACTCCAGAAAGATAAAGCAGATTGCCTGTTCTGACAACAGGCAAGTAATTTGCGATTGGAGCTGGAGAGTCAGGCAGTATTATTCCCATATCTTTTAAACGTGATTCGGCTTTCATAGATCCGTCCTATTATTCTAAATTCCTGAAAGTTTTACTAATAGCAACATATACTAAAGTGAAGATAGTCAAAAGTATACCACTGATAGTTAGAGCATCAGCGGTACCAATATGTTCAGCTAATGTTCCGAATGGGACCGCACTTAATGGCATGAGTCCAAATGTCATCATAGCAATGCCTTGTGTTCTGCCTCGCATTTCTGAGGAAGATTTGATTTGTATTAATGTCATTGTTAGAGACATAAGTGAGGCACTGGAGAATCCTAAAATAAATAAAAATGGCAATGCTATATAGAATGATGTAATTTGGGCAAAAATAGCTAGTGATGTTCCCCATGATAATGCTGACACGATTAAAATTCTTCCTTTATATTTCGGATTACCCATAACTGCTAGCATTAAGGTGCCTGCTGTAGCTCCTATGCCAATTACCATGAGTAACACCCCTAATCCGTCCGCCTCAATTTGGAGAGATTCTCTAGCCCATGCGGGTATTAAAATAAAATAAGAGAATCCAAACATGACAGATGCAAAAATCATTATGAATAATGATTTTAAATATGCGTTACCAAAAGCATATTTAAGCCCATCTAAAATATCAGTGATAACTGATGTGTTCTTTGGTGTTAACTTATTTGGGCTTGTTTTTATCTTTGATATAGTTAAACCAGCAGCAATGTATATTGCTGAAATTATGAATAGTGTTCCCGATGTTCCTAATAAAACTATTAATAACCCAGCAATTGCTGGTCCAAATGCTCGGGATAAATTGTTACTGGAATTGGTCAGTGAAATGGCATTCATTAGTTTTTCATCCGGGACTATGTCTGAAACCATGGCCTGCCGACTAGGCATGTTTAATGCCATTAAAATGCCGTTAGCCATAGCAATCCCTAGTATATGCCAGTATGCAACTATCCCTATGTAATCGAGTAAAGCCAAAATTAAAATAACAAATGCATTGGCGATTTGACTTGTTACTACAATTTTGCTTCGTGAGAATCTGTCTGCCAATGCTCCTGAGAATGGAGAGATTACAGTCATGGGTAGAGCAAAAAATAAAGTTACTAATGTTAATGCCAGTGGAGAATCGTCAGTGACTCTAAGTATTAACCAGCCACGTGTGATCATTTGCATGTTTAAAGCTGTCCATGAAGCAAATGATCCTATCCAAAGCCATTTGAAGTCATTATAGGAAAATGATACTAACGCTTTCGAATTAGTTAATTTGTTAGTTAAGGCCATATGTTAAAAATTAACATTGGCACCAATGCATGTCAATAAATTCATGTATTATATTTCTTGTATCAAGAAATTAGTTCAGGCGTAAAGTTTAGTTACAATTTATCTTCAGCTACTTTATTATTGTCATATAAAATGAAAAAAATTGTTGGAGGAATAGTATGGATTCAAGTATTTTGAATATTGGATTAGTGGGTGCTGGCAGTAATACAAAATTACGACATATACCTGGATTCGAGTCTCAACAGCAGGTTTTTATTCAAAGTGTTAGTAATCGGAGCATAGAATCAGGGCAGCGTGTCGCTAAAGAGTATGGGATTGAAGTTGTTCATGAAAATTGGGTTGAACTTGTTGAGGATCCCAACAACGATGCTATTTGTATTGGTACATGGCCATATATGCATTGCAGTATGGTTTTGGCAGCACTCGAGAGTGGAAAACATGTTATGACTGAAGCAAGAATGGCAACTTCCGCTGCCGAAGCTCATATTATGTTAGAAGCATCGAAAAATTATCCTGAATTGGTGACTCAAATAGTTCCTGCACCTCATACATTAAATTTGGATAAAACGATTATTAAAATGATTTCAGAAGGATATCTGGGCAAAATTATATCTATTGATGCGTCAATAACTCAGGGGGGGTTCGTAGATACGACAAAACCGTTTCATTGGAGGCAAAGTAGAGATATTAGTGGACATAACATTATGGGTCTAGGGATATGGTATGAGGCAATTATGCGTTGGGTTGGTCCTGCATCATCGGTACAATCTTTGACTAGAATAACCGTCCCGACACGATTGGATGAAGACGGAAATACTCATTTTTTAACCATTCCAGATCATGTGGAGATATTATGTGAACTGTTTTCAGGTCCTACTATGCACATTAGATTCAGTGATGTTCTTGGTCATGCTCCAGGAGATTCTATATGGATTTATGGTACGGAAGGCACATTAAGAATTGATGGTACTAACAGGAAAATTTATGCTGGACGTCATTCAGATTCTAATATGAATGAAGTTTTTATTGAATCTCACTTGCAAGGCGATTGGAGAGTGGAAGAGGAATTCATTAATGCAATCAGAGGTGTGGAAAAAATAACGCATACTACTTTTGAAGATGGAGTAAGGTACATGGAATTTTCTGAAGCTGTTACTCGCAGTTCCCAATCAGGAGAAAAAATATATCTACCTTTTTAAATGGAATCGCAAAGAAAACCGGAGATTAATATGTATGATTATCAAAAATTAACTGCTGAATCCGCACCACCGGTGATAGTTATGCCGGAAGGCTTAGCTGCTGATGTTAAGTATGTTTTTTCAGTTACATATACCGATCCGGATGCTATGGAATTAGAAGGATTATCTAAAGTTGCTTCAAATGTGATTTTAAATGAGGGTAAGAATTTAGCAGGATATCCACCTGCACAAGGAGATGAAGGCCTGAGGGAGTATATTGCTGAAGAATTAAAAATTAAACGTTCAGCGGATATTAATAAGAATAATATATTCCTATCTAGTGGAGCTGGTGGAGCTTGTCAGGTTTTTGTTGATGCATTTATAGATGCAGGGGATTACGTTATTATGGATGAATTTTGCTACCATGGAAGCTTAAATATGTTTATGAGAAAGGGAGCTATACCTGTTCATGTGAAAATGGATGAGCACGGAATAATCCCATCGGAAGTTGAATCAATCGTAAAGAAAATGATCAGTAATGGAAATAAGCCAAAGCTTATTTATACAATTTCTGTTTATCATAATCCCACTGGAGTGACATTAAGCTTCGATAGAAGAAGAGATCTCATAGAAGTGTCTAAAAAATATGGGATACCTATTGTAGAAAATGAATCGTACGCTGATTTTCGTATAGATGGTCCTCAGTTACCTCCTGCAATGATAGGAATGGACAGAGATGGAGGAGTGATGTACATATCGGCATTCACAAAATTAATGGGGTGTGGATTGAGGCTTGGTTTTGGGGTTTTCCCTGAACAAGCAAGGCAACCTTTAGCTAACATGAACTTTGGAGTTAGCCCTAGTAATTTGGTATCCTTGATTATCCATGAATATCTGAAATCCAACAAGGCGAGTTATGTTGAAAACGTGTCAGCTTCTTTAAAAAGTAAAAGAGACTCAATGTTGCAATCATTGGGTGAATACTTTCCACCTTCATGCTCGTGGACAGAACCTGATGGAGGTATGATGATATGGGTGGAATTACCTGAAGGATGTGATACCTGGTCAACATTAGATAAAGCTGTTGGAAAAGGCGTTAAATATAACCCAGGTCCCATATTTAGAGGCGATAGAGAATTCAGAAATCACCTGCGTCTAACTTATAGTCATAATTCCCCAGATGAGATACGAGAAGGGATGGCTATTTTAGCGGAAGTTTTTGAGAAGGAAGGTTTTTTTAATGGATAATTCCAAAAATATTTCCATAGACGAAATCCGACATCTTGCTAGGTTAACTAGAATCGCGATGAATGATAAGGAAGTTGATTCCATGAGAGATCAGATGCAAAATATCATTGAAAATATTGATATTCTGAAAGAAGTAGATACACGAGAAATTGAACCTACCGGACATTCTGTAGACTTGAATTCAGTTATGAGAGAAGACATATTGGGAGAATCTTTACCGGTTGATGACGTACTTTTGAATGCTCCAGATACTCAGGAAAATTTTATTAAAATAAGACCAGTTTTTGACTAAAGTAAATAGAAATGAATGACGTTGAATTAAAAAACTTAACCTTATCTAAAGCACGAAAAATGTTAGATAATAAAAAATTCAGTGCTGTAGAATTAACAGAATCTTTTATTAAGAGAATCCATACTATAGATAATGACGTTAAATCCTTTGTTACTGTTACAGAAGATTATGCCCTTGAACAGGCTAGGGCTGCTGATAAGATCATAGAGACCGGAAAACAGAATTTAATAACCGGAATCCCAGTTCAATTAAAAGATAATATTTGTACCAGCGGTATTTTAACTACCTGTTCTTCAAAAATGTTAGAGAATTTCATCCCTCCTTATGACGCATATGTTTCGAAAATAATTAAGAACAGTCATTCTGTTCTGCTTGGAAAAGGTAATCTAGATGAATTTGCAATGGGATCATCTACGGAGAATTCGAGATTCTATCCTACTAAAAACCCATATGATTTGACTCGAGTGCCTGGTGGTAGCAGCGGAGGCCCTGCAGCTGCAGTAGCAGCTTCTGAATGCTTGTTTTCTTTGGGGTCGGATACGGGAGGCAGTATTAGGCAACCAGCCTCGTTGTGTGGAGTGGTTGGATTAAAACCTACCTATGGTCGAGTTAGTAGGTATGGGTTGATAGCATTCGCTAGTTCTTTGGATCAGATTGGACCATTGACAAAAGATGTTAGAGATAGCGCTACCGTTTTACAAAGCATAGCTGGCTATGATCCTTATGATTCTACATCTTTAAATGTAGAAGTACCAAATTATTTAGATAAATTAGAAACAGGTGTTAAAGGATTTAAAATTGGCGTGCCAAAAGAATATTTTCAAACAGGAATTGACCCTCAAGTCGAACATTCAGTTCGGCAATCTTTGAAAATTCTTGAAGAGCTGGGAGCCCATGTTGAGGAAATCTCATTACCTTTAACTAAATATGCTTTATCGGTTTATTATATATTGGCCCCATCTGAAGCGTCTGCTAATCTTACAAGATATGATGGTATTAAATATGGTTATTCCACTACTAACGGTATTTCTATGTGGGATGGTTTGGAAATGACAAGACAAGAAGGCTTTGGAGAAGAAGTAAAGAGACGTATTCTTCTAGGTACATATGCATTATCCTCAGGTTATTACGATGCTTTCTACCTAAAAGCTCAAAAGGTTCGCACGCTTATCAGGAAAGAATTTGAAGATGCTTTCAGTAAATATGATGTTTTAGCTATGCCAACATCCCCATCTACAGCTTTTAAATTAGGTGAGAAAACGGATAACCCATTACAGATGTATTTGAATGATATTTTCACAATTCCTTCTAATATTGCAGGCATACCTGCAATATCTGTTCAGGCAGGCATGATAGAAGGCTTACCTGTGGGATTACAATTTATGGCAGGTGCATTGCAAGAAGTTAAATTATTTCAGGCAGCATATGCGTATGAGCAAGCAACTGATTGGCATAAATTTTCACCTTCAATATAGTTAAACAGGCTTAATAATGGTTAATGCTGATGAAGAACATTTAGCTATAGCTATCACTGGTCTTGCAGAATGGAAAATTACAGAGAAAGATCAGATTGGTAGAGGGTTGATTCTGAAAACTTCTAGAGGTGATATACAAGTTATAGTTCATCATGATCCTTCAAAACCTACTACTAAAGGTATTGTATGGGTCGGAGGAGCCTCGGGTGGATTGAATGGCCCTAATTCCTTATATAAGATTTTAGGGGATAGTTTTAGCCCAGAAATAACTTCTCTTAGAGTGAATTATCGCCATCCTGGTGAATTAATTGAAAGTGTAATGGATACTCTAGCAGCAGTATCTTTTTTAGTTGGCACAGGGCATCAAGAATTGGTGTTGGTAGGTCATTCATTTGGAGGTGCAGTGGTAATCAAATCGGCCTCATTTAGTGATCAAGTTAAAAGTGTAATTGCTTTGGCCAGCCAAACTCATGGAGCGACTGAAGCCTCACTTATCTCACCTAGATCATTATTTTTAATTCATGGTAATGAAGATACTATTTTGGATCCTCAGTGTTCTCGAACTATATTTGAATGGGCAAAAGAACCCAAACAAATAGAATTCATCAAAGGAGCAGGGCATTCTTTTAAAGAATCAAAACAAGAACTTCAAGATAAAGTAGAAATTTGGATTACTAGAGAGTTGAATTAATCAGTATTTGATCGCATCAATTTATTTCATACGGTATACTCAGTTTCTCATTAGATATAAAAATACTGTAGGAGAATAATAATGGGTGAATTAGATGGTAAGGTAGCTATTGTTACTGGAGCTGGACGTTTAAGAGGTATTGGTAGAGCTGCTGCTGTTTCATTGGCTAAGCTGGGGGCGGATGTAGTTGTTACTGGTACTGGTAGGAAGCCGGAAAATTATCCAGACGATGAAAAAGCTATAGGATGGAAAGATATAGATAGTGTGGCTGAACTTATACGGGCCGAGGGCCGTAGAGCATTGCCAATAATAGTGGACGTGATGAACCGTCAACATGTTAAAAATATGATTGATACAACGATAAGAGAATTGGGTCGTATTGATATTTTAATTAATAATGCTGCTTATGCTAGAGCAGAAGACAGAGTTCCAATTATTGATTTAGATGAAGATGTTTTTCAGAAAGTAGTAGATATTAAAATTACTGGAACTTTTTTGTGTACCAAAGGTGCAATTGAGCATATGATAAAACAAGGTGCCGGAGGGAAAATTGTAAATATATCTTCATCTGCAGGTAAAAGAGGCGCTGCTAATTTCTTAGCTTATAATGCTGCAAATTTTGGAATTATTGGTATGACTCAGTCTATGGCAAAAGAGTTAGGACAGCATAAGATAAACGTAAATTGTGTTTGCCCAGGTGCAGTAGATACATCTAGAATGGACGTTGTGCGGGATGATTGGGACGCTATGGCGGCCAATACTCCAATTGGTAGAAACGGTACCGATGAAGAAGTGGGTGATTTTTGTGCTTATTTGTGTACAGAGGCGGCTTCTTGGATTCATGGTCAATCTATTAATCAGAATGGTGGAACTGTAATGGAACATTAGAAATAGTCAATTTATTTCTCATGAAAAATAAAAATTAAGGGCGGTTAGCTCAGTGGTTTAGAGCGCTGCGTTGACATCGCAGAGGTCACAAGTTCGACCCTTGTACCGCCCACCATTATGGCTGTTATAGGCACAGATCAGACACTAGGTGATTATATCATTCAACCTTAGAAATCGGGGATTGAGTGAGACCTATCTTCCTGTCAGGTTTATAAAAAACCCAACTTTCTCCATCTGCTTCAAGCTATTAACATGACATCTTTCCAGCCCTTCATTGGCCACAATAACAGCTAAAGCCTGTGCTCTTGAAACCGCTACATTCAATCGGTTGATATCAAACACGAAGTCTAAACCGCGGCTTGATTCAACTACTTCACTAACAGTCATTGAAATAATAACGACTGGTGCTTCTTGCCCTTGGATTCCATCAATAGTGCCAATTTTCAAGTCACCTTTTAGATTTTTTTTAAGTAGATTAACTTGCATATTGTATGGTGCAACAATCAATATATCCTTATCTGTGATCGGTGATATGTTGCCTTTTTTATCAGTAAAGGAGCCTGTTTTTAGTTCATTAATTAACTGCTGAACCACAATGACTTCTTCTTCACTGATTTGTGTATTGCCTGTGTGCTGTACAGCAATAGATAAAACCCCATTCGGCTTTGTTATATATTTAGCTTGATTAATGTAGATGGATTGATTTGCATTATCCTTGTCCGCTTTTAATTTTCCTTCGTACACAATCTCTGATAAAGGCTGGCAGACATCTGGATGCATTCGATAGGTACGTTCTAAAAATACGCCTTGATCATCCGGAATAACTGATGCACCTTTCAATATAAATGTTAATGCTGACTCTCCAGATTTACCCGGGTGTGAGGCTTGAATTGGTTGCTCAAGCTGCATTTGGTCACCCATTAAAACAATGTTTTTAGCAGCACCTGAAATGGCGACTAAGTTGGCAAGAGCAACTTGACTGGCTTCATCAACAAACAAATAATCAACAGGCTCTTCCCAGGCTTCTTCTCTAGCAAATGCGAAAGCTGTTGCGCCAATCACATCATAACTGCCATAAGGGGATTTTTTAGTGAAACTCATTGAGGCACGGTAATCGAGGTTCGGATAAGCTTCTTTAGAAAACTGCTTTCTAAAACCTTTTGTCGAGCCGTAATCGCCGCCTACTTTCGCTAAACTTGAATCGGGTAATAGCTTCGGTAACTCTTTAAGTAAATTTATAATGGCTGGGTGGCCGTTTGACATAATTCCGATACGTTGTCCATTTTTAACCAATGCGGCAATCACATTTTTTGCTGTAAAGGTTTTGCCTGCACCTGGCGGTCCTTGAATACATAAACACGTATTATTCATTGCTTTAATCGCAGCAATCATAGCATGCATATATTCATTATCATTAGGATAATGCGTCCGTGAAATAGGTAAAGGTGATACTAACGTGGCAAACTCAGGATTATCTTGATTAAGAATGGTAGCGGTTACACCTGACAATAAACCTGTCTCGAAATAATTTTCAGTAATTTCACATAGCTTAATTTCTAACTTGGTCGTAGGTGGTATAAAGTCGTCACCAAATATAGTGAGTTGTGATTGTTGTAGCGCAACTTCATCTGCTGCTTTAATTTTAAAACTGATTTCACCTTTAGGTTTAGCAAAGTCACCGAAAATAATTTTACTGACTTTAACATCGCTACCTTGAATAGTGGCGGTGTTAATTTTATCGGTTCTTATTGGCTGGTCCGAGTTGTATGTCGCCGTACATAAGAGCATAGCTTCGTTAGCTTCGTCATAGTTCGTTTCTGTCAGAGTAATATCAAAGATTACCATGTCATCATCAAACAGCTGCTCGGCATCTTTTTCTAAACGATCATATTTTGACCAAAACTGTGTTTTATGTTCTCTATCGTAAAAATGTAGTAAGGAAGTTAATAACTCTGCAATAGGATCTTTGTTTAATTTCTCTTCAGTTTGAAAGCGTTCAACTAATGCTTTTTGGCGAGCAATTAGAAACTCATGTTCAACTTGATTCTCAACTTGAACATCCGTTTTTTCTTTATCGGATTTATTTTTTTCAATCGGTGAATAACTGATACCAGATTCTTGCTGTTGCTCACGTAACCAATCCACCAGTTCAAGCACCGATTCACAGTCATCAATATTGTAATCACGGATGTCTTTTAAGGTTTGCCATGCTGTCCAATCAAAATTATCTGAATTAGCCAACCAGCTTTTATAACCATTTTCCTGTTCTTCCCAACTTACATTACCGCCCTGCTCACGCCAATTCTCATAGAAAACGATAGAGTCATCACCCTTGACCACATTCGTAGTACGTTTACCCCGATAAAGATGCTCAACATTTTTTATCGAGTATTTAGGCTCACCAATAAGGAGTCCATTTTTAACAACTTTATATAAATCAATGAAAACGCCATTTTCTAATAATTCCCTTACTTCTTCTAAGCGTGTTTGACTACGAGTAGATAATTTACGAATAGCCGTTATTTCATAACTACCATAGTGGTACACATGCATTGTTTTATCTTGCTGCCATCGCCGGTAAGTCCAGTCAATGAAGTCTTCAAAGGCACGTTTTTCTTGCTTTTGATCATGTGCCCACCAATCTTTGAACGCATACACTTTACCTTGAGCGGCTTTGGGGTTGTGATAACTGACTCCCCACAGATATTCAAGACCACCCTCCAAAAACGGATCCCCTTCGATATCTAAGGACATATCGAGGTTGGGTGATTCCGGCAAAGATGATAATCCTTTGCCATTATCATCTTTGATCACTGTGAAATAAGGCTTATCTTGACCTCTGGATCGTAATTGAATATCAGCTTGTGCTTTGATTTTCGTAAGGCTTTCAGCTGAGATGCCTTTTATTTGGGTATCGTTAGTTTTTGCTAACTGAGTTAACGTAGTTACACCGTGTTCATGTAAATATTGAATTTGTTTTTTACGAATATTAGCGACTAAGGCAAGACTGTCTAATTGCTCCATCAGCTGTTTGGCATAACTTCCCCATGGACCGAAATCTGTTTCCAATGATGGATTCGGCATCGTATTTTCAGCGCCGTTAAAGTTTTCTTGTATTTGAAGAAATTGCTGTTTAAGATTTTGAAAATAGCTATAGTAGGCGGCAATTCGGAAACGTTCTTTTGTTTTATTGCCCAAGACAACAACCGTTTCGTCGGGTACTTTCCCTTGAATCTTCTCCAGCATCCAGCTATAGCAACATAATTGAACTAGAAAATAAGGACGTGTCGTTTTAGAGAGCTTGGTATCCCAGGCTTCATAATAATATGCACCCAATTCTGATTTGCCTTCACGACGCACTAAAAAATCAGAAAAACCTGAAAAGTGATCTCGTTCAAGATAAGCTTGAAAGATTACTTTATAGCCTGCTTTCATCGCGATGATGGTCGCTTCTCTAGCAGATTGGCTATCGGATTCTATTTCAGCAATATTTTCGGCCCCATACTCTTCTTTTAGATACTGGAGAAACAAATATTCATGCTCATTACCTTTATCAGCTAATAAGCCCATCATTTCATCGTGATCTTTTTCGATTCCTTTAAGACGTTCAGGGTGGTCTATCGAAAGACGAGCCATCCATGAGGCAAATGGTGAATTCATATGAACGATTAAATCAGATGGAGAGAAAACATACTCAGTATCATTCTTTCTCATTGTTCATCCTTTATAATCTATGCTTAATTAAAAGAGAGGGATACTACTGGATTCTTTAACAAATCCCGTAATGAATTTTCTGTAAGGTTTTTTTTCGAGACCTAGCTTATTCATCAAAGCAACTATATCTATCCCAGATGCTTCTCACATAAAATGATTATAGTGGAATGGCAATCAATATATTTATGCAAAGTTAAATTAATAGAGTAATTTAACTTAGGTTACTAGATCTTTTATTATTCCGATCTGTTGTTTACTGCTATGAATTACTTGCCAAATGCTTTTGGTAATGGGGCATATTGTCCTCCCAGCCCACATATTAATCATGAGTTGGGAGGATGCTATTGGGCTATTGGATTAGGTTTTATTGCTGTAGTTGTTCAGATAAATCAGGGCCACAGTACTTTTTAAAATGGTTAACAATCCATTCCTGTTCCGCCCAAACGTCTAGATGTCCTGTGCCTAAGGTACCCCAGAGGACTGTCCCTCTCAGACTTTCATCCCCCCATGGTTTTTCTATGACTGAGATAAGTCCAGCGGCAGTTACTACATCTACTATCCAAAAGTGCTTCATGTTCGTCAAACCTAGCGTCATATGCAGTAATTGGTAGCCTTTGCATGGGCCTTATTGATGGCCTCTTCCTCGGTGTACCACAAGTCAGGGCCACACCCAACCATCATCAGAAGAACCAATGCTATGAGTACTATCGTTTTCATGGACACATAATATCAAGATGCCTATAATGGCGATGGAAGAATGGCATGAGTTCAGAGATGATATGTTGGAATGGGCACCATAAGCGTTATCCTAGCCTCATAGCACAATACATTGCGAGAATTTTGATTCCATTAGGAGCGCTTATGAAATATCTAGTGAGAAGTGTCGGAAATTGAAGATTCAGATTAAAGGGTATTTAATGGATTTTAGGCTTATGTAACATATGCCAAATCTACCTCTTTTACTAGCAAATTTAGGCTTCGGTATCATCTTGATATCATTGATTTTTAGGGATATTTTATGGCTGCGTGTTCTCTCTGTTTTGGGAACCGTACTTGTTTTCCCTCTGTACGTATTTAGAGATGAAATAGTGTGGACAAGCCTAGGTTGGAATTTTGCTGGGGTGCTAATAAACCTACTGCAAATAGTAATACTGATTTTGTACAGAAGGCCACTGGTGCTAAAAGGCATAGAAAAACAAATTTACACATCGGTATTCAATGCCATAAACCCTAGAACTTTCGTCAAAATTTTCAAATTAGCCAGACTAGAAGAGTATATAGGTAACACCATATTAATTCGTAGAAACGACCCGGTTGGCAGCTTATATTTAATAATTGATGGCAATGTTGAAGTAACGTTGGAAGACAATACAGAAAGGATAATTTCTAGTAACATTTTTATAGGAGAGCAAGCTTTTATAACGGGTGAAACTGCGAGTGCAACTGTCAGAATTTTGTCTGACAGAGCTATGTTGTTGAAATGGGATAGCCGGACGCTTCAAGATTTCCTAGATAAAGATGCAGAATTGAGCAACACCTTTGATTTGATACTGGCAACTGACATCATTGGAAAATTGCGCCGGATGGGTTCTTAAAATAGTCCTATTTCAATCTTCATAATGAATAGTAATCCGCAAGTTGCCTTGCTTGAGCAACTAACTCTTAATCTGTATGGGCTTCGTCCCTAGTCATCTCTATCCAGCGAGCATTACTCTTCTTTGTAGTCTTGTTCAAGGATTCATTATTAGAGTTGTTGCTCAAGGATGAAGATATTATTTACCCAGAATTACGGTAGTAAATGTGCTCAGGCACAACAATAATCGCAGAACGTCCATCCTTTTGCACCGCTTGATCAAACTCGTCCCAGTCAGGATGTTCTTTGCCGCTGGCTGACCTATAAACTTCACGTAAAGTTAGACGTAATTCCTCTGAGGAGGTAGTTTCGGGGGACAATATTTTGGCTTGGCCTTCCAAAACTGCGTAGTCCTTCCAATCACTCTGAGAGACCATCAATGAGCAGCGAGGATTACGTTTTAGGTTAACTAGCTTGGCGCTGCTTGGAGAGATTGTGAAAGCAACACCATTATTAAGAACTCCCACTGTGACGATGCTCATTTGGGCTGCCCCACTTTTACGGAAAGTGGTGAATACTGCGTTATGGTTAAGTACTACGATTTCCTCTATCTTGGCTAATTGCATCCAATCATCTCCTTAAAACCTATTTTCCAAACGATGTATTTAGGATAACGAAAGATTACTTATTAAACCATACGGAATTCATGTTATTTAGTCGTATTGAGGCTCATCACGAACGCTCCACAGCTATCAACCTATTGCCCATATATCATTTCGGATACCATTTGGAGGATGTTATCCAGTTGGCACCATTATCCTCAAATACTTCATTTATATGGACTGAGATAAGTGACATAATGTTATATTTAACTGACGGAGAAAGGTACCTCCGGAGCAATTCAAACTGACCCACACCTGGTTAAACTAAATATCAATTGCTAGCTATTAGTAGACGTGGACAAAATCGAATTAGAACTTTAAAATCACTTATAATTCATAAATATAAAATGGAGAACAAAGCATGACAATTGCCGATGTGAAGTCGAATTCAGAATTGTTAGCTCACCTATTACGAAGAGCTGCTTTCGGTGCCACGCCTCAAGAAATGGATACTTACAGCGAAATGTCTTATGACGATGTTGTCGACTCGCTAATGGATTTTAGTGAAGAAGATCAAATGCCGGATGACATAATATGCCGGTTTCATAAGGATCAGTCAGATTTGAGAGGAGCTCCTGCAGCAGGTGCTAATTGGGTTTATAGGATGGTTATGACCCAAACTCCACTGAGAGAGAAGTTATGCTTGTTTTGGCACCGTCTTTTTGCTACTGCTTCGAGTAAACTCATTCAAAACAGACCTATTGTAAATCAAGTGGCCATGTTCAGGAAACATGGAATGGGTACTTTCGATAGCTTGCTTATTGAACTTTCAAGAGATCCCGCAATGATCATGTGGTTAGATAATCAAGACAACCATGCTACAAATATAAATGAGAATTATGGCAGAGAGATATTAGAGTTATTTGCTATGGGTGTTGGTAATTACACTGAAGATGATATTAAGGAGACTGCTCGTGCTTTTACAGGATGGAGCGTGATGAATCCGGAATACATGTCTATAAAAATGAGAAATAATACTGTCCGACCGTATGGATATATGTCATGGCAATATGAATACAATGAAGAGGACCATGATAATCAGATTAAAACTATCCTTGGAGAAACAGGTAATTGGGATGGAGAAGATGCAATTAGAATAATTTGTAGTAAGAAAGCAACAGCAGAGTATCTTGCTAGGCATTTGTATCATTTTTTTGTTGCTGATGAAATTCCTGTTCCCCAATGGCCACATCAAGGCCCTAGAGATCCGTTGGCCATCGAAATAATGACAGATGCTTATTTCGACAGTGGACATAGTATACGTGCTATGTTGGAAGCGGTTTTTAAATCTGATTTTTTCAAAGATGAATCATCAATGTATGCGCGAATAAAAAGTCCTGCGGAAATGGTTGTTGGAACTATGAGGCTTGCAGGACCAATCACCCTGCCTTCGCAGGAAATATATTATGCACAACAAGCTTGTGCATACATGGGGCAGGCTTTATTTCTTCCTCCTAGTGTTGAAGGCTGGCAAGGCGGATATGAATGGATAAATACGGGTACTTACGTGGAAAGAATAAATTTTGCTAGCAGGATTATTGATAATGCTAATAAATCAGGAATTAAGGACATATTAAATAGAATAAAACTAGTAGATTCTGAGATGATAACTTCGGATGATTTGGTTGATAGATGTTTAGAGGTCCTAGGTCCTATAAATGTCTCAATTGCTACTAAATCAGGATTAAAAACTTACGCTTCTAAATATGGGGATCTATATTTGAATGAAGAATCTGATTTGACGAAGTTCGAAGATGCGGCTATTGCGGTTATCCGATTAATCGTTTGTACTCAAGAATATCAGACAGTTTAAAAAAGGACATTGAGGATGGTTTCAACTAAATTCGAACTCAAGTACTACTCAAGTGTAGGGTTTGCTGCTGATCAAGGCGGAAGAGGATTTCAACATCCCAGTGGTTTTGCTATAAGGCCATCTGATGAGAATATTTTTGTAGCTAGTAGGAGTGTAGCTCTTCCAAGTGCTCCGCCGGGCTTGTCAGAGACCGCTGGAGTACAAATGTTATCTAAAGATTTTGAGTTTTTGGGAAAAGTAAGCTCCGCAGGTACCGGTGAAAGCCATGTCACAGCACCGAGTGCTCTTGCTTTCGATTCGGAAGATAATTTGTATGTTGCAGATGAGTACTTGGACAGGATTTCAGTATTTGACCCAGAGGGTAATTTTTTGCGATCCTGGGGAATAAAAGGCAATTTAAATGGTCAATTTGATAATCCTTCAGGTCTTATGATAGTGGAAGATGTTGTATTCGTTGTAGATACAATGAATCATAGGATTCAGAAATACGACATTGATGGTACGTACATTGGTGGATGGGGATCGAAGGGGATAGATAAGGGTAAATTAAAGTATCCATGGGGTATATCAGAAGGTAATAATGATGATCTGTATGTTGCTGACTGGGGTAATGACAGGATTGAGAGATTCTCTATGAACGGAGAGTATATATCTAGTTTTACTGGAAATGACTCAGAAATTCCTATTAACAGGCCAGCCGGTGTTACCATTTCTACCGATGGCGATATGTATGTTGCTGATTGGGGTAATCAACTACTGCAAGTTTTTGACCAAAAAGGTAAATTACTTGCGAGAAATCGAGGAGAAGCCGATCTTGGTAGTTGGGCCTTGGAATACTTTGAAGCACAGCAGGATGAAAAAAATGCGAGATCCAGCTATGTTCCTGTGTTTAAGACAGACACAGAGGATGTGAGAGAAATTTCAGCTAGAATAGAATCTTTTTTTTGGGATCCTTGTGCTGTTATTTTAGATCGTGAAGAGAAGGTGTATGTGCTGGAGACTTGCCGGCATAGGTTTCAGATATTCGATACTGAGCATATTAATCGCAATATTTAGTTAGAGCATTAATTCTTTTACTAGTGTTCCCAAATTACAGGATAGACGAAAATAAAAGCAAACGTGTTTTTACGTGGTAAAAAGTATCAAGGAACGAATACGGTTGTTTATGTTGATTAACCACAAGGGTGCCTTAAAATTTAATGCTAATTGATGGTTAGAAGACGAGCGGCGTTTTTATGAGTTATATTTAATATTTCATCATTGGTAAATCCTCTAGAGCGCATACGGGGAATGATATGCTCTAGGATATATCCATAACCATGCCCCCCATATTTTACAAGGCGGTGTTTAGTACATATATCGTGAGATATGACTATATTTTTCCCCATACCGTCATCGATCATGGTTCGTATTATGTTCATGCGTTGTACATCGTTAGGCATATCTAAATTCGAAGGTTGATAGAAAGAAATCTCTTGACCGAACAAATCCCATTCCAGCACACATCCACTAGAAGCAATATTTTTCAAGGTTTCTAGCTTTTCCACTGTTCTGTCTAAGTGCCCCATAATTACCCGAGACATATCTGCTCCTGAATCTGAAAGAATTTGAAGTATTTCGATTGGGGCGTCTTCGTGTCTTCCCGGATGTATTAATATTGACGCACCCGTTTCGATTTGCGCAAGAGAAGCAGCTCTCAGAACTTTACGCTCCGTTTTTTCAAGTGGCCATGTGCAACCTATTTCACCAATAATTCCTGCTTTTATATCAGTATTTTCTACTCCGACTTGGATTTCTTGAATTATTTGGTTGGATATTTCATCCTCGGAGATTTTTTGCAAAGAATCTTTTTGAGATGCATGTACATAATATCCAGCACCCATAACCACATTAATTCCTGATTCTCTAGATATTCTTTCTAATGCCAAAGGATTTCTGCCTATACCTATGGTAGTTGCGTCTACTATTGTTTTACCCCCACTACGTCGGTATAAAATTGCTTCGTTGATTGCTGTGTCTTCATCTAGAACTTTAAGATTGTCAAAGTTACTGTAATAATATTGGCTTATCCACCCAAGATTTTCTATTGAAACAGGGGCATGTGCCATTTTTTGTGATGTGCCTTCTGGTGGTTGCGTAAACATAACCTCGAAGTCGATCAGTAAATGTTCATGGGTCATAATAGGACCGAGTTTATTCGGGTCTATTGTGCCTAAAACCGTTTGGGCTTTTCCTTTTTGAGCTGATTTTATCATTATGGTTTATTTTTAATATAGATCATTAATATAAGTGTAATTGGAATGAACATAAGCGTGTTTTAATTTTTCCTTCCCAGTATTTTATAAAGTCGATTACCGTATTTGAATACGAAAAATACAACCAGTCCAATTATGATAATTACGGGAGAGAAAATAACTAATTTAATTATCAAGTTTGCTAAGTGTTTAGAAAATGAAACGAATTCTCTGATTGAATCGTTGAATGAATCCACTACGCTCCACGAATTGCCAGTTACGGACATTTTTTCTTCTATAGACAAGTTCAAAATTGAATTATTAGTAGTTTTATTAAGATAGTTCATTCTACCTTCTAAGCTATCAATATTTCCTCTTATTCTCATTAGCTCTATTTCTACTTGTAGGATTTCCTCGACATTTTCTGTCTCAGAAAACAAAGCAAGAAATCTGCTTTCTGTATTTTTCATAACATTTAAATTTGATTCAATGTCAATAAATTCTTCTGTAACGTCATTAGCAGATATGTTTTCGTTTTTTACTTTTACGGAAATACCTTTAATACTGTTTAACAATTCATCAAAAGACTTACTCGGGATTAATATTGTTACGTTGGCATAACGAACTTCAAATTCTCTCGAATCAGAGTTTGTAATTCTTCCACCATATTGGGAAATAAGAGTTTGAAGAGTTTCAATCGTCTCGTCAATATTGGTAACTTCTATAGAGAGGTTGCCAGTGACTTGAATCTTGGTTTCTACGTTGTTAGATGAGTAATTGCTGTATGAATCACCTTGGCCCGGAAATATTGAAGGAGGAGCCATAGCCATTTCAGGGCTTGATTTCATCATAGTAGTAGGCATGCCTGAAGCATTAATGTTAGAAGTATCTGAGCAACCTGAAAAAACATATAACAATAGAATTAAGAGAACGGAATGTTTTTTTACGTTCATGGTTTCTCCTCGATTTTTTGATTATAATTGATTATAGGTCAAAAAGATGTTGTAATCAGCGTTACTTCATTGATACACGATAGTACGTTATTGAATCATTTGATAAAGTACGCGATTTTTAAAAAAGGAATTACAGGAAAAAAACAATAATAGTACTTTCAGGTTTTGCTATATTTATAACAATTGTAACTCAGTCCAAATTAGTTTTAGAAGGTAGAATGATGGCTCAATTAGATAATTCACACGGTATTCTTGATATTGGATAGCTCAAAGTTATCATCTGACCTCTTTTTAATTTGTTTCGATGGATACTGTCTTTTATGCAATAACTGGGTCGACTTCCTACTGAAAAGAGACAAGAGAAATGTTTTTACCTTTACCTCACTTCAATCATATGAAGGCAGAAATATATTGATCGACAATGGTTATAGCGAATGCCAACTAGCACGATTGGATAGCATACTAGTGGTGCATTCAGGAAAAATAGTAATCAAATCAGATGCGGTGATTAAAATTCTAGTTGCTTTAGGTGGCATGTTTAAAGCAGCAATAATACTAAAATTGATACCTTCATATCTCCGAAACCTACTCTACGACTCAATCGCGTTAAGGCGATATACATGGTTTGGAATAAGAGACACCTGTCGAATACCTTCATCAGAAGAATCAGGTAAGTTTCTTGAATAATTCAAATATTAGAAAAAGACCAGTTTTTCTCAAAGCACGATGGAGTCATCTATTGTTCGCTAACTATGAAGTAGATCCTAAACTACTTCATTCTATGGTTCCAAACTCCACAAGTTTAGATTCATGGAACGGCTCCACATTTTTAAGCATGGTAGCTTTTCGTTTTTCCGACACTCGTGTATTTGGAATACCTACTTTTGGATGGAGGAATTTCGACGAAATCAACCTAAGGTTTTATGTTCGTGGTACACCGCCCCACCAAAGTAAAAATGGTGTTGTGTTCGTGAAAGAAATTGTTCCTAGTAGATTGGTGAGCACTATCGCTAGACTACTCTATGGAGAAAACTATCAAGTTCAAAAGATGGCTAGCTCTGTAGCATTAATAGATAATTCAGCTAGTAGTGTTAAGTACGAAATAAAAGATTCTGATTCAATAAGTAAATTTTCAGCCGCTATTTCCACTGCGCATACACTGCCGAGCATAGATAGTTTGGAAACATATATAACCGAACATTACTGGGGATTTGCTCGCAGAAATATTGAAAAAACCATGGAATACGAAGTCGAACATCCAAGATGGGAAGTTTCACAAGTTGATAACTATTCTATCGATTTTGACTTCGAGAAATTATACGGTAAAAGATATTCATTTCTTTCTAACGTAGAACCTCAATCAGTGTTTTACTGTGCTGGGTCTGAAATAGTTGTCAGAATGGGTAAAAGACTAAAATCTGTTGTGCCTTCGGCTGATTGATTAAACATGACCTCGAAGTCGAATAGTAAATGTTCAGGTCCATGGTAGGTTCGAGTTGCTTTTGTCATGTTTTTAAAAATATTGGATATTAGCATAAGTGTAATTAAAATGCATATAAAGGAGGACATGTCTTTTTATGCCGATGGTATCTCCTATTCGATTATAGGATTATGATTGATTATAGAGCACAAAGGTGTTGTAATCAGTATCAACTAATTAATATATGATACTACTCTATCAAATTAATATATAAATAATGTTGGAGTGATAAATTGAAATATTACAGAATTTTAGAGCAGTTTGGTAAACCTGAACTATGTGTGGAAACAAACAATAATACGTTAACTTCATTGACAAGTATTAATGATTTGATAGTAAGTTATGAATATCTTTTGGATGTGGCTGATGTGACTGGAATTAGTGTTAGCGATATCACTGAAACGATTTTAAACCAAGGAATCGGAAAGACCTTTGATTTACAAGAACTTATACGATGGTCAATGGAAGATTCTGGTCCAGCAAGAATAATTAAACCGATAGAACCGGAGGAAATGTGGGCAGGTGGATTAGGTAATATGGTTTTGACTGAAGATGATTTAAAGAATGCAGATGAGTCTACTAAAATCGCATATAACAATACTGATATTTCTACTACTATCTACAAAGGTACTAACCATAGATTAGTTGGACCTTTCGATAAAATCGGAATTAGAAAAGATACAGATAGAACCATTGCAGAAGGTGAAATTGTTTTCATCATTTATAAAGGGAAATTTGCTGGAATATCTACTGGTAATGAAGTCGCCGGAGGGTTAGCTTCTCTTTCGCCTAATTGGGTTGTTCCTTCTAAGGTGTTTAAAGGATGTGCCTCAATAGGGCCTTGTATTATGTCACTAGAGGATATTAAATCTCCATTAGAACTTCATATATCTTTAAAACAATATCGTAATGGTTCTAAAGTTGGAGAAAGTTCTTTAATTACTAAATTCAAAAGAACCCCAGAGCAAATAATTGCTTCTACTGTTTCACATGATACTCCACCAAAATTAGTTATCCAATATACTGGTGGGTTTGCTCAGGCAAAAAATGGAGATGAGAGTGTCCCATTACAAGAAGGTGATATCGTCCGGATTGATTTAGAAGGAGTTGGTTTTGTTGAAAATCAAGTCGAGTTAGTTTAAGAAATTCTATCAAATATGTATAACCAACCATTTACTTCTAGCCAATTATGGTAGATGGATGTCCTTTTCGTTTTTTGCCCCGAATATTGACATTATTGAACCACAGAAAACAAACCCTGCACCTACAAGATAAGTAATTTTTAAGCCTTGCACAAAAGCCTCTAAGATGCCTGCATTGTTAGAGTCATCCAATGCGCTCAGGCTTGGAGGGTATCCCATGATTCCCATTGTTGCGGTTACTACAGCCGTAGCTATTGCTATACCTGTGACGTTAGCAGAATTGCGAATCAAGTTCAAAAATCCTGATACTACGCCATATTTGGTAGGGTCTACTACGCTTAATATAGCACTGTTATTTGGTGCATTAAACATTCCAACCCCCATGCTTTGAATTGTCATCGCAGTTATTATCAGCCAGGCTTGAGAGTTTATATTGATTCTTGAAAGAATTAATAAGCCTATTCCTGAAATCACCAATCCTCCGATGTTGAACATTTTCCAACCATATTTATCTGATAATTTGCCACTGAGTGGTCCCATGATAACTAAACAAAATGAAGCGGGGAGTACCGTCCATCCGACCATTTGTGGCGAATATCCGAGTACTAATTGTAAGTAAAAAGGAATCAAGAATCTTATGGATTGAGTACTCATGAAAGCCAGGAAACTAGCAGCTACACCAAACCCGAACAAGCCTTGTTTGAAGAGCCTTACATCCAAAAGCGGTATATCAGTTCGTGTTTCCCACCAAACAAATACTACTAAAGATAAAGTACATATTAGGAAAGAAACAGATACTAAAGGATATCCCCAACCCGCCCTTGACCCCATAGTCATAGCAGATAGAAAAGATACTAAAGTTATTGTTGAGAATATGGCTCCCATCCAGTCAAAAGTTGTCGTGCCATTATTTGATTGCATGTTATTTTTCAAAAAAAGTATTGACACTAATACTGTAATTGCACCTAATGCTGCGGTAGTAAAAAAAACTGATTGCCATCCGGCATATCCGACTAAAAAACCCGAAATGGCTGGTCCTACTATGCCTCCAGCCCCCACTACACTCATGGTTAAACCAAGAGCTTTACCTCTGTCATTCGATCCAAATGCAGCTATCACCATCGCCATAGAGACTCCCTGAGTCATGGCAGAACCTAGCCCTTGGAATAATTTTGAGATAATTAAATAGTTAACTCCCGTGGAGAATGCTGCTAATGCGCCTCCTAAAGTAAAAATAATGAAACCGATAACGTATATTTCTTTCCGACCAACAATATCGGCTAAACGACCCATCGGAAGCAATAGTGCCGCTACCGTTAATCCGTAACCAATAACAACCCATTGGACAGTAGGGAGATCAGTATCAAATTCTGTGGCAATCGATGGTAAAGCAACAACTACGCTGTGAAAGTCGAAAACTGAAGTGAATAATCCGATTGATACTACAAGAAAAACTTTCCATTTATAATCAATTTGCATCAAACGAGATTTAATATAACCCATTAGGTTAGAGTATCATGCTCTTTGCTTAAATTAATAAGATTTTTTGGATACATAAATGCTTTGTTTATACACAAAGTATTATAAATTGATTTTTTTAAGGCATCAGTTTTAGGGTTTTTTAATTTGCCTTTCGATTCACCGTTGTTTATAGTGATTGAACTTGAAATATCATTGGTTGTGTAATGTAATAGGAGATGTGTTTATGGCTACTTCAGATGAATTGAGAAAAGTGATTGCAGCTTCGGCAGCTACTTTCAGAGAATCATTAGAATCATTTAAGGGAGACTGGGAAACTATACCTAGTGGTGATGCGGAAGGTGGTGATGCAGAAGAGCAATGGACAGCAAGAGAAATCGCTGAGCATACTATCAAGTCCGTTGGTTTTTTTGCAGGATTAGTTGCAGATACTATGCAAGCAAGGCCGGCGGAGAAAACAGGCGGCGACTTATTAACAGTTGCAGATGCTATTACATCTCACGATGAAGCCTTAGCTATATTAAATAGAGTTTTTAAATATGTTGAAGACCGAGATTTAATAAAGCGTGTTGATATAGCTGATCATCATACATTTGAAGCAACTATTGAAGGAACTATGGACAGAGCAGGTACCCATCTTTTAGAACATGCAGAAACTTTAAGTGCGATTACCTCATAGTAGACTTGATAAAAGACAGAGTAATTTTATTAGATCTCTATTCTACGGATAATTAAAATTGCATTGGCATCAAATATATTCTGAAAGGAATTTTTTGATTATAGAATGAGAATCACTGATTACTTTCGCTCAAATAATTTCAGGTGTATCAACCTGGATCATAGCCTTTTTTTTGGAATTCCAGCTAGTTATTCAACATAAGAATGCTCGATGAGAGACCATATTCGATATATCGTAACAAATGGAGAAATTGACAATTGCCTCATCACTTGAGGCGGAAGACTTGTGAGATAAAGTAAGAAATAATTCAGATTCACTTTATAATCAGACGAAGAGAACCCAGTTTTATTTTTTTAACTTCTGTTTATATAGAGTAATTTGATGGTTTACTAAAATACGATTTGTATCCTTTTTTATTTAGAACGTTCGAGACAAATCCAAGTCTATGTAAAATGTATAAGGAAAGTTTTATGAAGCGCAGTCTTCCAACTTGTTTTACTGAAAAAATGGATTTGTATATCAAATCTATAGAAAACAAAATCGAGAAACAAGAATAAATAAAATAATTGTTGACTGCGACTTAAAATTCTATACACACTGACAGAACCGTATTGTTTTTAACCTTAAATGATATTCAAAAATAATTTTGATGAAGCCACTTCGGGTCTATCTTCTACTTTGGAGTTTGGCTAGTAAACGTAGAATTTCTAGATAAAGCCATACTAACGTTACCATTAATCCTAATGCTGCTCTCCATTCCATATATTTAGGTGCACCTCGTTCTGCAGCTTCTTCGATAAAATCAAAATCTAATACCAAATTTAATGAGGCTATTATTATTACAAAAAGACTGAATCCAATACTTATCAAAGAACCATTGTTCATGTCCATTATAGGCATTTGTCCCATTCCGAACATACTCATAAAGAAGCTTGCCATATATAAAATTCCAATACCGCATGTGCCTGCCACAACGCCTAATTTAAAGTTTTCTGTCACTTTGATTAATCGGGATTTATAAGCAGCTAACAAAGAGAAGAATATCCCTACCGTAAGAAATATTGCTTGAGTAACAATGCCGTCATACATTTCATTAAACATGTACGAAATACCTCCCAAAGCTGCCCCTTGGAATAATGCATACAATGGGACTGTTTTTGGTGCCCATGTGGGTTTAAACATAGTAACTATCAGCAGTGCAAATCCTAATAACCCACCAATTAAAGCAAACGCTAATATTTCATATATGAATGTTATAAAACCAGCTGATAATAATATAAATAAACTAATTATGGTGCGGTTAACTGTTCCGTCAATTGTCATTACATTGTCATATTCACTATAGGAGCCTGCAAATGTTTTTTCTGATAAAACTGGGTTTCCTGAACGTAATGAAAGATGGCGATTATTCATATGTATTTCCTCTATTTTCCCATGCGTTGCTGTGATTATACTCGTATAAATTGCGTTTTATTATACATTTATAGGATTGAATCTAAGGTTCTTTCTTGTTCATTCACTGCTTTTTCAACAGCTTCTTCCCAAATAGCCTTTGTTATTTGAATACTAAATTTAAAAATCCCATCGGTAGAATCTCTGTTCGCAAGTCGCCATATCCATTTCATTTCCCGACCAGAGATCGGCACAGGGCCTTGATGTCCTACTGGAATGAGGTCGCTAGTTTTTAGGTAGGTTTGAAATAATTCATAAAGTTCATTAACTTTTCTGCTGTGAATCCAATCAATGCCGTAATGTTCTAGGTAATCCCAATGATAGGTTTCTTCTTGTCTTTTTTCGTTTTCAGGGATGTCCATGAATTTTTCTATCCATAAATTAATAGTATTTTCATCAACCGTGTCTGCCCCGAATAAAGTTTCTAAATAATTCCTTATTTCTTCAGATGTTGGTCTTAAATTTGTAAAATACAGACTATAAGCCGTGTACATTTGTTTGTCGTTATTGTCCATATATATCCTTTAAATTTATTCTTTTATTATATATGACACTAGGATGTGTCGAATAATTGTGCAAAAGTATTAAAATATGATTATATTACTAGTATGCTTTTGGATTTAAACCATTGCATTTAACAAGGAGTATTCATGTTCCATATAAAAAGAGTCTTTAAGGCAAATCCAGGGCAATCAAGAAAAGTTGCCACTTTAGCCTATGAGGCAGCAGATTTATATAGCAAGGCTGACCAAAGAGGAGATTTTGCGGTTTATTTTAATCCAGGAACAACACCTGGCGAGAAAAATATAGTAGTTTTGGAGTGGACCGATGATTCCATTCAATCTGTCATGCGAGAAGAAAATACGGTACCTCCAAGGACAACAGAAATATGGAAAGAATTACAATCATTGACCGAGGACAATTGGATAGAATTCAACGAATTGTTAACACCAGATAAGATGGTGAAATAAGACTGTTAGGAGCCTAAAGCAATGAAATGTATCACTTGTGATTATGAAAATGCAGAAGATTCATCATTTTGTGGTTCTTGTGGAGCAAAGTTCGGATTTCAAAATGAAAATGCAACTAACCATATTAACGAACAACCTCGAAAATTGAATATAGGTCCTGTACAAGCTATATCTTTCGGATTCCGTAATTACTTCAATTTTAAAGGTAGATCTACTAGGTCAGAATATTGGTGGTGGCAACTTTTTTCAAATTTAATACTGATTATACCGATGGCAGGCTTTTTAGTATTTATACCGAATCTTTCAGTTACCGCTAGGCGACTTCACGATCTTGGTAGAAGTGGATGGTTTCAACTTTGGTTTGGCTTGCTTTATGCAGCAGGTGCTATAGTAGTTAGTATTGTTTTTGGGGGATTAATGTGGGATGAATTAGCGGGATTCGGAATGTTTATTTCCGTATTAATATTGATTGCTTTGCTCGTAGCACCAGCTGTATGGTGGATTAAATTGATGGCAACGCAGGGAGAAACCGGTCATAATAAACACGGAGAAAACCCTCGAGAATAATTCTATCTAGAATTTGAGACTAATGATGCAGATGATGTTATCAATTGAGGTAATTTATTTAGGAGTCGTAAATTGAAACTAACGGTTAGGATTTAAATAATGGAAACCAAGGTTTTACAGAACTTAATTCTCGCACAACTTTCTGATGACGTTACCCTGCGACCACTAGCAGGATTTAAAATGGATTTTTCTGCAAATCCTGGGTTTGATAAGGTGTTTTTTGCAGCTAGTTGTGAATGTGAAACGTCTGCTTTATTAAGCTTGGAAGTATCAATTGAAAAATCAGACGATGAAATCAAACAGGCCTTACCATCCTTAGTTGATAAGTTGGAAAGACAGGAAAAATCATTTCGTAGCATGAATTGCTCTATGCACGGTATGATGAAAAAAGGGTTTATAGATAATAATGGGAAGTGAGGTTTTACATGGCTAAGGAAATGTCTGAATCAGAAGCTTTGGATAGTGCAAAAAAATTTTCATCGAGATATGTAGAAAAAGGTCCTTATGAATTTTTTCCTGAACCTACCGTTGTTGAAGAGGTTCAAAAAGGATTAGCTGAAAATCAACGTAATAAAGGTTATAGATATTGCCCTTGAATGCCTTTAAGTGGCGATCCAGTTGAGGATCGCAAAAAAATATGTCCTTGTGAAAGACATCATGAAGATATAGCCAGAGATGGTTTTTGTATTTGAATGTTTTTCGTTAGCGAAGAGTTTCTTCGCAAATATGAGTTAGGAGAAGATTTTTCTCAGACTATTGACGAGGCCGTACCTTTAGGTACAGAACTGTTTGAGAATACAGGTGGTAAAAAAGAATATAATCAAAAACGCAAGAAAAAAGACAATAAGGAAGAAAAATAAGGTATAATTTTTCCACTTAAAGTTATCTAATATGAGGATTATGTTATGACTGAAACAGTTAGAGTTTATACATCGGTTGGTTGAGGCCCCTGTCATATGGTGAAAGTGTATCTTTCAAAAAAAGGTGTTGAATATACTGAACATAATGTCTCCAATGATATGGATTCATTGAAAGAACTTGTAGGTATGGGATACAGAAGTACTCCTGTAACCGTTATAGGAGAAGAGAAAGTTGTGGGATATAGCCCCGCTAAATTAGAAGAAGCCTTAAAAGTTTCCGGTTTTTCCGAGTAATTTTTGATCTGTAAATGAAATTTACATTTAACTTCAATTTAATATGGCCCCGTGGTGTAGCGGTTAACATGCAGCCCTGTCACGGCTGAGATCGACGGTTCGAATCCGTTCGGGGTCGCCACATTTTAATTTGATAAATATTCAAATATATCGTCATTTGTGTTGGGGTTGATTTTGAAATTCACTCTCACTACTTTTTGAGTTGCAGATATTTCTTCAACAAAGGAAATTTTTATAGGATATAGTTCACCAATATAATAAAAGCTTTTTCCTTCGTCATCGGATTTTTTTACAAATAATGGTATTCTCTGATCTGTGGAGTAATTTTGCAACCATTTGATTTCGGGACTATTTAAGCTTCGATTATTTTTTGATACCCAAGAAATTTCAGACTTCGAAATGAATTTATCATCATATTGAATTGATTCAGAAATTGCATCTGATTTATCATAAGTTACAAAAATTGCCATATTAGATTTGTCTTGACTGATTTGATACCCACCTACATTTTGTGCATTAGGATTTTGGGGCCAGTTTAAAATTCTAAAAATGTCTTTTCTTTCATATTTTTCATAAAGGATAAATCCGTCTATTATGATGTTTTTATTTATTTTAGATTTGAAAGTTTCTATGCTGTATTGAATGTTGTCGGTTAAAAATTTTTCGAATGTGTCATTTGAAAGTCGATTTTTGAAATTGTCATTCATAGTAATTTTGTTTTTTGACATATTAACCACATTAAATCCATTTGATTCACCTATAGGGAGATTTTGTGAGTTATTATTAACTCTTTCAGTCATAAAATTAAGGTTCAAATTATTTATTACTGAATTAAGAGTATCTAATGAAGGCATGTATCTAAATTCCTCAAAAATTTTATCCAGAAAATCTTTTACATAAATCTCATTTTTTTCAATTAAATGTTTCAACAGTGTAGATTCTTCTGCACGAATTCCATTATTTAGATGTTGAGAGAAGATTTCTAGAAGTTTGATTTCACTAATGGGAATTGTTAGAGAATGATCAAGATTTTTTTCTTCATATAAAACAAAATTATAGTAAGACTTCATATTCTCTATAAAATGTTTTGGGTCTCTTCCTCCATATGCCAAGAAATCAGTCATCATAGGGATTCTGCCCAACATTTTTTTGAGATAATTGTAATCAAGTTTCAAATCTCGTCTTAATGAGAGATTTGAAGCATTAATTGATTGAAATATTCTGTTTTTAGTTATCTCATCAAAATTGATGGTTGAGCTACCAGGGATTTGAACACTGCCATTGACCATTAATTTTCTTAATTGATCTTTGTTATATGATTTGTCTCCAAATAAAGCTATGGGAACTAAGTATGAATTTTCATAATTACCGATAAAGTCAATAATTGTTAGATATTCTTTATCAGATTGGAGTCTTAACCCTCTTCCTAATTGTTGGATAAATATTATTGAAGATTGAGTAGGTCTTAGTAATACTACTTGATTGATTTTAGGTATATCAATTCCTTCGTTGAATATGTCTACACTGAAAATATAATCTAGTTTTTCTGATAAGTTTTCAGATTCTATTTTTAAAATAGCATCTTCCCGTTCTTTCTCTGAATTTTCTCCCGACAGGGCCGTAGTATTAAATCCTTTTTCATTAAACATTTTGGATAAATATTTGGCTTCTTCAACTCTAGAACAAAAAATTAATCCTCTAGTCACACCATTATCTGTACCGTAAAAATTAATTTGCTCAATGATTTTCGACACTCTTTCTTCAGCGACTAAATCATTGAAATTTGCATTTTCTTCTAATATTTCTCCATTGACTGTAATGTCTGATACTCCAAAATAATGAAATGGGCATACTAAGTTGTGTTCCATGGCGTCTTTTAGTCTGATTTCGTAACACACGTTGTGGTCAAATGTTTCAAATATGTCGAAATCATCACTTCGTTCAGGAGTTGCTGACATTCCAAGAAGGAATTTAGGGGTAAAGTAATTAATGAGATTTTGATATGAATGTGCACCAGCTCGATGAGTCTCATCTATTATGATGTAGTCGAAATCATTAGGGTTAAATTTTTTTAAATCTCGATCTCTACTAATAGTTTGAATTGTAGAAAAAATGAAATCTGATTCAGTATTTCTTTGGTCGCCAGAATAGATTCCGAAACTTCTAGTGTTACCAAAAACTTTCTGGAATTCTTTCATAGCTTTTATGGCGATATTCCGTCTGTGTACA